>ENA-UONY01001844-UONY01001844.1-human-gut-metagenome-genome-assembly--contig:-CS9-NODE-1844-length-16389-cov-4.834884_pt1 | contig 16389 bp, 17 predicted proteins | sample MGYA00242465_ERZ724012 | MGnify/ENA metagenome assembly ERZ724012 | reverse complement strand
TTAGGGTAACCGCGTCAAGAACGCTTTAACTATTTATGTAAAATTCATAATAAAACAAACCGAATAAACATTGTACGGTATTAAAAGCAAATTTTCTTATCCAAAACACACTCAACCCGGATACCAGACAATTTCTCATTAAAAAGATGGTCATCTATACGGCAAGAGTGTCCTGTTGACAGTATGATGTTTTTTATTTGTTTCGTTTCATAAGAAAACCACATTTTTTTGAAAAGCCTTTACTTAACAAATATCGTGTGTTAAAATATTGTAAGATTGTCCAGGGAGAAAGTTATGTTACTCAACAGATTGCTCATAAAAGCGGTCGCACCCGTTCCGAAAATCGAAAAATTCAAGACGTATTTGTTCGTTGCGCCGCACCCCGACGATATCGAAATTGCCGTGGGCAGCACCGTCGCAAGGCTTGCGCGCGAAGGGAAGGACGTATATTATCTCGTTTGCACCGACGGACGGTTCGGCACGGAAGACGAAAACATGTCGCCCGAAACGCTTGTTAAAATCCGCCGTGACGAACAACTGGCATCTGCGAAAATTCTGGGCGTTAAGGACGTCAGATTTCTGCCTTTTGAGGACGGCGGCATGTACGACGAAGTCGCGCTCCGCATCGAAATCGCAAAAGTCATCGCAGAAATTAAGCCCGACGTCGTGATCGGTCCCGACCACAAACTGTACCCCGAAAGCCACCCCGACCATCTTCGCGTGGGAGAGGCGGTGTCGAAGGCGTATTTTATGTGCAGCAACGTCAATATGATGAAAAGCGTCGGGGCAACCCAAATTGCAAAACCAACGGTTCTGGCGTACTATTTCACCGGTAAACCCAACAGATTCGTCAAAATCACCAAAAAAGACTTTGAAAAAACAAAAGCGGCGTACGCTTGCTTCGTGTCACAATGTCCCCCGCCCGACAACGGCAAAAGTCTTATGCTGTACATGCGCCTGAAAGTCCGTCTTAACGGCTTGCGAAGCTTCCATATTCGCGCCGACGCATTCAGAGTAATGAACAATATGCACATTCACTGCTGTGGCGAAGCGGAAGACACTGCAACCAGACGCCCGTTATAATAAGGAGAAAGTATGGCAAAACAAAAACTCACGCCCGAAGAAAAGGCACAAAGAAAAGCAGAACGCAAAGAAAAATTCAAAGAAATGAACGCAAAAAACGGTACGCGTTGGCAAGCATTCAAGTATCTTCTTTGCACGGCAAGCGCAGGAATTATCCAGTTCTTATCGTTCACGATAATGACTTTCGCTTTCAAAAAACTCGACTGGGGCACAATCAACTTCATCACCGTGATGCCCAAGACGCTGTTTGTGGCGACCACGGTTGCGTTGGCGCTGTCCGTTTTGTGGAACTTTACCTTGAACCGCAAATTCACGTTCAAGTCGGCAAAGAACGTGCCCGTCGCAATGGCGCTCGCGTTCCTGTTTTACGTCCCGTTTTATCCCTTCCAGACCTGGTACGTTCACGCCGTATCGTCGTCGCTTGGCGGAGGTGAGGGAGCAAAACTTTTGGCAGAAGCAACCGTAATGCTCATCAACGGCGTTCTGGAATTCTGCTGGCAGAAATTCGTCATTTACAGAAAGTCCGCAAACACGGCAGCGCATAAGGAAGCCGCGCCCGACGCCGCCACCGACGCCGCTCCCGAAATCGAGCATATCAAAGACAGCGGAGTTTCGGTGGAAGATGTGACTTTGGACGACAACGATACCATCACCAAAGGGTAAAAAGTCATAATTTTGCGACCTTTTGAGTTTTTTCGGGAACCCGAAAACTCGTTAAAGGGGACCCCGCGGGATACTGTGTACCCGTGGGGCTTAAAGACATCAAAATTCTGACTTTTTAGAGAGTGTGTTGCACGGAAGGGCAACCAAGTTAAATTCCCGCCTACAAAAGGCGGGAATTGTCTTTTTTGAGGCGAATAGAGTTTTCCGTTTTGCACAGAATAAAGGGCGGAGGGTTTATGAAATCATTGAAAAGTAAAAATGAAATCAATCAGGCGGCGTTTGCGCCGAATATGTATGATCCGCTTGGAATGTACGGCTGTTTCCCCGCGCTTATGACTTTTGAAACGTACGAGCCGCTTGAAACGCCCACGCAAGATGCGGACGACTTATAGGAGAAAAGCACAAAAAAAATCACCGATTGCTCGGTGATTCTTTTTTTGTTGTTCGTTAATTACATTGCGTCCTTAACAGCTTGTTCAGTGCCGGAGAAGACGATTTTGCCTTGTCTCTTGGTAACTTTTTTGAAGTCGCCGACAGAAACGTTGAGACCGTTAGATTCAGCTTTCTTTGCATCTTCAACGTTGTTGTATTTGGTGATAACAACCATACCGGCTTCCTTGCTGACAGCGGTTACAGTCCAAGCAGCGGTTGATTCTTTATCATTGCTGGTAGCGGTAGTAACGGCATAACCTTTCTTTTCAAGCTTTTTCTGATAGCTTTCAGCGTTGCAAGCGCAAAGTACGGTTGCAAGAAGTGCAACTACAAGAATAACGGCAAGAATTTTGCCAATGTTCTTTTTCATAAACAATAAATCCTCCAAATATATTTAGATAAGCATATTATACGCGCGCAAGAAAAATATGTCAACGATTTTTCATTGACCGCGCCCGTTTGTTTTTGTTGTATTTCGCTTTGAAAAAGCGCGCGCTCGGGGTATACTTATAATAAATATCGGTAATCCGATCACAAACAAAAAAGGGCAAAGAAGAATGATTATTCACGGGCTTAACAAACTGACGCTCCTGGACTATCCGGGTCTTACCGCATGCACGCTTTTTACGGGCGGGTGCAATTTCCGTTGTCCGTTTTGTCACAACGCGAGTCTTGTCGAAAATCCGATGGGACAACCCGTTATCCCCGAAGACGAAATATTCGCGTATCTTAAAAAGCGACAGGGCATTCTGGAAGGCGTTTGTATCACCGGCGGCGAGCCTACGCTCAACCCCGACCTTATCGACTTTATGAAAAAGGTAAAGTCGCTTTCGTACAAAGTGAAGCTCGACACCAACGGCACGAACCCCGATATGCTGATCCGCGCGGTCGAAGAAGGGGCGGTGGACTACGTCGCGATGGACATTAAAAACAGCCTTGAAAATTACGGCATGTCCGTCGGCATAAAAAATTACGACACCGCAAAAATAAAACGCAGCGTGAAATATCTTCTTGAAGACCACGTCGATTACGAATTTCGCACGACCGTCGTCCGCGAATTTAACGACAAAAACTCGTTTTACGGCGTCGCCGACCTTATCTCGGGCGCGAAAAAATATTATCTTCAGGCATTTAAGGACAGCGGCGATCTGATTGACGAGACACTTCACGGGCTGACAAGAGAGGAAATGGAAGAAATATTGCCGATTTTCGACGGAAAAGTCGATAAAATTGAAATTCGCGGCATAGATTGATACCACAATATCTTGTGGTGCGGTTAAAAAAACAAATCAATATATTGATATAAAACAATTGACACGTGCATTTATGCGTGTTATTATGAATGTACTCGCAATAGAGCGATATGTCAGGGTGTTATCCGCTTGGATTTTTCAAAGAATCTTCACGGGAAACTCCCCTTTTTGTGCCCAAAAACGATAAAAAGGCAAAATCTTGCGCCTTTTTAAGAAGCAACGGAAAGCAAAGAGTTTCACCAAATAAAGAACAAAACGACGACGTCGTTAAGTATAAAGAAATCAACAAAAGAAAATATAAAGGAAATGAGGAAAATGTATCAGGTAATTAAAAGAGACGGTAAAATAACCGATTTTGATCTTAACAAAGTCTCTGTCGCCATTACCAAAGCGTTTGAGGCGCAGAACAAGCAGTACGTTCCCGCAATCATCGACATGTTGACGCTCCGCGTTACCGCCGATTTCGAAAACAAGATTGAAAACAATCTCGTCCACGTCGAAGACATCCAGGACAGCGTCGAACACGTCCTTGAACAATCGGGCTACACCGACGTTGCGAAGGCATACATTCTTTACAGAAAACAACGTGAAAAGATCCGTAATATGAAGTCGACGATACTTGACTACAAGGAAGTCGTCAACAATTACGTCCATCTTGAAGACTGGCGCGTGAAAGAAAACTCCACGGTCACTTATTCCGTCGGCGGACTTATTCTCAGCAACAGCGGCGCAATCACCGCAAACTACTGGCTTTCGGAAGTTTACGACGAAGAAATCGCGCGCGCTCACAAAAACGCCGATATTCACATCCACGATTTGTCGATGCTCACCGGTTACTGCGCCGGTTGGTCGCTGAAACAACTTATTCAGGAAGGTCTTGGCGGAATCCGCGGCAAAATCACGTCAAGCCCCGCGGCGCATCTTTCCACGCTTTGCAACCAGATGGTAAACTTTTTGGGCATCATGCAAAACGAATGGGCGGGCGCACAGGCTTTTTCCTCATTCGACACGTATCTTGCGCCGTTTGTCAAAGTCGATAACCTTTCTTATAAAGAAGTAAAGCAGTGCATACAATCCTTCATTTACGGCGTCAACACGCCCAGCCGTTGGGGTACGCAGGCTCCGTTCACCAACATCACGCTTGACTGGACGGTTCCTAACGATCTGGCGGAACTTAACGCAATCGTCGGCGGCAAAGAGTGCGACTTCAAATACAAGGATTGCAAAAAAGAAATGGATATGGTCAATAAGGCCTTTATCGAAATCATGATCGAGGGCGACGCCAACGGCCGCGGTTTCCAATATCCTATCCCCACGTATTCCATCACCCGCGACTTCGACTGGTCGGAAACCGAAAACAACAAACTCCTGTTTGAAATGACCTCGAAATACGGCACCCCGTACTTCTCGAATTACATCAACAGCGATATGGAGCCTTCGGACGTCAGAAGTATGTGTTGCAGACTTCGCCTGGACCTTCGCGAACTTCGCAAGAAATCGGGCGGCTTCTTTGGCAGCGGCGAAAGCACGGGCTCTATCGGCGTCGTGACCATCAACCTTCCCAGAATCGCGTATCTCGCAACCGATAAGGCGGACTTCTATCGCCGCCTTGACAAGATGATGGACATCTCCGCGCGCAGTCTGAAAGTCAAACGCGACGTCATCACCAAACTCCTCGAAGAAGGGCTTTATCCTTACACCAAACGTTATCTCGGCACGTTCAGCAACCACTTCTCGACAATCGGTCTTGTCGGCATGAACGAGGCAGGGCTCAACGCAAAATGGCTCAGAAAAGACCTGACGAACGTCGAAACGCAGGAATTCGCAAAAGAAGTCCTCAACCATATGCGCGAAAGACTTTCCGATTATCAGGAACAGTACGGCGATTTGTACAACCTCGAAGCAACCCCGGCGGAATCCACTTCCTATCGTCTTGCAAAACACGATAAGGCGCAATTCCCCGACATCATCACCGCTTCCGAAAACGACAATATTCCGTACTACACCAACAGCTCGCACCTTCCCGTCGGATACACCGCGGATATCTTCTCGGCACTCGACGTTCAGGACGAACTCCAAACGCTGTATACTTCGGGCACGGTATTCCACGCGTTCCTTGGCGAAAAACTTCCCGACTGGAAATCCACGGCAAAACTTGTCAGAACCATCGCGGAAAACTATAAACTGCCGTATTACACCATCTCGCCGACGTACAGCATCTGCAAAGAGCACGGCTATATCTCGGGCGAACACTTCAAGTGCCCCAAATGCGGACAACCCGCCGAAGTTTACAGCCGTATCACCGGATACTATCGCCCCGTACAGAACTGGAACGACGGCAAACTGCAAGAGTTCTCGCAAAGGAAAACTTACGACATCGCAAACTCTTCGTATCACGGCGTAAACCAGCATATCGTCAGCGATACCTGCTGCGGCGAACAGGACGTGAGAGTGCAGGCCGATCCCAACTTCAAAAAGAACGACGGCGAAATCCTGCTGTTCACAACGAAAACCTGCCCCAACTGCAAAATGGCAAAAATGATGCTCGATAAAGCAGGTATCAAATACACCGTCATCGACGCGGAAGATCAGAAAGACCTTACCCAAAAATACGGCGTCAAAAAAGCCCCCACTATGCTCGTCGCAAACGGACAGGGCTACGACCGCTACGAAAACGCGAGCTTCATTAAAAAATTCGTTGAAAACGCAAAATAATTTATGATTTACGATGTAATTATCATAGGCGCGGGGACGGCAGGCATGACTGCCGCCCTCAACGCTTTAAGAAACGGCAAAACAGTCCTTGTGCTGGAAAAAGAAACCGTCGGCGGTCAGATTTCGCTTTCGCCGCGCGTCGAAAACTTCCCCACGATTACCGCAATCTCGGGGGCGGAACTCTCCGACAGACTGTTTGAACAGATTATGCACCACGGCGCGGATTTCGAGCTGGAAAAGGCCACCGGGCTTAAAAAGGACGGCGACGTCTTTACCGTTCTTACCGACTACGGCGCGCACGAAGGGAAATCCGTCATCATCGCAACCGGCGCAAGCGCAAGACATATCGGCGTCCCCGGCGAAGACGAACTTATCGGTCACGGTGTGTCGTATTGCGCGCTGTGCGACGGAGCGTTTTACAAGGACGAAGAAGTCGCGCTCATCGGCGACGCAAACACCGCTTTGCAATACGCGCTGTTTTTGACGAATTATTGCAAAAAAGTCCACGTTTGCACGCTTTTCGACAGATTCTTTGCGGACAAAGCCCACGTCGACAACCTTATGACAAAAGATAACGTCGCGATTTATCACAACCTTTCGCTGAAAGAGTTTTTAAGTGACGGCGGCGAACTTTCGGGGCTTGTTTTTGAAAATACCGTCGACAAATCGGAATTCCGCCTGCCCGTAAAAGCCGTGTTTATCGCGATAGGGCAAATCCCTGACAACTCCGCTTTCAAAGACTTCGTCGACATCGACAAAAACGGATATATCGTCGCGGGCGAAGACGGCACGACCAGAACCGACGGATTGTTCGTCGCGGGCGACTGCCGCACCAAACGTATCCGCCAACTCGCAACGGCGGCGGCGGACGGCGCGATTGCCGCAACCAACGCGTCCATTTATCTGAAATAAGAAATCCGACAAAGACTTTTCGTCCGTCGATTCCTTGACAAACAAGTTGCAAAACGATAAAATCTTTTTTGCAACTTATAAAACGCTTCCGTAGTTAAATGGATATAATAAACCCCTCCTAAGGGTTAGTTATGGGTTCGATTCCCGTCGGGAGTACCAAAACGACTGAATAATTCAGTCGTTTTTTTAACCCCGACTTGGAATCGAACGGCTGTTGACACAGCCCGATTCCCGTACGCTCGGCGTGCTCGCTGATACACGGGAGTACCAAAAAGCAGACACATTTGTGTCTGCTTTTGTTATCCCGACTTGAAATCGAAGGACGGCGTTCCGTCGTCCCGATTCCCGTACGCTCGGCAGGCTCGCTGATGCACGGGAGTACCAAAATGACCGTGAAGACAGTCGTTTTTATATGATGAAGAGAAAGGGCTGACGATTCAGAACGCATAAAAAGGTTTCGGAAATAAGTTTTGATAAATGAAAAACAATAAGTTTACGGATGGAAAAATAGGGGACAAAGGTTGGGAAATGAAAAAACAGGCAAAAGGAAACGAGACGCCGCAAAGGGCGTCCCGTCAGGTTTTGGGGGATTTAGGATTGTTATTTTGCGGGGACGAAGCCTGCGACAACCGCGAAGATCATAAGCGAGCAGCAGATGAGCATGCAGACAATCTGCACGGGTTTGCTGTTCTTGACGCGATTGACAAACTTGTCGAATTTTTCAAAGTAGAAGTTTTGTTCAAACCAGTTTTTGCCGCCGATCTGTAAAATACCGCCGAACGTTAAGGTGCTTGCTCTGAACAGGAGCCAGAGACCGGGGTCGGGAGCCATACCGAATCTGCCCATTCCGACCAGAGGTCCGACGAAAACGGCAAGGATAGGCGCAAGCAGGAATCCGACGTGCATAAGCGCAACTGACGAAGAAAACTCGCCGGTAACGAAAAGCCAGTTCCAGATTGTGTAAGCGATCATCGTGGCGATGGTGATGCCAAGGCCGACGCTTGTCGTGCCGGATACCGCGCCGTTGAAAAGGTTGGACTGACCGGTGAAATACGAGGAAGTAAAGGCAACTTCCGTGCCGAGTTTCGAGAAACCGTCGATGAAGTAAATGGGGGAGTTGGCGGTTGTGGTAGTGCCCCAGGTCGAGCCCAGGAAGAGTGCCGACGCGCCGATTGCCATAAAGAGTCCCGAAACGCCGTTGAAATATTGCTTGTTTTTGAAGAAGTCGGTCATCGTTGCTTCCAGAACGTTAATGATATAAAGTCCCAGCACGACGACAACGAAGATATCGCCGGGAAGGAGACCGAAGCAAGCAAACAAGACGATTGTTCTTCCGACGAGCAACGTGGTAAGTTTCAGCGTCTCGAAGAACACGGGCTTCATCGCGATCAGTACAAGGATACCGAGCACAAGGTTGAAGGGGATATTGCCGTATGCCTGGAATTTCGACGTGATGACGGAAACACCGAGAATCGTCGCCGTAAACATAAACCATTTGAGGATGGTGTCGAGTCCCGGCGTGACCTTGTAGTCAATCGCTTCGGGGCCGGGTGCAAACATTTTTTTGAGTCTTTCGACTCGCGCTGCTTTTTTTTCGCTGTCCATAATTTTGCTCCTGAATGTTTTTTGATTTCTAATCAAAGCATACCCGTCAAAAGTGTATTTGTAAACGAAGATTTTGGGATTAAACGCTAAAATCGTCCCAAAATAGAACCAAAATAAAGAAAAGACCTGAAAATATTGATAAATAATTAACAATATGATATTATGATTAAAGAAAGAAGACAAAAAACGACAAAACGAGAAGTCTTTTTTCGGGTGGTGGGAAAATGTCCAAGGATACGACCAAACAACACATCACGGATTGTTTCAACGGATTGTCGAGAAAGTACACGCTTGACCAGATAACCGTCAATATGATTGCCGAGGCGGCGGGCGTTTCGAAGTCGACGTTTTATCGGCATTTTCTGGACAAGTACGACGTCATGAATTACAACTACAAAAGGGTGCTGGACGAGATTTTTTCGTTCAACGCCTGCAAGAGCTGGAACGAGTTGTTTTTGAGCATACTTTCGTTTATCGAGAAGGACATCAACAGGATAAGGCACGCCTTTTTATATCTCGGGACGAACTCTTACGAGCAGTACGTTTTCGAGTATTCGTTCAAACGTATGAACGAGAAGTGCGTCGAAAAACGCGGAAGCGAGTTGAGAGAAGACGAGATATTCACGGCAAAACTCATAATCTACGGTTGCGTATACGCCGTAAAAGACTGGGTTTTCGGCGATAAGCGGGTGTCGCGGCAGGAACTTGCGCGCCAGATCGACAACGCAATCCCCGAAGAATACAAGGCGTTATTATAAGGTCGCGCACATAAAAACGCGCATAAAAAGAAATCAATAAAAGAATATAAACAAATCAGAAGAGGTACATTATGGCTATGAGAAAAAGCATTCTTCATCTGGTCAAAGTTATGGGCGGTCTCGCCGGAATGATGACCAAAATCACAGAAGACTCCCCCGAGTATTATGCGCTTAATTGTTTGACCGACGAAGAAGCGGACGTTGCCGCAAGTCTCGGACTGAGAAAGCCCAGAACGCTCGAATACGTTGCCGACAAGTGCGGAAAATCGACGGAAGAAACCAAGAAGATTCTGGACAGGCTCGGCCATCTCGGAGTAATCAAAATTTACACCGAAGACGGGCAAACCCTGTATTTCATGCAGATTTTTGCGCCGGGCACGCTTGAAATGATGGTGGGTTGCACCGAAAACGTCAAAGAGCACCCGGAAATCGCAAAGGCGTTCGAAGCGTACACCCGCGGACTTATGGAGTCCATGGGCACGATGTTGCCGTACGGCGCAAGTATGATGAGGGTTATCCCCATCGAATCCGCGATTGCGGGCGACAGCCAGGCAATCCCTTACGAAAAGATTTCTTATTATCTTGACAAATACGACACTTTCTCGGTGTCTCCCTGTTCGTGCAGACGTTCAAGGCGATTGCTGGACGAAGGCTGCGGACACCTTGAAGACGATATGTGCGTCCAGATGGGTTCGGGCGCGGAATACTTCATCAAAACCGGCAAGGCAAGACAAATTACAAGGGAAGAAGCCGAGGCGATTTTCAAAAAAGCCGAAGAAAACGGACTTATGCACCAGATGCCCAACCTCGAAGGACCGGGCGAATCGGCGGCAATCTGCAACTGCTGCGCGTGCTCGTGCTTTGCAATCCGTATTTCCACGATGTTCAATTGTCCCGACGCGGAACGCAGCAACTACCATGCCGAAATCGATCAGGAAAACTGCGTCGCGTGCGGTCAGTGCGTTGAAAACTGCCCCACGAACGCGGTAAGACTCGGTCAGAAACTTTGCACGGTAACGCCCATCGAAACCCCCAAATACGACAAGGTTCGCAACACTGTCTGGGGCAAAGACAAATGGAACGTCGATTATCGCGAAAACAGGCAAGACACCCTTGAAAGCGGCACCGCTCCCTGTAAGACCGCTTGCCCCGCGCACATCGCGGTTCAGGGCTATATAAGGCTTGCGTCTTTGGGCAAATACACCGAAGCGTTGGAACTTATCAAGAAAGAAAACCCGTTCCCCGCAATCTGCGGACGCATCTGCCCGCATAAGTGCGAAGACGCTTGCACGCGCGGACAAATCGACAAGGGCGTCGCAATCGACGAAATCAAAAAGTTTATCGCAGACAAGGATAAAAACAGCAACCACAGATTTATTCCCAACAAAAAACACGATTATTCGATGAAGAATATGGCAGTCATCGGCTCGGGCCCCGCGGGACTTTCCTGCGCATACTACCTTGCCGTCGACGGATACAACGTGACCGTGTTTGAAAAGGAAAACAAACTCGGCGGTATGATGACGCTCGGTATCCCCGCGTTCAGGCTTGAAAAAGACGTCGTCGAGGCGGAAATCGACATTCTGCGCGAGCTGGGCGTAAAATTCGTAACCGGCGTGGAAGTCGGTAAGGACAAAACGCTGGTCGAACTGAAATAAGTAGGCTTTGACGGATTCTATCTTGCAATCGGCGCAAGCGCGGGCAGAAAACTCGGCGTAGAAGGCGAAGACGCGAAAGGCGTAATCCTTGGCGTTGATTTCCTGAAAGACGTCGCGCTTGAAAGAAGCGAACCTTTGCACGGAAACGTCATCGTTATCGGCGGCGGAAACGTTGCAATCGACGTCGCAAGGACGGCTGTCAGATGCGGCGCGCAAACCGTCAATATGTATTCGTTGGAACAAAGAGCGGAAATGCCCGCCCTCGAAGAAGAAATCGAAGAAGCGGAAAGCGAAAACGTCGTCATTAACAACGGATACGGACCGAAACGCATCGTCGTTGAAAACGGCAAAGTCGTCGGCGTAGAGTTCAAGAAATGCGTGTCCGTATTCAACGCGGAAGGCAAATTCGCGCCCAAGTACGACGAAAACGACACCGTTATCGTTCCCGCGGACTTCGTGCTTGTCTCAATCGGTCAGAAAATCGAGTGGGGCAACCTGCTGGACGGCACCAACGTCAAACTCAACAAAAACAACACCGTTGCGGTTGACGAATTCTACGTTACGGGCGATAAAAACATCATCGCCGGCGGCGACTGCGTGACGGGACCGAAATTCGCAATCGACGCAATCGCAAGCGGCAAAGAAGGCGCAATCTCCCTGCACAGGGCGGTATGGCCGGGACAAACACAGAAATACGGCAGAGACAGAAGAGTTTTCATCGAGCTCGACAAGGACAATCTGGAACTCAAAGGCTACGACAACGTCAAACGTCAACGCCCGCTGCACATAAAAGAAAACGACGGCACGTTCAAAGACAACCGCGCGACCTTCACCGAAGAACAAATGAAAGCCGAAACGGCAAGATGCCTCGGATGCGGCGCGGCGAAAGTCGATACCTATATGTGCGTAGGTTGCGGACAGTGCACGACGAAATGTAAGTTCGACGCAATCAAACTTGTCAGAAACGACAAGACCGTCGTGGCAAAAGTATACGAAAAACTGCCCCTCGAAATGGCAAAACACGCCATCAAACGCGTCGGCAAAATCATCACCAAACCCATTTCGCCGAAGGAATAAAGTATGCACGAATTAGGAATCGTTTTTGAAGTCGTAAAACTTGTGGAACAGGTGGCGGTCGAGCAGCAGCTCCCCGCCGTCGACACCATAGTCTTGCAGGTGGGCGAACTGTGCGGGGTAATTCCCGTATATCTTGACGAATGTTGGCCCGCCGCAATCGACAAAAAGCCGTTTTTCAAAAACACGAAACTGAAACTCGACGTCGTGCCGGGAATGGCAAAGTGTCGCGCATGCGGGGAAGTATTCAACGTTATCGCAAACGAAGGATATTGTCCGAAGTGCAATTCTTTTGACAAAGATTTGTTGTCGGGAAGAGAATTTATGATCAAAGAAATTCTCGTGCCCGATGATGGTTTCGACGAGACGGAAACCGTCAATAATGACAAAAACGACAATTAAAGGAACGGAATTTTAACATGATCGACCCGATTAGTACGATTGAACTGAAAAAGAGTATTCTTGAAGATAACGACGCCGACGCCGAAAAACTTCGCGCGGAACTTAACGCGCGGGGCGTTTATTATATCAATCTGATGTCTGCGCCGGGCAGCGGAAAAACCTCGCTTCTCGTTAAGCTTATCGGTGCGCTTAAAGACAGGTGCGCCGTCGGCGTAATGGAAGCGGATATCGACGGCGACGTGGACGCATATACCGTAAGAGAAGCCGGCGCCGAGGCAATCCAGCTGCACACGGGCGGCATGTGCCATCTTGACGCGGATATGTCCAGACAAGGCTTCAAGGAGTTTTGCACAAGCGCGGACGTCGTGTTTCTGGAAAATATCGGAAACCTTGTGTGTCCGGCGGAATTCGACACGGGCGCGCATCTCAAAATGGCGCTTCTTGCGGTTCCCGAGGGCGAGGATAAACCGCTGAAATACACCCTTATGTTTTCGACGTGCGACGTTGTCGCCGTCACGAAAACCGACACGGCAAAGTACTTCGACTTCGACCTTGAAAAATGCAAAAAATATATCGCGAAAATCAATCCGAATGCAAAAGTTTTCGCCGTATCGTCCAAGACGGGCGAGGGCGTCGATACGCTTGCGGACTGGATTTTCGACAGTTATAAAAATTGGCGCGAGGGATTGAAATGAAAGTTATTGCGGTCAAAGAAAGTATTTTTTCCAACAACGACAAGGTCGCGGACGAACTGCGCGCGTCGCTCCGAAAAAAAGGAGCGTTCATGATTAACGTTATGTCTTCGCCGGGCAGCGGAAAAACGACGCTTCTCACAAGGCTTATCAACGATATGAAAAGCAAAATCAGGATCGTCGCGATGGACGTCGATATCGAGACCGACGTCGACGCAAGGCGTATTGCGGAAAACACCGGCGTCGAAAGTGTGCAAATCCACAACGGCGGGCTGTGCCATATCGACGCGCAGATGGTCACGGACGCGCTGGAACAGGCGGACTTTCCGGAAACAAATCTTATCGTGCTGGAAAACATCGGAAACCTTGTGTGTCCGGCGGAATTCGACACGGGCGCACACCTTAATATGATGCTTTTGTCCGTGCCCGAAGGCGACGATAAGCCGCTGAAATATCCGCTTATGTTTGAAAAGTGCGACGTGGTTGTCGTCACGAAAATCGACACACTCGAAGCGTTCGACTTCGATATGAAAAAGTTTGAGGAACGTGTCGGAAAGCTCAATAAAAACGCGCGGATTTTTAAGGTCAGCGCAAAAACCGGCGAGGGAATCGAGGCGTTGGAAAACGAACTGTACGAAAGGATAAAACTTCTGAAAAAATAAATATCCATAAAAAGGGACGGCAACTTCAAACGAAATGCCGTCCTTATTTTTTATCATTTTTGGGTATTGATTAAATGTGGGTTTTCTTTTTGATTTCGTTGTATATCGTGCGCCCCGTGAACGCGACAAGGAAAATAAGCGTTATCATGGATATTCCAAACGCCACCATCGGAAGAATTATTTCGGTGCACGCGCCCGCCATGACTGCCGCCGCGGGAACGATTCCCAGAAGACACGTCATCCACATATATCTGAAAAACGACTTGCCTTTTCTTTTGCGGAAAGCGCCGAAAAAAACAAGGTGCAGGGCAAGCGACGATATGACGGTTACGGGCATCGCATAGGCAAAGCACCACTCTTTCGTTTTGAAAATATACTGCGCCGTAATGAATATGACGGACAGCATCAGCGTTTGCGAAAACACCTTTGCGCCGTTCGGCCCTTTGTAAAAAACGGTGGTTTTGAGTGTAAAATAGCCGTATAAAGTAAGGATTAGTGCAAAAACGCACCAAAGATACTTTCTTGCAACGGTAAGGTTGACGGCAATGCAGATTACGTTGACGACAAGCGCGACGATAAGGTATACGCTTGAAAACGTTACCGGGTGTCCGATTTTTCTTATATGCTTTTCGGGATACAACGGGCGTTCCGCAGGCTCGCCTTCGAGCGGGGATTTGCACAGGGGGCAGACGTCGTAAATACCGTCGACGTGAACGCCGCAATTTTTACAATACATCGTTATTCCTCCCAATAGTTACTTCGCACGGTAACGTCCATACCTTCGCCCGCAAGGAAACGGAAAAATTCCTTTTCGACAGACGTGTCGACGAGTTTTCTTGCAAAAGTAAAGGTGGTTTTGTCGAGTGCGGATATGCTTGTCAGCGCGCGCGGCGACGTTTTTGCCGTCGACGCCATGATGGATATTTGTTCGACCTTGGTTTTCATTCCGTCGGGAATCTGCACGACGCCTATGTTTGAAAACGTCATCGTTTTTTTGCTGTTTCCGAAGAAAAGCCCCGACGCCTTGAAAATAAATTGTTTTACGGGCAGGGGAAGTATGCGGAACAAAAACAGACGTTCCGTTTTTGCGGTCACGTTGATTTTGTTTTGCAAAACTTCTTTTTCGGTGTCCTTTTTCAGGCGGGTTTCGACGCGCTTTATTATTTCCTCAAACGACGGCGCGTCGTTACAGCCGTTTCCGTCGCAAAGGGCGTGGAAACAGTCGATTGAGATTTTGTTGTTGAAATAGGACACGCGAAAATTATATCCGTACGTTTCGATGCTGTCGATGTCTTTGATTAAGTAGTCGGAATCGGGCACGACCTCGGGCTTTCCGTCAAGTTCTTCCAAATAGTGCCAGAAAATCCCGCGACGCAAACATACGTTGAAATACGGATATCGCTTTATCGAGTTTTGCAGGGCGGTTTGAAGCACGGCGGGATCGACGTCGTCGCGCATAATCGCCGATATTCTGAACAGGTTTTGTATGTTGCTTTTCAGGTTGAACGGATATATCTTTCCGGAGTTGTCCAGCCTGTGCCATGACTTGATCTTTTCCATTATGTAATAAAGTATAGACTTAACTATGCAAAAAGTCAATAAACGAACGCCCGTAAAGAATTGTTCCGAGATTTGATTAAAAAACGAAAGGTGTTATTATTTTTGAAATAAAGCAAAAAGATTTGACAAATCAAAAATAACCGCTTATAATTACCATTGCTTAAAAAGTAAGTACCATTAGCTCAGCTGGATAGAGCGTTTGGCTACGGACCAAAAGGCCAGGGGTTCGAATCCCTTATGGTACACCAAAAAGACTCACGAAATCGTGAGTCTTTTTAATTTGCACAAGGGATTCTGCGTGCTATCGCACGCGTTGCTTTGCAACCGAACCCCTGCGGGCTGGCATTGTATAAAAAAAGTTATAAAAAAGACTCGCTATTGCGAGTCGTGTTTGTGTTTTGGGAAATTTATATCTTTCAAACGTAAATACACACGAAAAAGTTTGAATACTTTTCAAGTTCGGGAATCGAGAGTTCGATTGCGCTGTTACTGCTGCCGCAGGCGGGGAAAACCGTCTTAAATCTTTTCAGCGATTCGTCAAGGTATACCGTGACGCCGTCGTTGATACCGAAAGGGCAAACGCCGCCGATACCGTGTCCGATAAGGTCGTTCACTTCCTCGGGTTTCAGCATTTTGGCTTTCGCGCCGAAGAAGGACTTATATTTGTGGTTGTCGATTTTCGCGTCGCCCGCCGTAACGATTAAAATCGCTTTGTCGCCCAGCATAAAAGACAACGTTTTCGCAATGCGGCACGGCTCTGTGTTTAGGGCGTGCGCGGCAAGCTCGACGGTTGCGCTCGACTCGTGAAATTCCTTGATTCTATCGGCGATTCCGAATTGTTCAAAATATGCTCTTACTTTCTCAATTGCCATTTTACACACCTGTTTTAACGACGTAAACTCTTTTATGCGAAGCGACAG
>ENA-UONY01001843-UONY01001843.1-human-gut-metagenome-genome-assembly--contig:-CS9-NODE-1843-length-16401-cov-20.914536_pt1 | contig 16401 bp, 16 predicted proteins | sample MGYA00242465_ERZ724012 | MGnify/ENA metagenome assembly ERZ724012 | reverse complement strand
GGAAAGACGTCGTAGCCGTGGCGGTGGCGCTCGGTGACGGTCAGCGGCGTGTGGAGCGTCATCCAAAAAATGAGGTTCGAGAGCTGGCACAGTCCCCCGCCGACGCCCGCAACGGCTCTGCCGTTGCGCAGCAGCATACCGGGCAGATAGCCCTTCCTCGCCGTCGGGCGGCCGATGAGATACCAGTAGCTGAAGGTCTGCCCCGGGTGGAGCACGATGCCGTTCACCCGCGCGGAGGCAAGGCGGAGATTTGTCACCTTGTTCTCCTGCATCCACATATCCACGTCCCGCAGCCTGCGCATCAGGGGCGTTTTGTGGCTCGCCGCGCTGTAAGGCAGGATCGCCTCACAGCGCTCGCGTGTGAAGGAGCTTCGCTCCTTGATCCACAGGAGCTTGCGCAGGGTCCCATAGTAGGCCCCGCCGAGAGCGAGGCGCAGGTCGGAGCGGGCAACGGGTTCCTTCATCGGTCGTTCCTCCTTGCTTTTTCTTGTTTCTATTCGCGCGGTCCGGGCAGGAAGCGTTCTCCTTCGCGCCGCGCGGTCATGGTGCCGGCGGACAGCTCGGTGAGCGCGGCGTCAAAGCCCGCCGCATTCTCCTGCGGCAGCAGGATGCGGACGCTCACCGCCGCGCCGAAGTCCGTGCCCTCCACCGTGCCGCCGTGGGCGGCGGCGAGCAGCTTCAGGCGCTCGAGCATCGGATAGGGGCAGTCCACCGTCACGGCAAACCACAGGCGCATCCTCGCCTTTCCCGCCGCGTCCAGCGCGTCCTTTGCCGACTTTGCGTAGGCGCGCGTCAGTCCGCCCGCGCCGAGCAGCACGCCGCCGAAATAGCGCGTCACGACGCAGACGACGTTCTCCACGCCCTCGCGCTGAAGGACGTTGAGCATCGGCTGACCGGCCGTGCCCTGCGGCTCGCCGTCGTCGCCGTAGCGCACCACGCCGCCCTCGTGCAGGACGTAGCACCAGCAGTTGTGGCGCGCGTCGTAGTATTTTTTCCGCATTTCGTCGAGAAAGGCGCGGGCCTCGGCCTCGGTCTCCACGCGGCGGACGTGGCCGAGAAAGTGCGAGCGCTTTTCGGTGAACTCCGCTTCCCCCGCGTCCACGGGAACATAGTAGCTCTGCGGCGCGCTCACTCCCAGTCCTCCTTCGGCTCGGTGTAGCCCTCGACATAGTCCTTGACCCGGCCGAGCACGCGCGGCGTACAGACCGCCACGATGTCGATGGTCTCGCCGTACTCCACGCTCTCGACCTTTGCCTCGCGGTAGAGGCTGTCGAGCCAGCCGCCCTTGTCGTAGGGCAAATGGATGGTCACGCGGCGCGTGCCCTTGTCAAGCTCGGCGTCGATGGCGCGCAGCAGCTCGTCGAGCCCCTCGCCGGTCCTGGCGCTGAGGTTCACCGCGCGATCGCCGTGCGGGCGGATGTCGCCGTAGAACAGGTCGGACTTGTTGTACACGCGGATGCAGGGGATGCCCTCCGCGCCGAGGTCGTAGATGAGCTGATCGACCACCTCTGCCTGCGCGATCCACTCAGGGTTGGAAATGTCGATGACGTGCAGCAGAAGGTCAGCATACTCCAGCTCCTCAAGCGTCGCCTTGAAGGCGTCGATGAGCTGATGCGGCAGCTTGCGGATGAAGCCGACCGTGTCGGAGATCACAACGTCGAGCGTGTCGGAGACGGTCAGCAGCCGGGTGGTGGTGTCGAGCGTATCGAACAGGCGGTTATTCGCCGGAATATCCGCGCCGGTGAGGGCGTTGAGCAGCGTCGATTTGCCCGCGTTCGTATAGCCGACGATGGCAACGACCGGGATCTCATTCTTCATCCGACGCTCGCGCTGCGTGCCGCGCACGCGGCGCACCTCGTCCAGATCCTCCTTGAGCTTGTCGATCTTGCGGTGGATGTGGCGGCGGTCGGTCTCGAGCTGCGTTTCACCGGGGCCTTTGGAGCCGATGGGCCCCTTGCCGCTTGTGCCCGCCTGACGCTCCAGATGCGTCCACATACCGATCAGGCGCGGCAGCAGATATTGGTACTGCGCCAGCTCGACCTGCAAGCGGCCCTCCTTTGTTTTGGCACGCTGGGCAAAAATATCAAGGATCAGCCCGCTGCGGTCGAGCACCTGCACGCCCAGATCCTCCGTCAGCACACGCATCTGCGAGGGCGACAGGTCGTTGTCGAAGATCGCCATCGTCGCCTCGGTCGAGCCGATGAGCTCCTTGATCTCCGCCACCTTGCCCTCGCCGATGAAGCTGCGCGGATTCGGGGACGGAAGGTTTTGCAGCACGGTCGCAACGCTCACCGCGCCGGCGGTCTCGACGAGCGCGGCAAGCTCGTCCATGCTCTCCTCGTCCGCGCTGTCCGCCTTGAGCACCGGCGAGGAAAGACCGACAAGCACCACGCGGTCGCGCGGCTGCTCCACGGTTTTGAGTTTGTTTTCTTCCATAGGAATCACCTTTTCTGCGTTTCTTTCCTTCAGTATACGCAAGGGAACGAAAAATGTAAAGAAAAAGAGGTCTGCTTCCGCAGACCTCTTTCGCAGTTCTTACTTGTCCAGACCGAACTTCTTGTTGAACTTGGCAACGCGGCCGCCGGTATCGACCAGCTTCTGCTTGCCCGTGAAGTAGGGGTGACACTTTGAGCACACTTCCACCTTGATGTTCGCCTTGGTGGAACCTGTCTCAATCACATTACCGCAGGCGCAAGTAATAGTAGTCTGCTGATAATTGGGATGGATTCCTTCCTTCATTGCTCGTGTTCACCTCTTTCCGATCCGAGAGTGCTTTCGTCAAAAAGCCAAAAAGGATAATATCACGCTTTTCGCCAAATTGCAAGCACAAATTTTGTACTTTTCGATAAAATCATCAAGAGTTGCCGCAGCGCGTGCAATTTTCAGCGGAAAACGTTCCCCTCTGTATCGTAAATTTCCGTGCGGCGCACGCGGACGAAGTCCGGCTTGAGCGACGGAAGCTCGCGCTCGATCGCCTGTGCGAGATAGGCAGGGTTCAGCCCCGGGTTCTGCGCGGCGACCACGGCGTCGGCAAGGATGCTGCCGTCCTGCTCGGTGAGGGTCATTTCGCGGATCAGCGGAGCAATGTCGATCTGCGCGAGCTCCTTGTGCTTGGTGCGCTTTTCGATCATCAGCGTTTCGCGCGCGAACAGCGCGCGCAGCGCGTCCGCCGTGCCGGCGGGCACGCCGTTATCATAGAGCAGCTCCAGCCGTGCGCGCAGGAACGTGAACTCGCGCACGGGACGCGTGACCGGATAGCACTCCCGCACACGCAAGCCCGCGGGCAGACCCGTGTTGAGCTTTTCGGCGATGCCCGCGCCGTCGGTCTCCTCCACCGTTTCAAAGTCGAGCAGCTCGCAGTCGCTCGACTGCCCCACCGGCAGCGGCAGGACGATGGAGATGATGGGGTGCGGGTGAAAGCCGTTGGAGTGCTTGAGGTGCAGCTCCGCACGGGGAAACACGCGCTGGAATGTCCGCATCGTGTCGAGGTGCGAGATGTAGGAGGCCTGCGCCTCCTTGGTGAAAAGAAGTCTCAGCTTAGCCATCGCAGGGCCTCCCCAATAAGAGATTCGCGCCGCAGCCGTTGCAGTGTGTGCGGCAGTCCGGCGTGGTGACGGACTGGTAGCACCGCTCATGCTCGCGCCAGAGGTACTGCTCCGTCACGCCGCTCGAGATCATCGCCCAGGGCATCAGCTCGTCCTTTTCGCGCTTGCGGTTGGCGTAAAAGTGCGGGTCAAGACCGCACTCCTCGAAAGCCTCGAGCCAGCGGTCGAGGGAGAAATACTCCTCCCACGCGGAGAGGTGCTCGCCCTTGCGCCACGCCGTTTCGATCACCCTGCAAAGGCGCCGGTCGCCGCGGGAAATGACGGCCTCCATATAGCTCGTGTCGGAATCGTGCCAGTTGTAGGTGACGGATTTCGTCAGCATATTCTCGCGCAGCAGCTTCACGCGGCGCTCGTATTCCTCCTTGGGGATCTGCGGCTCCCACTGAAACGCCGTGTGCGCCTTGGGCACGAACCACGAGGTCGAGACCGTGATGCGCACGCCGCGGTTCTTGTTGCTCGCGCTCTCGCGCCAGGCGTGCATGACGTGGGACGCGACCTCGGCAATGCCGAGCACGTCCTCGTCCGTCTCGGTCGGAAGTCCCAGCATGAAGTAGAGTTTGACCGCGCTGTAGCCGCCGGCAAAGGCGCGGCGGCAGGAGGCCAGCAGGTCCTCCTCCGTGAGATTCTTGTTGATGGCGTCGCGCAGGCGCTGCGTGCCGGCCTCGGGCGCAAAGGTCAGGCCGGTCTTTCTTCCCTTTTGCAGCCGCTCCATGAGCGCCATGGAGAAGTTGTCGGCGCGCAGGCTCGGGAGCGAAAGGTTCACATGGCGCTGCGCGCAGAACTCCTCCAGATCGTCGCAGAGCTGTACAAGCGGGCGGAAATCCGAGGTCGAGAGCGAGGAGAGCGTCATCTCCTCGTAGCCGGAATCCTCGATGGCCTCCTTGGCGTATTCGACCAGCAGCTTTTCCGAGCGGTTGCGCACGGGGCGGTAGACATAGCCCGCCTGGCAGAAGCGGCAGCCGCGGATGCAGCCGCGAAACAGCTCGAGCGTGGTGCGGTCCTGCACGATCTCGGTGGAGGGCACGATGGTCTTGGCGGGATACCATGCCTTGTCCATGTCGCGCATGATGCGCTTGGTAACGACCTTCGGCGCGCCGTCCTTCGGCGTGATCGACTTCACCGTGCCGTCAGCGTTGTAGTCCACCTCGTAGAGACCGGGAACATAAATGCCGTCCAGCTGCGCGGCGGCACGGAGAAACTGCTGCTTCGTCCAGCCCTCGCGCCGCGCCCTGCGGTGCAGCTCGATCAGCTCGACGTTCATCTCCTCGCCCTCGCCGATCTCGGCAATGTCAATAAAATCCGCGATCGGCTCGCAGTTGAACATCGCCGTGCCGCCCGCGATGACGAGCGGGGTCAGCTCCGTGCGCTCGCTCGCGTGGAGCGGCACGCCCGCCAGATCGAGCATATTCAGCATGGCGGGAAACGCCATCTCGTAGCCGACAGAAAAGGCGATGATGTCAAAATCGCGGATGGGATCGCCGGACTCGAGCGCGTAGAGCGGCAGGCCGGCACGGCGCATCTCCTCCTCCATGTCGCCCCAAGGGGCGAAAACACGCTCGCACCAGACGCCTTCCATGTTGTTCATAATGCCGTAGAGGATCCGCATACCGAGGTTCGACATGCCGATCTCATAGGTGTCCGGAAAGCAGAAAGCCACACGGGTATCCACCTGCGAGAGGTCCTTCATCACCGCGTTGTACTCGCCGCCCACATAGCGCGCCGGCTTCTGCACGCGGGGCAGGATGCGTTCCAATCGTTTGTCCACAGGCAAGCTCCTTTTCTATCAAGAGACATTGACCGTATTTTACACGCTTTTTGCGCCGCGCGCAAGCCCCAGTTGCCGCAGCGTTCCCCAAAGCAATCCAAACGAGGCAAAGGCAAAGAGCCATCCGCTGTGCAGCCCCAGCGAGAGCTTGAGCCCCAGCGCACAAAGCGCGAGCGAGCAGGCAAGGCTGACCGCCGCAGTGACGCGCTCCCCCGCCGTGGGGCCAAGGAAAAAGGACAGGGCAAGGCAGAGCGCCCGCGCGCCGTCGAGCGGAACGACCGGCAGGAGGTTGAAGGCCGCGAGCACAAGGTGCGCTCCGGCAAAGACAAAGCACCACTCCCGCCACGTCCGCAGGCCGAGGAGCGCGAGGAGAACGGCGCAGAAAAGGTTGACTGTCACCCCCGCGAGCGTGATGATCAGCTCGCGCCCATAGGGGAGCCGTGCGAGGGCGGGAGCGTCCAGCTCCGCGCCGAGCGCTGTAAGGCGGAAGCGCTTGACGGATACGCCGTAGTAGCGCATGGCAGCGAGGTGGCCCAGCTCGTGCAGCGCTGCGGCGGTCAGGATCGCCGCAACGACCGTGAGCGGAGAAACGATGGCGGCGAGCAGCACGAGCAGCCAGAAGCTCGCGTTCACGCGCACAGCGGCGCTAAACGGTCTTTGCGGCATAGGCAATGGGATCGAGGTATTTTGAGCCGCTGAGCAGCTCGAAATGCAGGTGCGCGCCCGTGGCGTTTCCGGTCGCGCCGACCGCGCCGAGCGTGTCGCCGCGCAGAACGCTCTGTCCGGAGGAAACCGCTATTTTGCTGCAATGGGCGTAAAGCGTCTCATAGCCGTCCGCGTGGCGGACAGTCAGATATTTGCCGAGCACGGTGCTCTCCCCCACCACGCTGACCGTACCGTCGGCAAAGCAGGCAAAGGGCGTGCCCTCATCGGCGGCAAGGTCAAGGCCGGTATGAAAGGCCTCCTCACCCGTGTTCGGGTCCTCGCGCCAGCCGAAGCCCGAGGTCAGCGCGCCGTCGAGCGGTGACACATAGGAAAAGGGCAGTGTCGGCTGCGCGTCGAGCACATAATCCGGCAGGGGCTTGGCTGCGGCATCCTCCTCGTTTGTTCCGTCCGGCTGTGCGATCTCCGCCCCGCCGCCGACCTCCGAGGCGTCCTGCATACCGCTGCCGCCAAACACGGCGACGTAGGCATTGCCGAGGGACTCCGCGAATCGTTCGGGCGCGGCGACTGCGTGGCCGATGGCGGAGAACGCCTCGGTAAAGTCCGCGTCGCGCACGAGCCATTGGGCAAGCGTGCCGCGGAAGGCCGAAAGATTCCCCGGCAGCACGAGCTTGAGCAGCACGAGCGAGACAAACAGCGCGCCGCAGACGGTCAGACGCAGAAGGCGAAGCTGCGACGCGCCGGAGGTCTGCTGTTCCCTGCGACGGCTTCCTGCGGCGGTGCTTCGCTTTGTCCGCGCGGCGGCGCGGCGTTTTCCCTGTGCGCGCGCCCAGCGGCGCAGACGCATTCTTACGGTCATAGGCTCTTCCTCCCTTGGCTTTCGTTTTGGGACAGTCTATGCCGCGGCATCGCCGCTTATGCCCGCGCGCAGAAAAAGAGCCGCCCGCGGCGGCTCTTGCAGTCATTTGACATAGTGGGCAAAGAAATTTTCCAAAATGCGCTGTCCGTCTCGGTGCGCGTCATTCTGCAGCTCCGGGTGGAACTGCGTGCCGAAGATGGGGCGCGACTCGTGCGCAAGCATCTGCACACGGCAAATTTCCCGGGAAGCGAGCAGGCGAAAGCCCTCCGGCACCGTGCTGAGCTGGCCGCGATGGTGCTCGAAGCAATGGAGCGTACCGCTCAGGCCGGTGAGCAGCGGATGCTGCGCGAGGACGGTCTGCGGCAGAAAGCCGAACTCCTCGTACCCCTCGCCCGGATAGACGAGCGGTGCGCCGAAGGCGATGCCGATGAGCTGCAGGCCCGCGCAGATGCCGAAGAGCGGGGCCGTTGTTTCACGAATGAGCGCAAGCTCGTCGGCAAAGGTCTCGCGCAGACGCTCGCGATCCCAGTCGGTGAAGCAGCCGGAGAGAAAGATGGCATCCGGCGCAGAGTCGAGCGTCCTGAGCTGTGTATAGTGCCGCACGGTGACCGTTCCGAACGCAGAGAGCTTCGCGGAGAGCGCGTCGATGTTATAAAGCGGGTCGGTAAGACCGAGCTCTCCCGCGCGAACGATCCGGCCGCGGTCTTCGGGCGTCGGCTCGTTGTTGATGAGCAGCAGCTCTCTCATGTCAGTCCTCCAGAAGCGCACCGGACAGGTGCAGGATCGCCTCGAGCACGCCGCCGCCGACGGCGGTCGCCTTGTCCGAGACCGTATAGCAATTTTCCACATTGCCGCGCGGGTCCACGTCGCCGGATTTCATGCCCTTGCGGACAGGGATGCCGTCGGCGATCAGGCCGCGGAGCACGCCGTCGATGGTGCAGACCATCGGCTCGCCGGACACATAGCCCGCGACGTCGCCGGCCTTCACAAGGTCGCCGATCCTGCGCACGGAGCGAAACGCGCCGTCCGCAGGCGCACGGAGCACACGCTCGCCGGCAAAGCCGCCGATAAGCCCGGGGACGTTTGTGTTGGGAATGGTGCTGCCGGAGTAAATGACGCGGCCGAGCGTGTGGCCGCGCATGGTCTCGATGACCGCGTGGCAGTCCTCCCCCGCCGTGAAGCCGGGGCCGACGCCGACGACGACCGGCGCGTCGGTGATCCTTGTGCCAAGGTTGCGCTTGGCAAGGATGGCGTCCACCAGCGCGTCGGGCGCGAGCGCTTCACGACAGGCGCAGCCGGGGTCGGCGAGCACAGGGACAATGCCCTGCGCGAGCAGGGCGCGCGCCTCGTCCGCGTTTGCGGCCAGACGGGCGGTCACATCCTCGACCGTCGTTTCGCCGTAGACGATGGCTTCGGAGAAGGCGACCGTGCGGCGGATGGCCGTCGGGCGCTCCAGATCGGTCAGCACGACCCGGATGCCGCTGCGCCAAAGGCGCAGCGCGATGCCGGTGGCGAGATCGCCCGCCCCGCGGATCAGCGCAAGCATAGATATACCCCCTTGTGCAGGCTCCCCGCCGTGACCGGACAGGTGAGCCGGTTCGCGAGCGCGGCGGCGCGGTCGTAGTCCTCCGCCGTCTCGACCTTATTGATGTAAACGCGGTCGCCGAGACCCTCGGCGAGAATGAGCGCTGCTTCCAGCTCCGGTGTGACAAGCGCGTTCTCACTGACGCCGCACAGTGCGGCATAACGCTCGCTCCGATGGCAGACATCGCGGATGGGCTTGCCGAAGCCGTCCGCACCGACGACCAGCACGACGCGCTGGGCATTTGCCGGAATGACCGGCTCATGCGGCGCGTGCGCCTTGAGCGGCAGACGCCTGGAGCCGTCAGCCTCAACGAGCACATAGTCGGCGAGCCGCGCGAGCGCGTCAAAGGAGAGCGACGGCGGGCCGAGCTTTCCCTCGGCGGATGACTCCCCGACGCAGACCGCGCCGTGCGCGGCAAGCGCGGCGGAGACCTCCGCTTCGCCCGCCCGCTCCAGCACCTCGTACTGCGTCGGGCGCATGATGTGGGTCGAGGTGCAGAGAAGGACCGTGCCCTTTTTCCGCAGCTCCTCCGTGAGCGTATAGAGCAGCGTCGTTTTTCCGCCGCCGCCGATGAGCGCGGTGACGCCACGACCGATATTCAGCAATGGCGCGATCTGCATAGCAATACCCCTTTACAGACGCTCCGCGCGGTGGCGGATCATCTCGGCCGCGACGCTGACGGCGATCTCCTCCGGCGTTTCGGCCAGGATCGGCAGACCGATGGGCGCGTGAACGCGGTCGATGTCCTGCTGCGAGAAGCCCGCCGCGGCGAGCCTTTCGCGCGTGAGCGCGACCTTCTTCCGGCTGCCGATGCAGCCGATGTAGGTCGCCGGCGTGCGAAGCACCTGCTCTAAGATCTCATAGTCCGCCTGATGGCCCGGCGTCATGACCACGGCGTAGTCGTCGGCGGTCAGCGAGACCTTGTCAAAAATACGGCGGAAATCGCCGACGATGATCTCATGCGCCGTGGGGAAATGTGCGGGGCTTGCCAGCTCCGCGCGGTTGTCGTACACCGTGACCTCGAAGCCGACATAGTGAAGCACCGGGGCGAGGGCGCGGCCGACATGGCCCGCGCCGAAGAGGTAGACGCGCCCCGCGCGGACGATGGGCTCGACAAAGGTGCTGCCGTCCCAGTAGGGTCGGGAGGTAAAGAAGCCCTCCGTGCCGTGGCGCAGCTCGTCCGCCGTAAGGAGGCGAAATTCGCGCAGCGTCTCGCCGTCGAGCACGAGGCAGAGCCATACGTTTCTGCCGCTGCCGAGCGCGTCGCGCCAGGCGCGCAGCACTCCGATCTGCGCGGCGTTCTCAGGCGGAATATACTGGAACCAAACCGTCACGTCGCCGCCGCAGACCATGCCCGTGCTGTTCGCCGCCTCAGGGTGGAGTGCAAAGTCCCGCAGGGCGTTCCGTTTCCCCTTCAGCAGCTCGCGCGCGAGGAGAATGGACTGCCGCTCCACCGCGCCGCCGCCGACCGTGCCGAGCGCTGTGCCGTCGGAAAAGACCGCCATGTGTGCGCCCGCGCCGCGCGGGGAGGAGCCGTCGGCCTTCAGGATGCTGCAGAGCATCACACCCTCACCGCGCGTCAAAGCGGAAAGCATTGTGTTTAAAATCTCTTTCATTGCGTTATCCTTTATAAAGAATGGTTTTTGGGTATTATAGCAACGATTCCCCGTCAATGCAAGCGTCTGCGTGCGGTGGCTTTGACAAAAGCAAAAATTTCCTGTAAAATGTGGGAACCTTTTCGGTTTTTCTGCGTCTATACATCCCGAAGTCACTTTTGTGACCGGCAAAATACATTTTTCAAGGAGAACCAACCACATGAAAAGAACACTTTCCCTCATCCTCGCCCTCGTCATGGCCCTGTCTCTGGCCGCCTGCGGCAAAAAGGACGACGGCAAGAACAACGCCGACGCTCCCGCCGACTCCCTTGCCCTGCTCACCAAGGTTTGGGACAGCTACACCGACGACGAGAAGTTCCCCGCTGCCGGCGGCGACTATGAAACCAGCGTTGACGATGCCCCCGGCGCGTTCGACCCCTCCAACGCGGACAACCTTAACTTCCTGCTCACCGTGCCGACTGAGGACGCCTCTCTCATCGACGACGCCGCCTCCCTCATGCACATGATGAACGCCAACACCTTCACCTGCGGCGCGCTGCGCGTGAAGAACGGCGACGACGCGGCGAAGCTCGCCGAGGACCTGCGCGACGCCATCCAGAACAAGCAGTGGATGTGCGGCTTCCCCGACAAGCTGGTCATCGCCACGCTGGGCAATTATGTCGTCTCCGTCTACGGTGACGAGGAGCTGGTGAACACCTTCCGCGATAAGCTTCAGGCGGCGTATTCCGACGCTGCCATCGCCTATGACGAGATGATCGGCGAAGGTGAGTTCTCCGACGGCGAAGACACCGCCCTTGAAGCGCCTGTCGCCTAAGCGCGCAATAATACAGCAGCGCCCGAACCGCTTTGGTGCGGGCGCTGTCCATTTCAAATGAGGAGCCAACCGTATGCTGTTTTCCAGTATTCCCTTCCTTTTCTATTTCCTGCCCTGCGTGTTCGTGCTCTATTTCCTTGTTCCGATGCGTTGGAAAAATACCGTGCTGCTGCTCGCAAGCCTGTTCTTCTACGCCTGGGGCGAGCCGAAATTTGTTGTTTTCATGCTCGCGTCCATCGTGCAGGGCTATGTGCTTGCCCGACTGGTGGAGAAATACCGGGCGGACCGCAGGCGCGCAAAGCTCTTTCTGACGCTCTCGCTCGTGTTCAGTCTGGGACTTCTGGGCTACTGCAAGTACGCGGACTTCTTCCTCTCCGGCTTTAACGCGCTCACGGGGCTGCATATTCCGCTGCTCCGCGTGGCGCTGCCCATCGGCATCAGCTTTTATACGTTTCAGATCCTCAGCTATGTGGTGGACGTCTACCGCGGCGACGTGAAGGCGCAGCGTAATTTCATCGACCTTGCCGCCTATATCGCCATGTTCCCGCAGCTCATCGCCGGCCCCATCGTGCGCTACTCGGACATTGCCTCTCAGCTGGAGCATCGCACCCATTCCCTCGCGGACGTCGCCGCCGGCGCGCGGCGCTTCGTGCTGGGGCTGGGCAAAAAGGTCCTGCTGGCGAACGTCTTTTACGAGCTTATCACGGCGTTCAAGGCGAGCGGCGACCGCTCCGTGCTCTTTTACTGGCTCTACGCCGCCGCCTGCGTGCTGAACATCTATTTCGATTTCTCCGGCTACAGCGACATGGCCATCGGCCTTGGGCGCATCTTCGGCTTCCGCTATCTTGAGAACTTCGACTATCCCTACATCTCCGCGAGCATCACGGAGTTCTGGCGGCGCTGGCACATGAGCCTTGGCTCATGGTTCCGCGACTATGTGTATATCCCGCTCGGCGGCAACCGCGTGAGCAAAACAAAGTGGCTGCGCAATATTCTGGTCGTCTGGCTGCTGACCGGCCTTTGGCACGGTGCGGCGTGGAACTTTGTGCTGTGGGGGCTGTTCTTCGCCGTGTTCCTGACGGCGGAAAAGCTCTGGTACGGCAGGGCGCTTGCGAAAACGCGCGTTTTCAAGCACATCTATGTCCTGCTGCTCGTCATTGTGAGCTTTGTGCTCTTTGACGCGAACAGCGTCGGCGAAGCCGCTGCGGCCATCGGCGGACTGTTCGGCGCGGCGGGCGTGAGCGCGGTCAACCCGATCAGCCTGTACTACCTCCGGAGCTTTGCCGTGGTGTTTCTCATCGGCATCGTCGGCGCGACGCCGCTGCCAAAGCGGGCCGTGGAGCAGCTTGGCTCGACCAGAGCCGGAGCAATGGTCGTCGATGTGCTCGAGCCGCTCGTGCTCGTCTCTGTGCTCGCGGTCTCGACCGGCTATCTTGTAGACGGCTCATTCAATCCGTTCCTGTATTTCCGCTTCTAAGGGGGTGCGAGGATGAACAAACGCATCAAAAATATCGTGACCGTCGTGCTCCTTGCCGCGTTTCTTTTCGGCTTTGGGGCGTGGGCGGCGCTCAAGCCCGCCGACAGTCTCTCGCTCAGCGAGCGGCGCAGGCTCAAGCAGCTTCCCGCCGTCCGCATGGACGCCGTGCTCAGCGGCAAATTCATGTCCGACTTTGAGGGCTATGCGCTTGACCAGTTCCCTCTGCGCGACGAGTGGCGCACGCTCAAGGCGCTCAACCGGCTCTACGTCTACCGGCAGAAGGACAACAACGGCGTCTATATTCAGGACGGCTATGCCGCGAAGCTCGAATACCCGATGAACGAAGGCTCCATCGACCACGCCGCCGAGCGCTTCCGCTACCTCTATGAAAATTTCATGGCGGACGCGGGCGCAAGGGTCTATCTCTCCGTCATCCCCGACAAGAACTACTTCCTCGCGGAGGCAAACGGCTATCCCGCCATTGACTACGAAGCCTTCGTCGAGGCCCTGCGGGAGCAGACGGACTTCGCGCAGTATATCGACCTCTTCGGTCAGCTGACGTTGGACGATTACTACCGCACGGACTCCCACTGGCGGCAGGAAAGGCTGCCCGCCGTGGCAGCGTGCCTCGCGCGTGAGATGGGCGTGACGCTCACGGACGAGTACACGGAGCAGGTGCTCGACCGCCCCTACTACGGCGTGTACTACGGCTACGCGGCGCTGCCCATGCAGCCCGACGAGCTGCGCTATCTCACGAGTGAAACGCTGGAGGACTGCACGGTCTACAACTACGAGACCGGCAAGCCCGGCGCGGTGTACGACATGGAAAAGGGCGCGGGGAACGATCCCTATGAGCTGTTCCTCTCCGGCTCGATCTCCCTCCTGTCGATCGAAAATCCGAACGCCGAAACCGACCGCGAGCTGATCGTCTTCCGCGACTCCTTCGGCAGCTCCCTTGCTCCCCTGCTCGCCGAGGGCTACGCAAAGATCACGCTGGCGGATATCCGCTATCTTCCCTCCTCCCAGATGGGCAAGCTGCTGGACTTCACCGACACGGACGTACTGTTCCTCTACAGCGTGCCGGTGCTCAACAACAGCGATACGCTGAAATAAGGACGCAAAAAAGCGCCGCAGCCGCGGCGCTTTTTTCTCTGTCCTTTTGTTCTCAGTCGTTGATGGCGCTGAGCATTCCGAAGTATTTTTCGTGCTTTTCCTGATACTCGCGGTTGAACACCGGGTCGTTGCCCTGATGCAGGCGGTGGATATACTCGTGGTGGCTGTTCATGACCGATGGATCGAACTGCGAGATGGTGTAGACGCCGAGGTTGGAGCACTGGTCGGCGATACGCTCGGCGTTGATGAGAATATCGAGGAACACGAGTCCCGCGTAGACCGTACACTGCCCGTCGCGCAGACGGCGGATGTGGTTGGTGCGGAGCGTTGCCACCATATCGTCCACGACCTCCTCCACCGGCTCGATGCGGCGGGCGGTCTGCGCGTCCACGGCGGTGAAGCTGCGGTAGGCGTAGTCCATGATCTCGCGCAGAGCCTCGCCGAGCACCTGCAGCTCCTGCTGCGCGGTCTCGGAAAATTCAATGCCCTTGCTGCGCAGCTCCTCGGCATTCTCCGTGAGATTCACGGCATAGTCGCCGATGCGCTCAAACTCGGAGAAGCATTGGATGTAGTAGTTCAGCAGGTCGTTGCCGTGTCCCGGCGGAACGTGGCTGGAGAGCTTGATGAGATAATTGTCCACGCTGTCGGCCAATGCGTCGATGTGGTCCTCGTTGCGGTCGATCACGTCGATGGTATGCCGGTCGAAATGATGCAGAACGTCCAGCGCGCTCATCACGCCCGTGCGCGCAAGGCGCGCCATGGCGCTGATGGCGTCCGACGCGGCGGAGAGCGCCAGCGCGGGCGAGGCAAAGAATTTTTCGTCGAGCTGGGAGAGCTCGTGGTCGACGTTCTCGCCGATCTGCTGATCGTCCTTGACGAGGACGCGGGAGAGCTTTTCAAACTGCCCGCACACCGGCAGGAGCAGGATCGCGGTGGAAAGGCGGAAGATCGTGTGGACGTTCGCGATGGCGCCGGAGGTCATCGTCTGCCCCCACAGGCCGTCGAGCGCGCCCGCATGGTGCAGGACGGTCAGCGCCGTGATGATGATAACGGAGGCGCAGAGGTTGAAGATAATGTGGACGACGCCCGTGCGCTTTGCGTCCGCCTTCGAGCCGATGGAGCAGACGATGGCGGTGGTCACGCAGTCGCCGATGTTCACGCCGATGATGATGGCGTAGACCGAGCCGAACGTCAGCACGCCCGTCATGGAGAGCGCCTGCAGGATGCCGATGGTCGCCGACGAGCTTTGAATGAGGAAGGCAACGCCCGTACCGGCGAGAAAGCCGAGCACCGGCGCGTCGGCAAGGCCGGAGAACATCTGTGCAAACGCGGGCGACTCACCCAGCGGACTGACCGCTGCGGTCATGTTCAGAAGGCCGGTAAAGAGGATGCCGAAGCCCATCGTGATGCTGCCGACGGTGTCGCTGTGCGGCGTCTTGATAGCCATGATGAAGAGGATGCCCGCGATGGCCGCAAGGGGCGCGAGCGTGGAGGGCTTGAACAGATTGAGCCACGCGCCGCCGTCGGCGTTGAGGTCGAGCAGACGGATGATCTGACCCGTGATGGTCGTGCCGACGTTCGCGCCGAGGATGATGCCGATGGACTGGTGCAGCGTCAGCACGCCCGCGCCGACAAGGCCCGAGGTGAGCACGATGGTCGCCGTTGAGCTCTGAATGACCGCCGTGACCGCAAGGCCGAGCAGGAAGCCGACGAGCGGATTGTTCGTCACCTTCTCCATCGCCGCCTTGAGCGCGCCGGACGAGCCCTTCTTCAAGCCGTCGCCCATGAGCTGCATACCGTAGAGAAATAGCGCCAGCCCGCCGAAGAGGGAAATAAAGTTAAAAATCGTCATACCGTCACCAATCTTCTGTGTGTTCCCGATCCGTATTTTACAGTTCTCGTGGCAGAGATGGCATACTGCGCCAAACTCCACCAAATATTATGGTAGCAGAAATTTACAGAATTGCAAGGATTTTCGCAGAAAAGTCCCATATAATTTCCGTCCATATCTTTCTGCTTGCAATTTGTCTTTCCTATGGTACAATAACGGAAGAAAATGCCACTGCATTTTGAGGAGGTTTTACCATGCTCAACAAGTCCAATCCCATCGGCGTGATGGACAGCGGCATCGGCGGACTGACCGTCGTGCGCGAGCTGCAGCGCATCCTGCCCGGTGAGGACATCATCTACTTCGGCGACAGCGCCAACTGCCCCTACGGCAACAAGACCGCAGATCAGATCTTTGGGCTGAGCTGCCATATGCTCCAGTTCCTCGGCTCCAACGGTGTGAAGTGCACCGCCGTGGCGTGCAACACCATCTCCACGATGGCGGAGCGTCTTCGTCCCTGCTTCGACTTCCGCATCATCAGCATCGTGGAGGAGGCGGCCAAGTACGTCATCCGCGAGAAGCTCTCCAGTGTCGGCCTGATCGGCACGGAATTCACCGTCGCCTCCGGCAAGTACGCCGAGCTCATCCATCAGGGCAACCCCGACTGCCATGTGGTCGGCAAGGGCTCTCCCCTGCTCGCGGCGCTCGTGGACCGCGGCGACTTCAATCAACACGACATCAATCTTGAGATCACCACGCAGGTCGACAACATTCTCTCCCGCGAGAAGGTCAACGACCTGATCCTCGGCTGCACGCACTACCCCATCGTGGAGGAAAACTTCCACGAGTGCTATCCGCAGCTGCACCTCATCAACCCCGCGCTCGAGCAGGCGAATGCCGTCAAGGCGTACCTCGCCGAGCAGAATGCCCTGAACCCGCAGAAGAAGGGCACCTTCACCATCTGCACCAGCGGCGACCCGCAGGTGTACGTCAACGTCGGCAAGCGTCTTGGCCTCTTTGAGGCGAGCGAGCTGAAGGTCGTTCACATCTGAAAACAGCATAAGGAAAGCGCAGCC
>ENA-UONY01001838-UONY01001838.1-human-gut-metagenome-genome-assembly--contig:-CS9-NODE-1838-length-16443-cov-7.436173_pt1 | contig 16443 bp, 13 predicted proteins | sample MGYA00242465_ERZ724012 | MGnify/ENA metagenome assembly ERZ724012 | reverse complement strand
GATCATCAGCAGCAGGCCCTGAGAGGCGGTGTAGGTGGTGGTCAGCGCACCGGCGTTGAGAGAGCCGTGGACGCTGCCGGCGGCGCCGGCTTCGGACTCAAGCTCCGCAACTTTGACGGTGGTGCCGAACACATTTTTCCGACCCTCGGCAGACCACTGATCCACGTAGTCCGCCATGGGGCTGGACGGCGTGATGGGATAGATTGCCGCGACTTCGGTAAATGCATAGGACACGTGGGCGGCAGCGGTATTGCCGTCCATGGACTTAAGCTTTCTTACCATTCGATTCATCTCCTATAATTTTTTGCTCCTGTTTCGGAAATACAGCAGGGCTTTCCGAAACGTCTTTGCGAACAGAGTCATTTTACCACGCCCCACCGCCGATGTAAAGAGCTTGTACAGGGGTTTTTTCTCTCACTTTTGCCGGAATCCCACAGGATTTCCCCTGAATTTTGGTATGTTTTTCCCGGTTTCAGCGACAAGAAAGGCCTTGTACTTTTCGACAATCTGTTTTATAATTATGAATCGATTTGTGGAAAGGAAGACTTGCCATGGTAAAACTTGACAACGAAAGAGGCTCCATCTGCATCAGCTCCGAAGTGTTCACGTGGCTGGCAGGGGATGCGGCGACGCGCTGCTTCGGCGTCAAAGGCATGGCCGGACGCGCCAAGGAAAGCGGTCTGGTGCAGCTTCTCCGTCGGGAGTCTATGACCAAGGGCGTCTCCGTCACGCCCAACGATGACGGAAGCATTACGATCGAACTCCACATCGTGGTCGATCACGGTGTGAATATCGCCGCGCTTTGCAGCAGCATTATGAACGAAGTCAGCTACAAGGTCTCCTCCGCTACGGACGTTTCCGTCCGTCAGGTGGATGTCTATGTAGATTCCATGACGATGGACTGATCAGCCAAGGAGGAAGCCCCGCAGTGAGAAATACAATCAGCGGTCAGGTATTCGCGGAAATGATCTTCTGCGCCTCGGCCGCGCTGGACGAGAACCGCCAGCAACTCAACGAGCTTAACGTTTTCCCCGTGCCGGACGGCGACACCGGCACAAATATGTCTTTGACCATGTCCGCCGCCGCGGCCGCTCTGCACGGCCGCACGCCCTCCGCCGTCGGCGACGCTGCCGACACCGCCGCTTCTGCGCTGCTGCGCGGCGCGCGCGGCAACTCCGGCGTCATTCTCTCCCTGCTGTTCCGCGGACTGGCCAAAAGTCTGCGCGGCAAGGCCGAATGCAATGCCGCCGATTGGGCCAAGGCGATGGGCGACGGCGTAGAAGCCGCCTACAAAGCCGTTATGAAGCCCGCCGAGGGCACGGTGCTTACCGTGTCCCGCTGCGCCTCCGAGGCCGCCGCCGAGCGGATCAAGGCCGGCGTGACCGATATCGAGGAACTTCTTACCGACGCTCTCGCCGTGGCGCGCGAAACGCTCGCCAAGACCGTGGACATGAACCCCGTGCTCAAAAAAGCGGGCGTCGTGGACGCCGGCGGCCAGGGCTACGTTGTCATCCTCAATGCGATGCTGCTCTGCCTGCAGGGCAAGTTCGTCGCCAAGGCTCCCGCGACGGAGACCAAGACGAGCGCGGAATTTTCCGCGATCAACGACGAGGAGATCACGTTCACCTACTGCACCGAGTTCATCGTTGCGCGCGAAAAGCGGCGCGATCCCGAGCTGCTGCGCAGCTTCCTCGAAAGCCTCGGCGACTCGCTTGTGCTCGTGGAGGACGACGACATCATCAAAGTGCACGTCCACACGGACGCGCCGGGCCGCGCGCTGACCGAAGCGCTGCGCTACGGCCCGCTCCAGACCGTGAAGATCGAGAACATGCGCAACCAGCACACCTCTCTCGCCGATAAGGAAACCGCCGCCGCGCCTGCCGCCCCCGCCCAGCCGGAGGCTGAGGCCGAGCCGGAGATTGCCCCCGCCGAGAAGGAAGTCGGCTTCGTTGCCGTGTGTGCCGGAGACGGCATGGCCGATCTCTTCCGCTCGCTCGGCGCCGACCGGATCGTGACCGGCGGCCAGACGATGAACCCCTCCACGGATGATATCCTCCGTGAAGTGAACAAGACCCCCGCCTCCACCGTGTTCGTGTTCCCGAACAACAAGAACATCATCATGGCGGCGGAGCAGTGCATCCCGCTCACGGAAAAAACCGTGCGCGTCATCCCGACCCGCACCGTGCCGCAGGGCGTGGCAGCGCTTGCTTACATGGATCCCGACCAGGCGCCCGACGATCTGGAGGAATCCTTCAAGGAGAGCGCCGCGCGCGTCCACACCGCGCTCGTGACCTATGCCGCGCGCGATTCGGACTACGACGGCCACGTCATCCACGCGGGCGAATATCTCGCGCTGCTCGACGGGAAGCTGCTCGGCAGCTACGCCAGCCTTCCGACGCTCCTCAAGGAGCTCAACTGGGCGTTCGGCGAACTGGAGCCCGAATTCCTCACCGTGTACTACGGCCAGGACGTGACGGAGACCGACGCCAACGGCGTTGCCGAAAGTCTCACCTCCTGCTTCCCGGAGGCGGATGTTTCCCTCGTAAGCGGCGGTCAGCCAGTATATTATTACATGATCGCGGCGGAGTGAACGTTTTTCCCTCCCCATCCGTCTTATAAAAAGAGACCCGCTCTCGCGGGTCTCTTTTTCAGACTGTCAAAAAAGCCTCGCAGAGTTTGCGCCCGCAGGCGCAAATAGAGTATCAATCATTTTCTCCGGCGACATGCGCGTCGGAGAAAATACCGCTCGGCTCGCAAACGTGCGAGCGGAGCGAGTGCGCTGCGGCGAGCCGCAGCCTTTTCAAACGAGAGCCCAACGCAGTGGGTCTCGTTTGAGAGCGTGTCAAAAATACTTTTTTGACACGCTCAAAAAGAAATATAAAGGATAAAAGACCTATGGCAAAACGCTCTGACCATTCCGGCGGCACGGCGCTCAAAACACGCCCGCGCGCGGGGCGCATCGTTCTTTGGGTGCTGCTCGCGGTGCTGCTTCTCGGCGCGGTGATCGGTGTCATCTCCCTTCTCGGCCGCCCGTCCGGCACGGAGACGCCGGAGGATACCGCCGCGCCCACCGCGCCGGACACATCCGGCTCCCCTTCCGAAACGCCGCTGCCGGAGGAGCTGCGCGAAGCGCCCCTCTCCCCCGAAGCGGAGATCGCCGGGCGCGCCGCGGTGCGCTCCAACGGCTTTCCGATGCTCGCCTGGGCGCTGGACGGCTTTTCCGCCGACAGCCGCGGCCGGATGCAGTATTCCGGCGGGAAATATCTCACCGGCATCGATGTTTCCGAGCACCAGTATGACATTGACTGGGCAAAGGTCGCCGCCGACGGCATCGACTTTGCGATGATCCGCGTCGGCTACCGCGGCTCGACCGCCGGCCAGATCTACACGGACGAATACTTTGAAAAGAACATCGCCGGGGCGACCGCCGCCGGGCTGAAGGTCGGCGTTTACTTCTATTCGCAGGCGATCAACGCCGGGGAAGCCGCCGAGGAAGCCGCCTTTGTGCTCGACGCCATCCGCCCGTACAAGGTCACGTTCCCGGTTGTGTTCGACTGGGAGATCGTCGGCGGGAGCGACGCGCGCACGTATACCGTGTCGCGCGCCGTGCTCTGCGAGAGCGCCAAAACGTTCTGCGACGCCGTGGAGGACGCCGGATACGACGCGATGATCTATTTCACGCAGTATCTCGGCTACCGGAAATACATACTGCGCCAGCTCTCCGACTACGAGTTCTGGTACGCCGAATACGAGGCAAAGCCGCGCATCGTTTTCAACTTTGATATGTGGCAGTATTCGAGCACCGGCTCGGTGAACGGCATCGAGGGCGATGTCGATCTGAACATCTACTTCCGGCAAAACTGAATTTTCTTCGCCCTCCGTCAGGAAAAAGCCTCGACGGAGGGCGATTTTTCTTGACAGACGGAGAAGCCGCGCTATAATAGTTGTACATACAACGATGTACCTGCAACTTTCTATTACGGAGACATCTATGGACATTACGGAACGACAAATTACCAAAATTGCACGCGAGGCGGAAAAGCTCGTGCTGCTCTCTCTGCGGGAGGAGGGCGTCGGCACGGCGGAGATCGATCTCATCCACGCGCTGCGCCACCACCCCGGCTGCACACAGGCCGCGCTCGCAGAGCTTCTGCACGCGGACAAGGCCGCCATCGCGCGGCGGACAAAGAATCTTGAGACGAAAGGATACCTCGTCCGCCGGGACGCCCCCAACGACCGGCGCAGCCAGCTTTTGTACCCCACGGAAAAGGCGGAGAGTCTGAAAGCCTCCAAGGCGGAGATCGAGGCTTCTTTTTATGAGTACCTGATAGGCACCCTGACCGCGGACGAGGCCGCCGCATTCGCCGCGGCGCTCCGCAAGCTTTACACAGCGTCCAAGACTGAAAGCCGTGCGGGGTTCCCGCATTTCCGAAATACGCCAAAGGAGGCGTCCGCCAATGAAGAATAAACCGTTTCGCCCGGATGCGATCGCGTCATATTTTCGTCTGGAGTGGCTGCCGCTGCTCTTTGTGACGCTTTCGGGGCTTGTCTATAACGTCGGTCTGCTGGCCGGGCCGTGGTTTGAAGGACGGCTCGCTCAATGCCTTGCCGACATTCTCGGCGGGAACGAGACGGCCGCGGGCATGGCCTTGCTCGTGCTCGGCTACATCCTCGTCACGCTTCTCGTGCAGGCAGCGCGATTCATCAAGCGTTTTTATGTCCGCCGCTTTGCCAACAACATCAACCGCCGCATGAAAGGCGTTCTTTACGCCAATCTCGTGCGGCAGAGCCGCGCGTCGCTCGAAAGGGAGGGCGCGGGCGAGCTGATGACCAAGGCCATCTCCGACGTGGACGACTGCGTGGAGGGCATGCGGAAATTCACGACCGAGGTTTTTGATACCGGCGTGGCGCTTGTCGGCTACATGGTGATGCTGCTCGTGTACGACTGGCGGCTCGCGCTGCTGAGTCTTCTCTTCACGCCGGTACCGTATGTGTGCGCGGCCTGGATGAAAAAGCCGGTGCAGCGCGCGGGCGCGGCATACAAGAAGGCCGCGGGTGCGCTCAGCGCCGCAACGCTCGACCGCGCGCAGAACGCCGTGACCTACCGCATCTACGGCTGCGAGGACGCCCGCTCGGCGCGGTATGAGGACACGCTGAAAAATTACGAGACTACCGCCGTGCGCAGCAACGTGTGGCAGTCGGCGCTGCCGCCGCTGTATCTGGTCGCCTCCGAGGCGGGCGTGCTGTTCATTTTATGGTTCGGCGCAAAAAACGTTCTCGGCACCGGCTGGAACGGCTGGAACATCGCGGCGTTCACCACGTTCCTCTCCTGCTTTACAAAGCTCACGGTCAAGTCCTCCAAGGTTGCGAAACTTTTTAACTCCGTGCAGAAAGCGGAGGTATCCTGGAAACGCATCAAGCCTCTGATGAAAGAGCCGGAGGAGCTTGAAGAGCTCGCCGTTCCGGCCGCCGAGGATGTAACGCTCAGCGACCTCTCCTTCGCCTACGGAGACGATCCGGTCTTCTCCGGTCTGAGTCTCACGGCGCACCCCGGCGACATCATCGGCGTCACCGGCCCCGTCGCCTGCGGCAAATCTACGTTCGGGCGTGTGTTCCTCTGCGAAACGCCCTACGGCGGCTCGGCTAAGTTCGGCGCGGCGGAGTTTTCCGCGCTCACGCCGCGGCAGATCGCCGCGACGGTCGGGTATCTCGGCCACGATCCGGAGCTCAGCGCCGACACGGTACGCAGCAACGTTCTCTGCGGCAGCGAGCAGGATGCAGCGCCGTATCTCGCCGCCGTGGCCCTTCGGGACGAAGTGCTCGCCATGGAAAACGGGCTCGATACCGTGATCGGCAGCAGCGGCACGCGTCTCTCCGGCGGACAGGCGCAGCGGCTCGCGCTCGCGCGGACGCTCGCGCATGCGCGCCCCGTTCTCGTGCTGGACGATCCGTTCTCCGCGCTCGACCGCAAGACCGAGGATACGGTGTTCGCCAATTTGCAGGAATATGCGAAGGATAAGGTCGTATTTCTGATCTCGCACCGGCTGTACCACTTCCCGCAGATGCGGCAGGTGATCTTCATGGACGACGGGAAAACGACCGTCGGCACACACGCGGAGCTGATGGCGTCCGTTCCGGTGTACCGCCAGCTCTATGAGAGCCAGACAGGAGGGGCCAAGCATGAAGAAGCAAAAGAATAACGGCGTGTTCGCCGCGATCCGCGATGCCGCCGCGGTGCAGCCGCTTCTCACCGCCGGCACGCTTCTCTGCGTGGCGGCGAGCGTGGGCGCATCGCTCATCCCGCCGCTGCTGCTCGGGCGCGCCGTCGACCGGCTGACCGGCGGACTTTTCCTCTCCGCGCTCGCGGTGCCGCTCTATTTCGGCAGTCTCGCGCTGGAGGGCATTCTCTCGAGCACGCAGGAGAGCCTTCTCGTGCTCTTCGGCCAGAAGATGACCCACGCACTGCGCTCGGAAATGTCCCGGAAGCTGACGCTTTTGAGCGCCAGTACGCTTGTTGGGCAAAACCCCGGCGAAGTCGCCGCGCGTTTTTCCGGCGATGTGGACACCGTGGAGGCGCTTTTCACCTCCGGCATCATCGGCATGGTGGCGGATGCCTGCCGCATAATTTCGATCCTGGCCGTCATCGCGGTAAAAAACACCGGTCTCGCTCTCATCTTGCTGCTGGTGCTGCCGCTCTTTGCCATGTTCACGCGCCATGTGCAGAAGCGGATGCTCGCAGCACAGCTTGATAACCGCCGCGCCGTCGCCGCCGTTTCCGGGCAGGTGCCAGAAACGCTGCACAACATCCGCACGATCCGCGCGCTCGGCCTGGAGCGCTACATGGAGCGCCGGTATGACCGGCGCATCGGCGAGAGCTACGCCGCCATGGAGCGGACGAACTTTTATGACGCCATCTATTCGCCCGTCGTGCTGCTTTTGAACGCCGCCGTCGTCGGCGTTGTCATGCTGCTCTCCGCCTCCGGCAAGGCGGAAATTCTGACGCTGTTCAGCATGTCGGTCGGCACGTCCGTCACCGTTATCAGCTACATCTCCCGTATTTTTGCCCCGATCGAAAGTCTCGGCATGGAAATCCAGACCATCCAGTCGGCCATGGCGGGCGTAAAGCGTATTGACGCTTTTCTCGCCCAGCCGGAGCGCGCCATAGCCGAGGAGCGGGAGAATGCCGCGCGGGGTGATGTTGTGCTCTCCCATGTGACGTTCGGCTACGGGGAAAAGCCCGTATTGACGGATTTCTCCATGACCGTGAAGCAGGGCGAGCAGGTCACGCTCGTCGGCCGGACGGGCTCGGGAAAGAGCACCGTCTTCAAGCTTTTGCTCGGGCTCTATCCGCCGGAGAGCGGCAGCATCACCATCGGCGGTGTGGATGTGTCCGCCATCACCGACCGGGAGCGGCGCGCGTGCATCGGCTGCGTGGAGCAGCATTTCTCCCGCGTGCCGGGCACCGTACTCGACCAGATCACGCTCGGCGATGCGCGCATCACCGAGGACATGGCGCGAAAAGCCGCCCGGCTCTCCGGGATCGACGAGGCCATCGAGGCACTGCCGGAGGGATACGGCACAGTGTGCACGCCCGGCATGTTCTCGCAGGGCGAGTGGCAGCTTCTCTCCATCGCCCGCGCTGCGGCGGCGGACCCTGCCGTGCTTCTTCTGGACGAGATCACCGCAAATCTCGACGCGGAGACCGAAGCGCGCGTGCTCGAAGCGCTGCGCCGTGCCTCCGAAGGGCGCACCGTTCTTTCCGTTTCGCACCGCGTTTACGAAAATCTCGGCGGGCGGACCGTGGAGATCCGGCCCCATACAGAACTGGAGGAAACCGATGATCGATAAAATGCTGATCCGTGGAGCAAAAGTCCACAACCTCAAAAATATAGATGTCGATATCCCACTGGGGAAGATCGTCGGCATTGCGGGCGTGTCCGGCTCCGGTAAGTCTTCGCTGGCGCTCGGCGTATTGTACGCCGAGGGCTCGCGCCGCTATCTGGAAGCTCTTTCCACGTATACCCGCCGACGCATGACGCAGGCATCCAAGGCCTGTGTGGACGAAGTGCTGTATGTCCCCGCCGCACTGGCGCTGCACCAGCGCCCCGGCGTGCCGGGTATCCGCAGTACGTTCGGCACAGGGACAGAGCTGTTAAACAGTCTGCGGCTGATGTATTCCCGTCTTGCCAGCCACCGCTGCCCGAATGGGCATTATCTCGCGCCGTCGCTGCTGGTCGCCGCCGGGAAAGAGCTGGTCTGCCCGGAATGCGGCGCGCATTTTTACGCGCCGTCCGCCGAGGAGCTGGCGTTCAATTCGCAGGGCGCCTGTCAGAAATGCGGCGGCACGGGCAGCGTCCGCACCGTGGATATGCGAAGCCTTGTGCCGGACGACTCCCTCAGCATTGACGAGGGCGCAGTCGCCCCGTGGAACAGCCTGATGTGGTCGCTGATGACGGATGTGTGCCGCGCCATGGGCGTGCGCACCGATGTGCCATTCCGCGATCTGACCGCGGAAGAAAAGGAGATCGTCTACCACGGCCCCGCCGTGAAAAAACATATTCTTTACCATGCGAAAAAATCCGGCTCCAATGACTTTGCGGAGCTGGACTTTACCTACTTTAACGCCGTCTGCACCGTGGAAAATGCTCTTGCCAAGGTCAAGGACGAAAAGGGCATGAAGCGGGTGGAAAAGTTTCTGAAAGAGGATCTTTGCCCGGAATGCCGCGGCACGCGCCTGTCTGCCGCCGCCCATGCGCCGAAGCTGCGGGGCATTTCTCTGGATGAAGCCTGCACCATGACGCTATCCAAACTGGTCTCCTGGGTGCAGGGCGTTCCCGGCAGCTTGCCGGAGGAAATGCGCCCGATGGCCGAGAGCATCTGCGAGGCCTTCCAGAGCACGGCCAAGCGGCTGATAGATCTGGGACTGGGTTATCTGACGCTGGACCGCTCGGCCTCTACGCTCTCCACCGGCGAGCGGCAGCGAATGCAGCTGGCCCGCGCCGTCCGCAACCGCACAACGGGTGTTCTCTATGTGCTCGATGAGCCCTCCATCGGGCTGCATCCCTCCAACATTGTTGGGCTTACCGGCGTGATGCACGATTTGGTGGCCGACGGCAACTCCGTCATTCTGGTCGATCACGACACACAGATTTTGAAGGAAGCCGACTGGATCGTGGAAATGGGGCCGGAGGCGGGCGCTAAGGGCGGCCATGTGATTGCCGAGGGGACCATTCCTACCATTGTGGAAAACCCAGCTTCGCAGATCGGGCCGTTTCTCTCCGGAAAGGCTGAAACAAGGCTGCGCACCTGCGCCGCAGAAAAAGAACTCTTTGCAAACGGCGCCATTCATCTTTCCACGAATTCCATTCATACGGTCAAGCCATTGGAGGTGGATATTCCAAAAGGGCGGCTCACCGTCGTCACCGGCGTATCCGGCTCCGGCAAGACCACGATGGTGCTGGAAAGCCTCGTCCCGGCGCTGGACGCAGGCATCAGCGGCAGCGCTCTGCCGGAGCATATCCGCGCGGTTCAGGCCAAGGGCATTGCGCACGTGAAGCTCATTGACGCCACGCCCATCGGCATCAATGTCCGCTCGACGGTCGCCACCTATGCGGGTGTCCACGATGAGTTGCGAAAGCTCTATGCAAAATCCGCCGGCGCAAAGGAAAAAGGCTATAAAGCCAGCGACTTTTCCTATAATACCGGCTCTCTGCGCTGCCCCGGCTGCGACGGAACGGGCGTCGTCAGTCTGGACGTTCAATTTCTGCCGGATGTCAATATTCCCTGCCCGGACTGCCGCGGCTCACGCTATGCAAGAGCGGCTTACGATGTGAAGCTCACGAACAAGGCGGGCGAGAGCGTTTCTCTGCCGGAGCTGATGGACATGGATGTAAACTCCGCCGCAGCGTTTTGCCAGGACTGGAAAAGCGATTCGCAAAAGCTGGAGATCCTTCGGCAGCTCGGTCTCGGCTATCTGACGCTCGGCGAGGAAACGCCGAGTCTGTCCGGCGGCGAAGCGCAGCGCCTCAAGCTGGCCAGCGAAATCGGAAAAACGCAGGAGGATTCCGTTTTCGTGTTCGATGAACCGTCCATCGGGCTGCATCCGCTGGATGTCCGCGTGCTGCTCGGCGTTTTTCAGGCGCTTCTGGACAACGGTGCAACGGTGATTGTCATTGAGCACGATCTGGATGTGATCCGGAATGCCGACTATGTGATCGACATGGGGCCGGGCGGCGGAGACGCCGGAGGCCGGATCGTAGCCGCCGGAACGCCACAGGATATCCAAAACGACGAAAGCAGTATCACCGGAAGATATTTTTGATTCCCTTTCCCGCTCTGCGTTTACCTTCTTAACAACCTTTTTTGTTGCGCGCGGCGCGGAAAAATGATAAGATGGTTTGTGTAATGATTCCCACGGGAGGTGAGCCGCCATCGCCGACGATATTTACGAATACAGCTCGGAAAAGCCACTGCGCTCTCCCGCCGCGCCGGAAGCCTATCCGACAACGCACGAATATGAGCCGCCCTATGAGCCGAAGCGCAGCCGCCGAAAGAAGTATGCGCCGCTCGCCGCCGCGGCGCTGCTGCTGCCGTTTCTCGCGCTGGTGAAAGCGCCTGCCGAAGCGCCGGAGCCGGAGCCCGTGCCGGTCGTGACCGCCGCGCCCGCGCCCACGGAAGCACCAGCCCCCGCGCCGGATTCGGAGCTGCGGTTTCTCTCGTTCGCCTCGCTCTGCGAGGCAGAGGTGCGCTTCCCCGTGCCGGAGGACATCGTTTCCGCGGAGATCACGTTCTTTGACCCCAACTTCCCGGACGAGGAAAAAACGTCGTCCATCTCGGAGGCCGCGATCGGGCGCGGCGAATATCGCGCAATGCGCGAGACCCACTCCGTGCGCGAGGCGCACCCGGAGTTTTATACGGACAACACCGTGGAGAGCACGCTCTCGGTGCGCGTTACGATCACGCACGCCGACGGGCGCGTGGAAACGCTTTCTGCCGAACGCCCCGAAGCGCAGCGCTTCACGATCGCCTGCGGCTATGACGCCGAGAGCGACACGGTGAGCGTTTATCTCACCCCCACCGAGGGCGGCGCAATCCCCGACGCCGTTATCGGAGACGATCTCTCGCTTCTCGACGCGGACACCGTCTGCGTCTGGCCGGAGATCGAGGGCTATGACGCCTCGGCCGCGTCTGCCGAAAAGAACGAATACAGCAACCTTGTCACGCTCCCCCTCCCGGAGGAGCACGACGAGCTTGTGACCATCCACGTATATTTCCTGCCGGATGGCGAGACCGAGCCCTTCGACTTTGCCGAAACCGTCCGAACTTCGCCGCATAAGGAGGCCGATTCATGAAACCTACGAAGAAATCCCCCGTATTGCTGATCGTTTCCGTTGTTCTCTGCGCGCTGGGCTACGCATTGCGCTCGCTCACGCCGGGTCTGGCCGATATGTGCCGCCATCTGGGCTTCATCTGGATCGGCTACAGCGTGGCCGCCCTGCTTTTGAAGCTGCCGAAGGAGACGCGCGCACGGACGGTGTGCTCGCTCGCGCGGAGCATTCTCTCCTATACGGCGGTGCTGCTCTCGGTCTTTTTCGGGCTGCGGGCGCTCGGCGTGGACGTGACAGCCTCGCTTGCGAGCGTCGGCGTCGTAACGCTGATCATCGGCTTCGGCGCGCAGTCGCTCATCGAAGATGTGCTTACGGGCATTTTCCTCATTGCCGAGGGGCGCTACAACGTCGGCGACATTCTCGTGCTCGACGATTTCCGCGGCAAGGTCGTGGATATCAGTGTGCGCACCACAACGCTCGAGGATGCCGGCGGCAACCACAAGATCATCAACAATTCCGAAATTCGGAATTTCCAGAACCGCTCGCAGAAAACATCCGTGGCGGTGAGCACGATCTCCATTTCCTATGAGGCCGATCTGCGCGCCGTGGAGGCCGTGATCGCCGACGCACTGCCCGCCATGTATGCGGAAAACCGCGCCGTTTTCCTCGATGTGCCGCAGTATATCGGCGTGGATGAGCTTGCCGAAAGCGGCGTTGTGCTCAAATTCATCGTGTCCGCAACGGAGGAGAACATTTTCGCCGCACGCCGGGCGCTCAACCGCTCGCTCAAGCTGCTCTTCGACGAAAAGGGCATCGACATCCCCTATCCTCAGCTCACAGTACACACAAAATAAAACTGACGCAATACGCCCGGCGGAACCGGATGTTCCGCCGGGCAAATTGATATTATCCATGATTTGATTCAAAAACCTTTCTGCATCCGCTTGACTCTACAATCGTTGCAGAGATTATACTGCCGTGTAGTTTCATCTCCCGGAAGGAATGCGGATCATGGAAAAGAATTTGACCACCGGCAGCGTATGCAGAAATCTCGTTCGCTTCTCGCTGCCATACCTGCTCTCCTATTTTTTGCAGACGCTCTGCGGCATGGCCGACCTCTTCATCATCGGGCAGTTTGAAGGCGTCGCCAGCACGACCGCCGTTTCCATCGGCTCACAGGTGATGCATATGCTCACCGTGATGATCGTCGGCCTTGCGATGGGCACGACCGTCTGCATTGCTCGGGCCGTTGGCGCGAAAAACCGGAGACGGGCTGCGCAGGATATTGGGAACTCCGTTACTCTGTTCATGGCAGTTTCCGTCACGCTTATCGGAAATTGAGGACTTTCTCAAAAACCGGGACATCGACCGGATCGAGGAAAAGCTCCGGCAGCAGAAACAGGCGGTTTTGAAAAAACAGCAGGAGCTGAAGCGTATTGAGCAGAAGATCGACCGCCGGCTGCACTGGCTGACGGATGCGGAGACAACGCCGCTGGACACGGTTTCTCTCCTCCGGCTTCCGCCCTGCCGCATTGTGTGGGTAGACGATCCGCTGAAAATTGCCGGCTTCGCCGATATGGAAGCGCCGATCCGAAAGCTGGATCAATCCGATGCCGAAGCTGTGATCTTTCTCGGCAAAGTCGGGCTCGGCATTTCGGTAGGTCACCTGCAAAAGGGCGAAACGGCGCGGTATGACGGTATCTTTCTGCTCTTGGATCCGGAGGATATTTATACCGGCGAAACACGAAAGCTTCCGGAAACACTCTGTGTACGGCTGCGCTTTCGCGGCAGCCACACGGAAGCGCCCGCACAGTATCAAAAGCTGCTGCGCTATATTGACCGGCACAGCATGCAGATCGTTGGCTTTTCCCGGGAGATCACGCTCATCGACTATGGCGTTACCAACGATACGGAAAAATTTGTGACCGAGATATGCATCCCGGTCAAGTGTGAATAAACGGAAAACCCGGAGCCGTATTGGATACGGCTCCGGGTTTTCCTTCTTTACCCAAGAAAGTTTTAATATGCATCTTCCTCCGGCGCGGGAGGAACGAAGTTGTTAATGATGATCCAGCACATGACCGCCACGCCGATACCCCAGCCGCCGAGCACGGCGCGCGCGCCGAGAGAGACGCTGTCGGTGAGCGTGGCAAAGCTCGTCACCAGCGCGAGCATGCACGCGAAGATCGCCTGCCGGGGCTTGGCGCGATAGAAAAGATACGCGCTCAGCCGGAACACGGCAAGAAGGCACATCGCGATTGCGAGAATTTCCATGCCGTACTCCCAGAGGATCGGGTTTGCGGCGTTTTCCTTATAGAACACCACGAGCCACAAGCAGAAGAACAGCACCGGCAGCACGCTCAGCGCCGCGCCGAAGCCGCCCCAGCGGGGGAGCTGCGGCATCATGGCGAGGACGGGTGCGGACAAGATTCCCAGCAGCGCCGCGGCCTTCATGAGCGTGCTCTCTTCCTTGAAAAAGAGATACGCCGAGCCGAGCGTGGCGAGCGCCGCCACGGCGATGAGGATCCAGCCGGTCTCGCGGTGCGGCAGGGCGAGCGCGTCCTCCGGCTCTTCGGGCGCGCAGTCGGTTTTCATGCGGCCCGAAAGCCACCAGAGTGCCGCCGCAACAAGGATAAGCACCGCGACAAGCAGCGTCGTGATCGGCGCGTGGAGCGTCGGCAGCCCGGTTTCAGCATCGAAAATCGTCTGCACCTGTAACCAGCGCAGCATGACGGCTGCCGCGGCGAACACGGTTCCCGCCATCGTATATGTCCATGCTTGTTTCTGCATAGGAAAGCCCCTGTCCTCATAGAGTTTCCCGTAAGTGCCGCTTGTCCGGCGCCGGGAACGAGGAAGTATGACTGGTATTTTATACTTCTTTTGGATTATCGTCAAGAGAGGGGTAACTATGAAGCGCTGTGTGCTGATGAGTGTGTTGTCGCTGCTCTTTTCTCTGCTGCTGCCGGTATCGGTGCAGCACGCCGTTGGAGCCTCTATCGGCGAAGCCCCACCGGAGGCCTCCCCTGCCGCGTCTGCCGCGCCGGAGAGCGCCGCGGCCGTTTCCTCCGGGCTTGATGCTCTCACGGGCGTTACGCTGCTGCGCGGCGGCGCGGTGGAAACGCTCTCGATGGCGGAATACCTTCCGGGCGTCGTCGCCGGGGAGATGCCCGCATCCTTTGAGCCGGACGCGCTGCGTGCGCAGGCCGTTGCGGCGCGAAGCTACGCGCTCGCGCGCATGCTCACTCCCCCGGCGGCGCACCCGCAATGCGCCCTCTGCGACAGCCCCGGCTGCTGCGAGGTGTATCTCACGGCCGAGGCGCGGCGCGAGCGCTGGGGCGAGCAGTACGATCTCTGGGAAACGCGGATCGAAGAAGCCGTACGCGAGACGGACGGGGTGTATCTCGTCTATGACGGCGAGCCGGTCGCCGCCTGCTTTCACGCCTCCAGCGCCGGGTATACCGAGAGCGGTGCCGCCGTGTGGGGCGGGGACGTGCCGTATCTCGTGAGCGTATCGAGCCCCGAGACGGCAGCGGACGTGCCGAACTTCGTCACGACCGCGGAGTTTTCCCCGGAGAGCTTCCGGGAAATCTTCCTTGCGGCGTACCCGGAGGCCGACCTTTCCGCCCAGCCGCCGGAGTGGATCGGCGAGCGAACCGTTGATCCCAGCGGGCGCGTATCGTCCGTCCGCGTCGGGGATGTCTCTGTTCCGGGGACGAAAATGCGCTCGATCTTCTCGCTGCGCTCGGCAAACTTCACGCTTGCCTGGACGGGACGCAGCTTTCTCTTCACCGTTTCGGGCAGCGGCCACGGCGCGGGCATGAGCCAGTACGGAGCGAACGTCATGGCGAAAAACGGCTCGACATGGCGGGAGATTTTAGCGCACTACTACCCCGGCACGTCGCTCACGACGCCGTGAGCGCGCCCTTCGCGCGCACCGCGACATGGCCTTCCCCGTCCACGATCGCCTCTGCCTCGCCGCCGGAGGAAAGCTCTCCGGTGAGCAGCGCCTCGGCGAGAGGGTCTTCAAGCTGCGTCTGCACCGTGCGGCGCAGGGGGCGCGCACCGTAGTCCGGATCGTACCCCGCCTCGGCAAGCTTGGCGATTGCCTCTTCCGTTACGGTGAGATGCACGCCGAGCGCGGCGGCACGCAGCGCCACCGTCTGCACCATGTTCCCGGCGATGACGCGGATGTCCTCGCCGGTGAGCCGGTGGAACACGATGATCTCGTCAATGCGGTTCAAAAACTCCGGGCGGAACGTCTTTTTGAGTTCGGCGGTCACCGCCTCGCGGATTTCGGCATAGCTCCGCTCCGGCGTGCCGTCCAGCCCGGAGAAGCCGAGTGCGGTGCGGCGGTCGGTGATGGCGCGCGCACCGATGTTCGATGTCATCACGATCACGGTGTTGCGGAAATCGACCGTCCGCCCCTGCGAATCGGTGAGCCGCCCATCGTCCATGATCTGGAGCAGCAAATTGAATACGTCCTCGTGCGCTTTTTCGATCTCGTCGAAGAGCACGACGCTGTAGGGCTTGCGGCGCACCTTTTCGGTGAGCTGGCCGCCCTCGTCAAAGCCGACATAGCCCGGCGGCGAGCCGATGAGCTTGGAGACCGTGTGCTTTTCCATATACTCGGACATATCGACGCGGATTATGGCGTTCTCGTCGCCGAACATTGCCTCTGCAAGCGCGCGGCAGAGCTCCGTCTTGCCGACGCCCGTAGGTCCGAGGAAGAGGAAGCTGCCGACCGGGCGGCGCGGGTCCTTGAGTCCGACTCTGCCGCGCCGGATGGCGCGCGCCACCGCCGCGACCGCTTCGTTCTGCCCGATCACGCGGCGGTGCAGCACATCTTCCATGTGCAGCAGCCGCTCGCTCTCGCTCTCGGTGAGACTCGTGACGGGGATGCCCGTCCAGCCGGAGACGACCGCGGCAATATCCTCGGCGGATACGACGCCGCGGTGGCCGCCGCGCTCGGCGTCCCATTCGCCGCGCGCCTTTTCGAGTGCGCCGCGCTCGGAGCGCTCACGGTCGCGCAGCTGCGCGGCGAGCTCATAATCCTGCGCTCGGACGGCCTCCTCCTTCTGCGCGGCGAGCGTAGAAAGCTTCGCTTCGATGGTTTTCA
>ENA-UONY01001836-UONY01001836.1-human-gut-metagenome-genome-assembly--contig:-CS9-NODE-1836-length-16452-cov-4.380435_pt1 | contig 16452 bp, 8 predicted proteins | sample MGYA00242465_ERZ724012 | MGnify/ENA metagenome assembly ERZ724012 | reverse complement strand
GGATTAAGAACCGCCGTGACGATGGCCAACGCACCTCCCTGACTACCTCCCTGCACCAAGAGGTTGCTGCCATCAAATTCTTTCATAGAACAAAGATAATCTACCGCACGTACACATCCCATATAGACGCGTTTATAATAAACTTCATCACGATTGTCCCAATTCTGATATTGATATCGATAAAGACCTCCCTGGCTCAAACTAGCATAAACGGACGGTTCTAATGTTACCGGAATACCATGAATGCCAATTTCCAACGTAATCATACCTTTTTCCGCTTCTACAATTGCACCGGCATATCCCCGTACTCCCGCCCCCGGTACCCGCAATAAAGCAGGATACTTCCCGGGCTTTACCGGCACACAAAGAATACCATATACCCGGCTGTTCAAACGGTAGTTCTGTACATTCCATTCATAAACATTCACCTTCTCGGTACAACGTTCGGGCAGTAAACGCAATTTCGCATTCATAGGAATTCGAACATTCTCCTGTTTGGCATTTTCCCAGAAAGTATTGAAATCGTTTGGCAAAACAGCTGTCGGTTTTATCTTCTCAGGTTCAAAGGCAGCCGTAGCCCGTCCTTCAACAGTTCTACCGTCATATTTTGTCCAGACACGACAACGCAAAAAGCCAGGAGTTTTCATGGTTCCGGCATCCAATGTCAGCACACCATTTTCCAAGACAATGGTATCTTTGAGTAACGGATGCATCATATCCTGAGCAACTTCATACCATACAGTCACATTTTCTTGAGGTACACGATTCTTTGTCACCACAACGTTGAATTTCACCTTCTCACCCAGTTCGTACTTCCAATCGACATGATCAGGTACAACATTCACTTTAACCATTCTTTCCTGCAATTGGGCGGACAGAGCCGCCGCCATGCAGAAAGAAATGAATATAAAAAACAGTCTTTTCATAAACTACTATTCAAAACCTTCGCTACAATACAGAAAAGTCCCATACCCCAAATGAGCAATATCAGTACCGGCGTTTTCAGGACGAACCTTTGTTTCTAAGACTTCTTTCACATAAGGCATTCCCAATCCTAAACGTGTCGCATAATGATTGTACACCCGCTCATAGACAGGAGCAAATTTACCACGTCTTGATTCAGGTCTCTGACCACTGGCTACCTCTTTCTTGTCTACTTCGTCTATTTCATACCAATTATACTTCCCGGTGAGTTCCGGCATATACTTGAATGGCACATCATACCCTAAATTATATTTAGCTGTATATTCATAGCCTTTCAGCAAGCGGTTGTCTAACACACCGTAGAGATCAGTACCTTGTTTCCAGGCCGTCTCACAAAGCATGGACATCATACCTAATCCCAACTGTGCATGTGTTTGGTCACGACCACTTTCCTGACATTGTCCAGTTTCTCCATCTATATAATAACGTATAGAACCATTTTCATATCCGTAAAGATAAATATCTATAGCTTTCTTATACATTTCCATATCATCCAATACAATCGCCATGGCCATGTAACAGTTAATGGCAGATGCGCCAAAGTTACCGACTGCCTTATTCTTAGGCTCTGTGATAGAGAAGAAATCATCTAATACGGGAATAAAACACCGCTTAAACATATCACATGCTCCCTGAAAGTCCTCATTCGTCATCCCGGAACCATCAAGATATCGCATAAGCTCAACAGCATAAACTAGTTTTATGCATAAGTTACCCACCATCAATACATGATCCAAACCGGCTTGTCTCGCACTATAGACAGGCTTTTTAAGGCTGGCGGAATAGCCACGTATTATCTCCATTGACTTATCAGCATAGCCTTTTTGTTGTGTAGCAGCAAACATAATGGCATTCTGACAAGCTGCCGCAAAATCGTTTCCAAATTGATTCATGATGTTCGGATGAGAAGCATCTTCACCGGCATAAATTTCATCATAAGGACCATTCATTATATATGTACTTTGAGAGAGTTTATCCGCGCTCAATAATTCATAACCCGCATATTGTGGTTGTATCTGTTGGGTAGCAATCTTACGAAAACGCTCGATGTCTTCTACAGTAAAAACAACTCCCGGGTGTTCAAATTCCGTAGGGTAGGTCACTTCTATGCGAGGCAACGGCCAACTATCTATATCGGTCGTCCCATCTTCTATTTCACTGTTACACGAGCATAGTGAGGTGCAGGCAATCACCATGCCTGCTACCTTTATCTGATTCTTTATATAATCTATCTTCATAATCATTTAACTATAAGGTGAATATAAGTCCATATTATTTCCCAGCCTCAACCTCTGAAAACGTCATCATTTCTTCTACACTCTTAAATGTACGTATCCAGTCTGCCGAGAATGAAGGAATATCGACTTTTAATATCTTGAACATAAAGGCTCTAATCGGAACGACCCCTTCTGTATTGGTAAACTGTGCTAAGGAAGATGCGTCATAATAAACCAGTTGTGTACCATCTGACAATTTCTCAACTTTCATAGCCGGTGCGATATTTATGGTATTTCCCAAGTTAGCAAGATTAAGAGTATATTGTGCACCCGATGGTATATCTGTGCATTTCATGGCAATCACCGGATAATCTTTAAAATTCATATCCATCTGATTAGCTACCGTACTATAGACTCTTTGCATATACACGCGCTTATTATTATCAGCAGTCACGGTCATAACCAGTTTTCCGTCTTTACGCTCCATAGAGCCAATATTACTATTGATAGCCCATCCCTCAAAGTCTGTTGTGGCATCCCATACATAAAAACCTGAGGCTACAGTCAAGTCGATAGTCGATTTATTGCCAGTCTCTATACAAGTGGCAGTAACAGTGGCTGCTCCGAAGCCCATGGCTTTCACTTTTCCTCCTTCCACAGTCAATACCTTCTCATCGCTTGATGTCCATTCCACAGAACTTACAGTAGCTACTTCCGGTGTTAGCGTAAAGTCTAAATCAAGTTGCTGTTTCCAGTAGAGAACATCCGTATGAGGAACAATCTCAACATTCGTCGCAGGTTCATATTTCATCACTTTCAATGAATATTCTCCTCTTACATTACTGCCATCGTGCGTATATGCATAGATAGTCACATCTCCGGCTTTTATCCCCGTCACTACTCCATTCTTATCTACCGTCGCAATATTTTCATTGCTACTTGCCCAAGTCAAATAAGAATAAGTATGGTCAGCAGGCAATATATCATATTTCAACTGTAATTTATCAGTTTCGTAAACTCCTTCCTCAACGTTTGTAAACTGAATCCCGGTAGTCTTGATTACTTCCGGAATCACTGTTACCTCGATAGTCCGTACAGTGGATGCTGTTCCAAATCCTACCGATGGAGTTACGGTAATCATCGTTTTTCCCAACGATTTAGCAGAAATCGTTCCATCTTGTGATACTGTAGCTACCAATTCGTTAGTAGTCGTCCACTTCAACTCTGTATGATCCGCATTTTCGGGAGTAATATGATAGACAATAGTTGTATCTGTTCCCAACTGCACAGGCAGTTCACTACTCACTTCCAATGAAATAGCTGTAATCAACTTGTTCTCGGGCATGTCAGTAGTAAATTCCTTCTCTCCGCAGGAAGCTATTAACAGACATAAGCCAAGTAATACACCAGCCTCCCAATATCCTTTCTTAAACAATGAATATCTGTTTTTCATGTCACTTACAATTATTTGTTTTTATTATTATTCCCATCCGGGATTCTGTTGCAAATTAGGATTCAACTGCAACTGGTCACTCGGCAACGGGAACAGATAGTTCTTTTCTTCCCATTTACGCCCCTTTTCAATAATGATACAACCTTCAGCATTGGTCTCATAAGGACAATTCGCCCACACTTTTTCATACTCCGTACCTTTCCACTGAATTCCTACAATATCCATCGGCATTTCTGTTTCTGCTGTCTTCCAACGTTTCAGGTCATCTAAGCGGAAGCCTTCATTGAATAGTTCAATGGTACGCTCACGGCGGATTTCTGTCCGCATATCCATACCCGCATTTTGGGTAATCAGTTCATTAGTCAATGGAGTCATAGCCGGATTAACACGGAGACGCACCAAATTCAAGGAAATATTCAGGTCAGTATTCGAGATCTTGTCGTCCCGTTCATACACTGCCTCTGCATAATTCAACAAAACTTCAGCATAACGGATTATAGGAAAATCATAACCTTCTTTTTTATCTTCCACCTTACGCTCTGTTGCCCATTTCTGATTGTGATATCCGGTCCCCGTCTTCGGCACAAAATTAGATATATATGGGTTCTTATCCTTTCCATCCCAAGAAGTACGTGGTTTCTGATTGTTCCAAAAGTTATCGTGAGGACGCATCATTGTATAACGCATACGATTGTCACGATCCTGAAATTCATCATCTATTTTCATATACCCTTTGAATTGAGGGTTTGTTTTTCCTCCATAAGTGATGGGAAGTCCATTTTGACAAAGATACATATTGGCGAATTTACGACTAATCCATATTGCATTATATAATGAACTTTGTGTAATATTCCAGTTGATAGGTGCCAATATTTCATCAAAGCGCCGAGCAAATATATATTCTTTATTAGCACTTTTCTGTAATCCGGCAGGATTAGACTTCGCATCCTCCAAGATGAACATATATTTCTGTGCACTGTCACCCAATGCTTCCGGTTTGAACAAACTGAATGTTTTGCTATCGATCACGTCTTTGGCAGCTTTCGCCGCAATATCCAGCAGTTCTTTTCCACGTTCTACGTTACCACGACTTTTTTGCCAGGTACCTTCGTACAACGCCACTCGTGACAAGAATGCCTGACATCCTTCCCGACTTATGCGCCCATACTCTTGTATTTCGGAGAACTTCGGTAACAGAGGAACGGCTTCTTTCAAATCTTTAATGATGAAATCAGCCACTTCACTACGATCATTCTGCTTGACATACATTCGCGCATCAGTTACCTCCATAGGTTCCTTCACCAAAATAGCATTGCCATATAGTTGCAATAAATCGAAATAAGAATAAGCACGAAAGAATTTTGCTTCACCCACATACTGGGCTATGTCACTCGGAGTGGCATATGACTCTGCATTTTTCAATAACAGATTCGTACGGCGGATGTGCGAGTAATTGCTGGTATAGTTAGCATCCGCAGGCTGTACAGCATTGCTTCCATTGCTAAATAAATTACGTTCATCTTTATTGGTAAACAGATCTGAAGTATAATCAGAATGTACCGGTTTTGTCGACTTATATTCCATTGCTCCTGAAAAGTGACGTGTCCAGCCATAGAATTGATTGGCAAATAGCAGATAGTCATCCGGTGTGTTCCAGTAGTTCGTTTCCGCCAACTGTTCTTGCGGCTCGAGATCAAGGCAAGAGTGTGTGGACAGTCCCAAGGTTAAAACGACAAACAGATTTTTTATTTTATTTAATCTCATACTATTTAATATTTAAAAGGTCAAGTTTAATCCTACCGTCAGGTTTCTCGTAAAAGGATAGCGGCCAAATGTCTCTACTTTGCGCGACGCTTCCGGATCCCATCCATCCTTGATTTTACTATTCTCCCACAAATCAGCTCCCGATACATAAATACGGGCATAGCTTATGAATTTAGTCTTCGAAAGCACATTTGCCGGAAACGTGTAGCCTAACGTAACATTCTTCAGACGAAGATAAGCACCATCTTCCACTGACCAGGAAGAACAAATATAGTTATACAGATTGATCTGTGTCTGATGTGTGTAAGTGGGATAATGGGCGTTCGGCGTTTCTGCCGACCATACATTACCAACCGACTGATTCGTTGAATTATTATACCAAGACATCATCGGTATCCGCCAATTGTCATTCTTTCCCTTTTGATTATTTTCGCCACCACGCCATACTGTGCGTTTACCGGCTCCTTGGAAAATAACCGAGACATCGAAGCCTTTCCACGATAATCCGGCATTAAAAGAGAAAGACACCTTCGGATCGTCAGTTCCCAAATATACATAGTCAGCTTCTGTCAATTTACCATCTTTATTGACATCTTCATACATATTATCTCCCAAACGCAAGTTACCAGGCATAGCAATATTGTTATTGCCATTGGCATATTGATTAATATATTTATCCAACTGATCTTGCGTTTGTATCTTACCGCAATATTTCAAACCGAACACGGAATTCAACGGATAGCCTTCACGATTTGAAACTACACCGGATTTAATCACAGCGTCACCCCCATTATCTACCAATTTGTTAGTGGTATAGGTGAAAGTCCCCCCCAGATGATAGGAAATTTCTCCTATTTTATCCGACCAGTTAATCGTGCCTTCCCAACCGTTTGCCTTAAAACTACCTCTATTAGCGGTAGGAGCTTTATCCCCCAATGTTCCAGGATAGGTGACATCAATCAACATATTGTTACACTTCTTCCAAAAAAGTTCGGCAGTACCTGTCAGTCGATTATCCAGGAAACCGAAATCCAAACCGATATTGTAGTTCTTGATGACTTCCCATGTACGGTCTGTACTCAACAGCTTACCGTTTGTATCCACATAGGAAAGTAAACCACTCCCCACTAATGCACCTCCATTCTGTTTGAAATCGTATAGCTGCACACCATCGTATCGATCAATACCTCCCTGATTACCCACTGTACCATAAGAAAGACGTAGTTTCAAATCATCGAAAACACCCAGCCCTTTCACAAACTCTTCTTCACTGATACGCCATCCTCCGGATACACCTCCAAAGAAAGCCCAACGATTCTCCGGCTGAAATTTAGAAGAACCGTCATAACGGAAATTTCCTTCAAGCAAGTATTTGGATTTATAGTTATAGTTCAAACGTGCAAAATAAGAAAGCAATGCTTCCTGATATCTGGAAGGTCCTTCATTCTTTGTGTTGCGTAATGTTATCTCTCCTATTCCGTTGATAATATTCAGTGAAGGTAAAATATTCAAAGCCTTAGTTGCAGTATAATCATATTCTTTCATGCTATATTGCGTACCAAGCATCATTCCGAGGTTATGACTACCGAATGTCCGCTTCCAGTTCAAATAGAAATTTAACGTATACAGATTGGTTCGTGCAGTTGTTTTAATATAATAAGTATCCTCTTGCCTGGGTTCCACACGCGTTTCCCGTTTTGTACCAGTGTAGTCATAATAATCTACTGTTTGGTTTTTCACGTCCCGAATGGCAGTAGAGGTGTTATACCCCAAAGTGGCTACTGCATCAAAATGCTCGTCAAAACGATATTTAAATGTCTCACTGATATTGATACCGGAAGTGTTGAGTTTGTTGTCTCCTCCCAATTCACAACGCCAGTTGGGCGTAGCCCAGTTACCCCACGCATAAGGTTTCCCATCCATCGTGGAAGAAGGAAAACCCGGTTGTTGCGTTCCGGCTGTCAAAGCTTCTCCAATTTGCGTCGGTGACACTTGATCCTGACGATAATAGAAAATGATAGACTCAAGATCAAAGTTCTTTGTAAGATGGAATGTATTACTCAAACGAAAATTATAACGTTGATTCTTATTGTTACCCCATTTCAAATTACTATCATCATACATATATCGTCCGGAAAGACGGAAGACAGACCTTTCGTTACCACCCGATACGCTCAGTTCATGTGAAGTGGAAGCTGCTGTCCCCCACATGATATCTTGCCAATCGGTATCAAAAAAGACGAAGTCGTATAAACCTTGGAAAGAATCCGGGAAAGGATTACCCGACTGCTCCACATTAATATAATGTCCCTTATTCTGACGAGCCAAAGCTACGTATTGCAGCCATTGATCGTCTGCCAGCTTTTTGTTATCATTCAAACGAGCTTGTTCCATAGCATCACACCACTCATCCAATGTCATCAGTGTAGGCTGCAACCCTACGAATTTAGCAGTTACCGAACCACTATATTCCACCTTTACCTTACCTTCTTTGGCCTTTTTAGTCTGTACCAGAACAACACCTCCGGCAGCTTTACTACCATAGATAGCTGCAGAAGCGTCTTTAAGGAAATTGATGGACTCTATATCACCCGGATTTAATTGGGAAAAATCGTCAGACTCCACACCATCAATAATCACCAACGGAGCTGAATTATTCTTCGAGAATGAACCGCGTAATTTCATATTCCAGCTCTCATCTCCCGGAGCAGCCGAGTTACGGGTTATAATGACTCCCGGCACTTGTCCTTGCAAAGCCTGTGCAGGATTAGAGAGAGCTCCCTTATCCTTTAACATCTTGTCACTAACTACGGTCACCGCACCTGTTAGTGTTTCTTTCTTCTGTGCGCCATATCCTACAACTACCACTTCTTCGAGCACTTCAGTACTCTCCTTCATTGTCACATTTAGTACCGCTTTTACACCTGCATCAATTATTTGGTCTTCGTAACCGATATAACTAAATTTCAATTTAGCACCCGCAGGAACATCTAGCGAATAGTTACCATCAATGTCGGTAATCGTACCACCCGTTTGTCCGACTACACTCACATTGACGCCGATAAGCGGCTCACCTAACACGTCAATCACTTTTCCTTTAATTTTCTTCAGGGTTTGTGCTACCGACTGCTGTTCACCGACAGCCGCTTGTATCCCAGCAATGGGATACACCACACACACCAAACAAGCAAAGATTGTTATCTTCTTCACCTGCTTTACCATACATAGCATTTTCTTTCGGAGTTTCATGAAATTAAATCTGAGGTTTTTACATTATTATTTTTATTCTCAAGACTCGGCAAGATGTGCAGACATCCCGCCATTTTACTTTTTCTGCTTTTTTTCTTCATTGGCTTCACTTCTATTTATTGATTCAGTTCATATTAAATGCAATTCTTCATATATCGGCGCATGTCACGACGTCCTAAAAATAAATGATAATCTACCGTACGCTGACTAAGATTCAACATATTGGCTATCTCTTCCGTATCTTTTTCTTCATAACGGCTCAACGCATACACCGTACGCCGTTGTACAGGAAAGACAGCAAGTATCCGTTGTTCTGTCTTACACAAGTCATCGGCAATAATCTTCTCTTCTGTTTCATTAGTAAAAGAAGGGATCATATCATAGATATAATTATTCACTTCTTGTTTTTTGTAGTATCTGCGTAAATAATCGGTTACGATGTTACGGGCAATGGTAAACAAGAAATACTTTACAGTATCCGGACGAAGCATTTGTTTATAATCGAGAATTATCTGGTGATACTCTTTATAAGAGCAAGTTATGATATCATCAAAAGTATTAGCCATCATTGTTATTTTAAAGTTCTCTATAATATTGAATAAAGGCAGCAAGAGGAATTCCCATTGTCGGATAATTAGGATATGGATGGGGATTTCCGGTCTGTATTCCGTCACGATTCCGGTTGTACCCTTTTTCATTATCAATGGTAATGCCTATGTCAACGACATAGTATCCTTCACTTTCCCTACCATCAAATGTATCAATGATATTTTTTCGCAGTTGCCACATGGATGCATTCTGCCGTAACGTAAAATCTCCTCTGATATTGTTGAGCGAACCACAGGTTGTACACGGGATCAGAATTATAAATTTACCATCGGGCACAGCTTTGTAATATGACTCTTTCATCTCGGCAATCTTTTTATTCCATTCCCGATAATCGGCCGTCAAACTGTCGCGATAATCATTGAGCCCCAACATCTGTGCAAAGAACTTAGGTGCATCAAGATTCCACATATCCAGATATTTTCTATAATTGAAAGCCCATTTTCTCTCATCAACCTCAACATTCTTCCACTTCTTTCCTGTATAAACCATGTAGCTTCCACGTGCATTATCATACATTAAATCGTTTTTCTTCGGAGCTGCCAAATAACCTGTCTCCTTATCGAATTTAGTTATGCATTGATCATATCTCCCACAGTTATAGACTATTTCAGTATCTGTCAGTTCACCATTAATCACCTTATAACAGTTTTTCCAAAACTCACAACTCCCCCAATATCTATATTCACCCACAGGTTGCATATATCCATGATATGATGTCATCTCTCCTTTAGGAATCTCGAAGTATTTCTTCACTGTCCATCCACCCCGCCCTTCATCATACTGTCCTTCTTCATTCTTTATATTCCTTAGTCCGACCAGTTTTATACCAGGAATATAATTCTTCGACAGCAACGCGTCCCTGAAAAAAGCTCCGTTGACAAAACTGTCCCCCAGTATCTGAACAGTAACTTCCTGAGTTCCTATTCCTTTTTTCCCTACGCATATAGAAATTGCTTTTTCTTTTATTATTTCAAACTCATCCGAATTGACCAATTCGATTTTCATATTCGATCCATCCACAGGAGTATCGACAGAAGCTACACGATTCAGTTTTCTCGAATAAACACAGTCACCCGAAAATCTCACAAAGTCATTGTAAGGTCTCCATCTTTTAATTAGTGCTTCGACAAAAACATCATTCCTTATATCCGAAAGCATATACAGTTTGCCCGGAATACAAATGTCATTTTTAAAGTTACTTTTCTGTCCCCAAAGCGGATGAAGTGAAAAAAGAAATAGTGGTAATACAATAAATGTTCTTTTAGATAGAATATTCTTCATGGTTCCATCATTTTGCAGTTCATAGTTATTTTTAATCACACTGCAAAAATAGACGAATCCAATCGACACCATTGAGATAATTTGTCCCGATTATTAGGTTAGTTTGTCTCATTATACCCTTTTTAGGGCATTTTCAGTATATAAATGGGAATGGAGAGACTTTTTATTTAGTCTCTCCACTACCATTCGAACGATATTGCGTCGGAGTGAATCCGAACTCTTCTTTAAAGTATTTATTGAAATATTTAATGGAATTGAATCCGACCCTGTCCGAAATCTCCGAAATATTATATGAACTGCCCCGAAGCAACTGGGCAGCTCGTTTCAATCGGACAGAACGAATAAAATCATTCGGTGTCAATCCTGTAATGGACTCAAATTTACGGTATAGCTGACTACGACTCATCCCCAAGTCATCACACAAGTTATTAACCGAGAACTCCGGATTTTCCATATTCTCTTCCACCAACCGTAAGGCTTTCTCCACAAATTCTTCATCTAAAGAAGTAATAGTGATATTCTGAGGAGAGATTTCTATTTCTTTATGAAATATTTCCTTACGCTTTTCCTGCTGTTCTAAAAGCATATTAATACGCGTCAGTAATATGTCATAATTGAAAGGTTTCGATATATAAGAATCAGCACCAGCTTTATAACTTTCTATCCGAGCTTCGTCTGAAATACGTGCCGTGAGCAAGATAATCGGGATATGTGAGGTCTGAATATTGTTTTTAATCCGGACACACATTTCCAGACCATCCACTTTCGGCATCATCATATCGGATATTATCAGGTCCGGCGACTTATGTATGGCAACTTCTTCGCCTTCGGCTCCGTCTCCAGCCTCCAGAATATTAAATTGACCTATCAATTGTTCCACCAAAAAACGACGGAATTCTACATTGTCTTCCACTATCAAAATAGTTTTCCTGTCCGAATATACCACCTTTTCTTCCACATCGGGAGACATAGCCGGAATTTTGGATTCACTGTCGTCTCCTTTCAAGTCGGATGGAATATATATCAAAAATGTTGTTCCTACTCCTATTTTGCTATGCACTTCTATCTTTCCGTTATGCAAAGAGACATATTCTTTGACCATATGCAAACCAATACCGGAACCTGTCACACCAGGAATTGGCTCCGACTGATAAAAGCGGTCAAATATCACATTCAAGTCTTTTTCACTGATTCCACATCCTGTATCGGATATTTCGATTCTTACGAATATCTTTTCATCTTTTTTCTCCGTCGCTACAATCGTTGAGATAAGCCCTCCATCAGGAGTGAATTTAAATGCATTGGAATAAATATTATTCAGAATCCGTTGCATTTTCGTATCATCAAACCAGATATTCATGCCAGGACATTCACTCTCTATCGAAAACTTTATAGATCGATTTGTCGCCAGTTCTTTAAACCCTGAACCAATGTACCGCACAAACTCTACGATGTCAGCCTGATGTAATTTCAGACTTTCACCTCCCATCTCCAGTTTCCGAAAATCAAGCAGTTGATTAATCAACTCCAACAAATTACCGGCATGGTTATAGATTGACTTCAATTTGTCCTTCATTGGATTCTCCGCTTGTTGAATAAGGATACCTAAAGGCGTCATTATCAAAGTAAGCGGAGTACGGAATTCGTGACTGATATTGGTGAAAAAGCGGAACTTCATCTGATTAAGCTCTTCTTTCTGCTGTTCACGTTTCAATGCCTCTTGTTCGAACTGCTATTTAAGTTTTTTCTTCCTATAAGATTTTAAAAACAAATAGATGACTCCACCTGCAATCAATATGTAAAATATGTAAGCAGGAACAGTTGCCCAAAAAGGCGGAGAAACGACAATAGTCATTTCTGCGGCCTGTTCTCCCCAACTTCTGTCATTATTGGCTGTGTATACCACTAATTTATATTTCCCCGGATGTAAACCGGTATAGGTAGCCACTCCCAGACCATTGGTCTTTATTTCATTCCAGTCCGGATCAAAATTCTCGAGTTTATACCTATAGTAGGTTTGCAAAGTATTCACATAGTTAAGCCCGGCAAATTCGAAAGTAACAAAGTTCTCATTATACTTCAAATGAATCTCACGAGTATTATTTATCGGATATTCAAGAATAACACGCCCTTTATATTCTGTGTGTTCCTTAACAGGAGAATTGAACAGACGGAATGCAGTGAATATAGGTTTATTGTGGACATGATTATAATAAATCTTTTGAGGTTGAAACGAATTAATGCCATGATGACCGCCAAAATACAGTTCTCCATCACGGGTTTTTAACGATGAATTCTCATAGAACTTTCCTCCCTGCAATCCGTCTTCTGAACTGAAGTTGACTATGAGAAAATCATATCCTTCAGAAGTCTCTTTTAATTCAATTCGTGAGATACCACTTACCGTTGATACCCAATAAATACCGCTATCATCCTCAATGATTGACGATATAGAATTGTTAGCCAATCCGGTCTCTGTAGTTATCGTATGAGCTTTCTTCTTTTGTTCGTCCCATACACGAATTCCAATATCCGTCCCAAACCATTCTAGCGAATGGCTATCTTTGTACACACAATTATAGCTTACCTGAGGCCCCATAAATTTAGGATTATCCGGATCGTCTATTTCAGGAACAAAGATTTTATCTTTATGAGTATCATAGTAGTAAATACCATTTTCCCCAAACACCGCAAAAGTAGAATTGCTGACAGGATAAAAACCATAATCGCGTTTATGAAAGCTAATCTTCGGATGTTTATCCCGCAACAATCGTATTTTTCCCGTTGAGGTGTCTAGCTCACCTACTCCTTCATTACTGACACTGACCCAGTAACGCCCATCCGGATCTTCATAAACTGCTCGGGAGATATTCTGCTCCGGGAATAACTCTGTATTAACTAATTGTTTATTGTAATATCTCACATTTTTTCCATCTATGCAGCAAAATCCATTCAAATACGTTCCAACCCACAATCTCTTTTTACTGTCTCTATAAAGAGTCAGACAAAGATCACCGGACAGAATATCTTTGAATGCCCTGCTGACTTCTCCCGTAGAAGGAGAGTAACGCATCAATCCGTATGCAGTAGTACCAATGAGTATCGTTCCGTCTTCGTCTTCCAACAAACAACGCACCGATTCGTTGGTAATCATTGTTTTATTCTGAACAGTCTGAATTAGCTTGAACTTATACATACTCGGATTATAGTAACAGATACCTTGCCACAAAGTGCCTACCCAAATTCCGCCATTATTATCGGCAAAGATGCACTGTATGTCATTACTTAACACACTGCCGTCACCTAATTTCAATCCGGGCATTGTTTCAATTCTATGTGTAGAGTTTTCAATTTTCCGCAATCCAGACCACGAAGAACCGACCCATGCGTTTCCTTGCTTGTCCAAATCCATACAGGTAAAGAAGTTGGACATACCTTTAATGGTGCTTATCTCTTGCCAACCTTTATCAGTTTTATCACGATAGCAAACAGCCTGATTATACATCAGCCATAGATTCCCATCGGAGGTAGATTGTATTTTTAACCGGTCTGTAGCTTCAGAGATACGTCCTACAAAAAAAGTATCCTGACCGGTGTAATCTCGCAAGGTTTTGTCCCAACGACGAATTAGCCCGCTCGAATATACGATATAATAAGTATTCTTATATTGAGCTAACTCGTACGGAATACCGTGCCGATATGTAAAGTCACTGTTCCCCTTTTCGATTATCTGTAATTCTCCTGCGGATATATCAAAAAAATAGAATGTATTATCTTCGGTAAGAAACCAATAGTTCTTGCTCTCATCAATAAACAAATTCTTCAATTTTCCACTTACTCCCATCCGGCGTAATTCGGAATCAATATCATAAATAAACTGATTGGTATTCAAATCGAATAATAACAAATATCCCGGAGATTTCATCCATATCCGTCCGTAAGCATCGTGATAATCTTTAAATATTTGATTCCGGTTGAAATCCCATTTATAGATTTTCCGCCTATCGTGATAAAAATGTTCGAATGTAGCACCATTGTAGATGTTTAAAATAGAAGCTGTTCGAATGACCATACGACCATCCGGTGCCATTGTAAAATATCGTATTTGATTATCCGACATCCCATCAACCACATCCCAATGCCGAAACATATATTGTGAGTATACCTTAAAAATGCTTAGCAGGAGAACGAGTGTGATAATGCTTGTACGCTTTGTATTTTTCATAAGCCAGCCTAATTTGCCAGACAAAAATAGAGATTAAACATCAATACAACAAGGGTATACATTATAATTTTCGAAAAAACACAAATGATTAAGCGAGATAGACGTTTCATTCGTATTTCATTTAAATAAGGAACCAATTTATGCAAAATGTAATATGAAACGAATTCTTTTATGTCTTTCAGCAGCTTTATATTTACTTTTTATCCATGCAGAAAAAATAAAGCATCCAGCCTTACTTTATACCCCTCAACGAATTGAGCAGGCAAAAATAAGTGTCAGACAGGATACACGAATGTCTGAAGCTTGGAATTCAATCAGGAAAACTGCCGATAACCTATTGCAGAAAACTCAATTGAATAAGATAGACTATTTAGCACTCTCATTTCTAATGACGGATGAAAAGAAGTATGCTGATAAAATAAAAGAGATTTTGCTGGATGTCACTGAGGACGAAACTTGGGGCAATCAAGAAATGATGGCTCGTACCCCAGCCTGGAACGCCGACCTTGAGATTGCACATAAAGCTTTTTATGCAGGAATAGCTTATGACGCCATCTATCAAGAACTTTCTCAATCTGAAAGAAGAAAAATAGCTCACGGATTAAAACGTCTGGCAATGGACCCGCTATTAGGTGACTGGATCTTGGAGCCAACACGTATTCATTCACTAAACTCAATGGGGCACAACTGGTGGACTTCTTGTACGTGTATGGGTGGTCTACTTGCACTAAGCTTACAGAATGAATTGGAAGAAGCAAGAGATGCTGTAAAGATTATCAACGAAGTCCTTCCCGAATGGTTTGAGTTTGCAGGAGATGTGCTTCATCAAAAGCCAAAGACCTTTGATGAGACCGGTGGAATGTATGAATGTCTGAACTATGCAAACTACGGGATTCAAGAGGCTTTATTATTCCGCTTAGCTTGGATGAATACTCACAAGGAAGATAAAGCAATAGAGATACCCCAACTGGAGAAGTTATCAGATTTTTTTGTACATATCTGTTATCCACGTACAGGTATGCTTTATAATATAAACTTCGGGGACAGTCATAAAAACACGGCTGCCGAAAGTAGTCTGATGTTATTATATGCAATGGGGATTCAAAATGATGATATGCTTTGGTATATGAATCAGATAGAGCAAGGGCAACACCGTGATGGATATTTTATCGACCGCCCGATAGGATTTCTCTATACTCCCGATTTGAGTAAAGCACCCAAGGTTCCTAAACTAAAGAAATCACAATTATTCAAAGACTTCGGTTGGGCAACCATGCGCAACTCTTGGGAGAAAGATGCCACAATGTTAGCCGTCAAGTCCGGATATACCTGGAATCATTCTCATGCCGATGCCAATTCATTCATAGTCTTTCATAAAGGAGAGGATATTATCAAAGATGGAGGACGATGTTGGTATGCGAATCCCGAATACCGCAACTACTTCTTTCAAAGCGAGGCACATAATGTCGTATTATTCAATGGCAAAGGGCAAAGACGAGAACAGCAATATTATGGTTCTACCTTAAGAGGATATCTGCATTATCTGTTGGATGCCGGAAATATAAAATATGTGTTGGCAAATGGTACAGGTCCTTATTCGGACCAGTTTAGCCGCAACTTCCGTCACTTTTTGTGGATAGACAACGTCATCTATATCATTGATGATTTAA
>ENA-UONY01001827-UONY01001827.1-human-gut-metagenome-genome-assembly--contig:-CS9-NODE-1827-length-16532-cov-17.787279_pt1 | contig 16532 bp, 16 predicted proteins | sample MGYA00242465_ERZ724012 | MGnify/ENA metagenome assembly ERZ724012 | reverse complement strand
CCTGGGGTGCCAACAGCATGCTGTGGCTGAACAGCGACGGCAAGCGCTTCTGCAACGAGGGCAACGTGACCGGTGCTTCCACCGCCACCGCTCGCCAGAAGAACGAGACCGGCTGGCTGGTCACCGATAAGAACTTCATGCAGAGCATCTGCGCCTGCGGCATCGAGCACTCCGGCCCCAACGCCGGCCGTCCGCAGTACTATCAGGACCTGATCGACGACATGGAGGCTCTGCCCTGCTCCAGCGAGGAGCAGTCCATCCGCAGCTGCTTCGTGGCCGAGCGCATGATGTCCAAGATCTACAAGTGCGATACCCTGGAAGAACTGGCCAAGGCAATGGGCGTGCCCGATGATAAGATGGACACCTTTATGGCAAGCATCGAGGAGTACAACGCCATGTGCGATGCCGGCAAGGATGACAAGTTCGGCAAGGATGCCAGCGCCCTGATCCCCATCCGCGAGGCTCCCTTCTACGGCTGCGCACAGACCCTGGGCAACCGCAGCGCAAGCCCCAGCATGGTGACCATGAACGGCATGATGACCGACCTGAACCTGAACGTTCTGGACGTGGACTATGCTCCCATCAAGGGCCTGTACGCCGCAGGCAACAGCCTGGGTGGCCGTTACGGCACCGGCTACAGCACCCCCTGCGCAGGCAACTCCATCGGTATGGCTGTCACCCACGGCCGTCTGGCTGGTCAGTTCTGCGTGGACAACGCCTGATCTTTCTGTTAGAATAAATTGAACAAGCGGCTGCTGTACAGACCACTGCGCAGCAGCCGCTTTTGCGTGAAACAACAACATCCGCCGAGGAGGGCTGGATATGGAGAGCAACAAGCTGTTGAAGGATCTTTTCCTGACCGTGCGCAACGATTATGCCGGTTGGGAGGCAAAACAGGCGCGGCACAACCCCTCGCCCTTTGTCACCATGCTGGGCCAGGCCTACTACGACCGGCGGATGTCCTCGCTGCTGGTGCTGCAGGCCGTGAGCCAGTACTGCGCCGGAATGCGGGACCGCAACCTGAAATTTGAACTGAACGCCGAAGGATACGAACCCTTCTCCCGGGGCTTTTCGGTGCGCCGGTGCGCAAAGGGTATGTTCGTGGACGCTGTGACGCAGGAAGCGCGCCTGCGCCCGGGCGACGAAGTGCTGGCCATCAACCGCACCGCGCCGGAGCGCATCGTGAAGAACCTGCCCAACCCCCTGCTGGCCGCTGACGAGCCGGAGCGGGAGCAGTGGAACGGCTACCTGAAGCTGGCCCGGGACATCACGGTGCGCCACGCCGACAGCACCGAAGAAATGCTGGAGCTGGCCCGGTATCCGGTGGACACCGACGCCGCCCCGGCGCTGCGGAAGCTGCCCGGCGGCGCACTGCTGCTGGACCCCGGCAGCATGAACGACGCCGAAGCGCTGGAAGCCTTCGTGGAAGCCCACCGGGCCGTGCTGGATGGCTGCAGCCGTCTGGTGCTGGACCTGCGTGCTGCGGCGGGCGACGACGAAGAAGCCCTGCTGCCGCTGCTGCCCTACATCGTGAAGGCGGACTGCACGGCAGCGGAAGCCTTCGGCGACCGGCGCATCCGCACCAACTACACCAAAGTGAACTGCACCCGGCTTATCCGGATGCTGACGCCCTACCTTGTGGACGAGGACCCGGCACTGCGGCAGATGGCCCAGCAGCTGACGGCCTATTACCGCGACCAGAGCGGCAAGGGCTGGGTGGACGAGGTGGAGGAGCTGCCCGTCCCCGCCGAGACGCCCATCCAGCGCCGGGGCCCCGAGAAGGTGGTGGTGCTCACCGACACCTGGTGTGAGCAGGAGGCCGAGCGCTTCGTCCAGCTGGCAAAGCAGCAGGGCAGGGCCGTTCTGCTGGGCCGCCCCACCATGGGCACGCTGGACTACACGAACCCGGTGATGGTGGAGTATGACGAGTTCATCTTCACTTACCCCATCAGCCGCACCGCGGCTTCGCTGGAAGGCGAAGGCGTGGACGAGCGCGGTGTGCAGCCGGACGTCCTTGTGCCCTGGACGCCGGAGGAATGCACCGCTGACCTGCTGGCCCAGAAAGCACTGACCCTGTAACACTTGCCTGAAAAAACAGAACGCTCCCCGTGTTTCACAAACGAAACCGGGGAGCGTTTTTTGCTTGCTGTGGTCAGATGGAGATGCGCAGGATGAACTGCTCCTGCTTCTGGGTAAAGCTGTAAATGCCGCCGTATTTCTCCACGATGGCGCAGATGCTGCGCACACCCAGACCGTGGCCCGACTCCCGGGTCACCGGCACGCCGTCCTCAAACAGAACGGGTGTGCTGCAGGCATTTGCCAGCTGCAGGAAAAAACGCCCGTCCTGCTCGTAGGCGGAAGTCTCGATAAAGGCGGGAAGCCCGGCGGCATTCTGCCGCTGGCAGGCATGCAGGGCGTTTTCCAGCGCGTTGGACAGCAGCACGCACAGGTCGCTTTCCGGCAGCGGCAGGGTCTGCGGCAGGGCAGAGCGGACCCGGAAGTCCACCCCGCAGCCCGCGGCCCGGGCAGCGAAGGCCGAGAGAATGAGGTTCGCGGCCTCGTTCTCGCAGTAGACCGTCACCTTGCTGGCCTCGATCTCCCGGCAGACACTGCGGATGTAGTCCTGTGCGGTGTCGGTGCGGCCGTTCTCGATGCAGGATGATATGTACTGCAGGTGATGGCGCAGGTCGTGGCGGTAGGTGCTGGCCTTGCGCTGGCTCTCCCGCAGCGCGTCGATCTCGCGCACGGCCTGGGCCACCTGCAGGTTCAGGCTGTTCTGGGTCTGTTCCAGCTGGCTGCGCAGCATCTGCTGCCGGTTGGTCTGCAGCACAAAGAACAGATAGGCCAGGCTGCACACAAAGGGCATGAACTCCACGGCAGCCTGGTTGCCGCTGGAGAGCAGATCGGTGTAGATGCGGGTGAAATAATCGAAAGCGTAGCTCAGAAGCGGGATGATGCCGAACTGCAGTTGCAACGACAGCGGCGAGTGCGAAAGCGACCGCACCGACGGCGCGCACCAGCGCACCAGTGCAGCCAGCAGCGGCAGGGTGACCAGCAGTTCCATGGCATCCTGCAGCACGGTGCCGCCCGCCGGGAACAGCGCGATGACCAGCAGCGCGGCCCAGCGCCGCAGCTGGCAGCACAGGTAGGCTGTCAGCACCGCCACCAGCGGCCAGAGCCATTTGCCGGTGAGCACGGCCAGCAGCAGAAACAGCGGCAGATGGGTGATGACCGGGTACAGATACCGGGCAAGACCGGTGCCCCAGTGCAGGCTCACCACGGCCTGCAGTGCCAGCATCAGCACGGTGCTCACGGCCAGGATGCCTTTGCGCTGGCGGGTCCATTCCAGGTCGCAGAAGGCGGCGGACAGCACGATGCCGAAGACGCCCACCGAGGCGAGGTTGAGCAGAGAAAGAACGGCCGAGACGGTCATAGCATCACCTGCTTCCGGCTGAACGCGTATTCCAGATACTGGTTCTTGATATCGGCGGCGCGGCCGTGGGGGATGGGGATCTGCGCGCCGTCCGTCAGCACAAGGGTCTTGGCCGTGATGCTGCGGATGTACTCCATGTTCACAAGGAAGGACCGGTGGGGCCGCAGAAAACAGGGGTATTCCGCCAGCTGGCGGGCCAGTTCGTCCATGCTGCCGGTGCTTTCCAGAATGCGGCCGTCCGTCAGGTGGAACACCAGGGTGCGGCTGAGCACCTCGCAGTAGAGCAGCTTTTCCAGCTCGATGCGGGAGATGCCGCTTTTGCAGCGCAGGACCAGGCTGCGCGGTTCAGCGCGGCGGCACGCGGCCATCACCGAATCCATCAGGGGGAAGAAGCTGTCCTCCCAGATGGGCTTGAGCAGATAGAAATAGGCCCCCACCACATAGGATGCCACCGCAAACTCCGTCGACGAAGTGAGGAAGATGATGTGTACCGTCTTGTCGTACTGCCGGATCTCCTTGGCGGCGGTGATGCCGTCCTCGGCCGGCATGAGGACGTCCAGCAGCAGGATGTCGTAGCGGGCCCCGCTCTCGATGGCGGCCAGCAGGTCCAGCGGGCTGCGGAAGGCAGTGCATTCCAGGTCGGCCTTGCGCTGGGTGCGGTATTTTTCCAGCAGAGCCGTCAGCTGGTCGTGAATGTTCGGGTCATCGTCACAGAACGCGAGCCGGGTCATAGGGCGAGCACATCCTTTGCTGCGCGTCTGCGGCCTGCCCCACCCGGGCACAGACCGCATCGCATGATAGAAAAAGTATACCATTTTTTGTGCGGGCTGACCAGTGCATTCGCCGCCTTTTTCCCGAAAGTTCGGCGCGGCAAAAAAAGCGGCTCCCCGCTGTCTGCCAGCAGGGAGCCGCTTTTGCGCAGGGGTTTTAATAGGACGTCAGCCCCAGACTCACATCCAGCGCCTGGTCCACCCGTTTCTGGTCCTCCGGGGTGATCTGCCCGGCGCGCTGGCGCAGCCGGTGCTTATCCAGCGTGCGGATCTGTTCCAGCAGCACCACGCTGTCCTTGGCAAGGCCGGTATCCTCGGCCCGGATGTTGATGTGGGTGGGCAGGCGGGCTTTGTCCAGCCGGGATGTAATGGCCGCTGCGATCACGGTGGGGCTGTGCCGGTTGCCGATCTCGTTCTGCACGATCAGCACCGGCCGCACGCCGCCCTGTTCCGAGCCGACCACCGGCGAAAGGTCCGCGTAGAAAACTTCTCCTCTGTGTACCTCCATGGAATCTCCCTCCCTGTATTCGGAGGATGTGCCCCGCTATGTGATGCGTCCGGCGCATCCTGTCTGCCCTCAGTATGAGCAGGCGGCGGGGCGGTTATGCAGTGCGGGGCGATATTCCATTGTATGCAGACAGGGCGCTCAGGTTTCCGGCTGTTCCAGCGTGCAGAAGGCCAGTGCCATGCCGCCTTCGTGGCTTAAGGACAGCCGGGCTGTCAGGCGGTGCGCCTGCACCCAGTCGGCGGTCTTGCCGGAGAAGCGGTAGGCCGGCGCGCCGCTTTCCTGCCGCACGGCCTCGATCTCACAGAGGGAAAAGGGCTCCCGCAGGCCGGTGCCCGCCGCCTTCAAAAAGGCTTCCTTCGCGGCAAAATTGGCCGCCGCGCTGGCCAGCCGGTGGGCGGCACTGCGCCCGGCGGGCAGGGGGGCGGCCAGCCCGAGAGCAGCGCGCTCCGCTTCGCCGTACACCCGCCGGACGAAGGCGGCGGCGTGGGGGCCGGTGAGGCTTTTTTCCAGATGTGCGATGGCGCACAGGTCGCAGCCGATGCCGTAGAGCATGGCGGGGCTCCTTTCTCCGCAAAAGCGGCGCAGACAGGCCGTCAGCCTGCCAGAAGAACAACGGAAATTTTAGGCAGATTGTGCAAATTCGGGGTCTTTATCTTGAAGTTCCCACTTAATTCGTGTACAATAGGCGTAGTTATTCCGAAGGGGGTGTGTTCCGTGAGTGGCGAAACTGCTATTTTTTCGATCCACGACAAAAAGGACTATGAGATCCATGAGATCGTGCAGCAGGTGTACGATGCATTGAAGGAGAAAGGCTACAATCCGGTCAACCAGCTGGTGGGCTATATCCTGTCTGAAGACCCCACCTACATCACGACCTATAAGAATGCCCGCTCCATGATCCGCAAGGTGGATCGTGACGACCTGCTGCAGGCCATGCTGCGCAGTTACCTGAACGTCTGATATTGCTTCTGCTCCGCCCCGCCGTCCGCAAGGATGGCGGGGCTTTATTTTATTGGTTTACTGTTGGCTCGGACGGCGGGCTGGTAGTTTCTCCGAAGACCGTCCGCTGGGGTGGGACCCTGTTGCCGAAGCAAGGAGCTATTGTTGGGGCCGCGGCCAGCAAGATGCAAGCGGCAGCGCCGCAGATGCTGGGAGCCGCAACCCGTTTTCGTGTCTGAGGAGAAAGCTACCAGCACACCGCCCATTGGTGCTCAAACCATTGGCAGGGTGAAGATCTGATTCACCACAACCTCATACTCCCACGCTTCCCGTGCCTTGCGCAGCTGCTTTTCCAGCTTCTCCGCGCCCTCAAACTTGTGGATGAGGTAGAACCAGTGGCCCTTCATGCGGCTCACGGCGCACCCGGCGCCGCCGAACAGCTCTGTATAGCCATGATAGAGGTCGTCGAGGTAGCCCCGCAGATCTTCGCGGGTGGCACCTGCGCCGCCGAGGGCCTTGCGCAGCAGGGCCGGGTCCGCGATGATGCCCCGGCCCACCATGATGCCGGAAAGGCCCGGGAACTGCGCTTCCAGCCCGTGCAGGTCGTCTGCCGTGACCACGTCGCCGTTGTAGCACACCGGCATGGTGCAGCCGGGCAGGGCTGCGGCGAAGGCGGCGCGGTCGGCCTGCCCGCGGTAGAGCTGGCGCATCACCCGCGGGTGGATGGTCAGCTCCGAGATGGGGTATTTGTTATAGATGTCCAGAATGGCGGCGAATTCTTCCGGCTTTTCCACGCCCAGCCGGGTCTTCACCGAGATGGGGCCGTCGGCGTTTGCGAACACCGCAGCGAGAAAGGCGTCCAGCTTTCCCGGGTCCCGCAGCATCCCGGAGCCCTTGCCCTTGGCCGTCACCGTGCCGGAGGGGCAGCCGAAGTTCAGATTCACCTCGGTGTAGCCCAGCTTGCGCAGCTCGCCGATCATCCAGGCGGCCAGTTCGCCGTCCTTCGCCAGCAGCTGCGGGATGACCGGTGCCCCGGGGTTCGCGGCAGGGGAAAGCTCTGCCATCTTTTTTTTGATGAGTACGCGGTTCTCCGGCGGGGAAATAAACGGCGCATAGTACCGCGCCGGTGCGCCGGGAAAGGCGAACCACTTCTGATGCGCCTGCCGCCATACCCGGTCGGTCAGGCCCTCCATGGGGGCAACGTAGTAATTCATGGGCAAGTCTCCAACGTTTTTGATAGAGATATTGTAACAAAAAACTCCCGCCCTGTGAAGTCACAGAACGGGAGTGAACTGCTTTTTGAAAAAATCAGTCCGCAAACAGCGGGGTGGAGAGGTAGCGGTCGCCAGTGTCGGGCAGCAGGACCACGATGTTCTTGCCGGCGTTCTCCGGGCGCTTTGCCAGCTGCAGGGCGGCGTAAACGGCGGCGCCGGAGGAGATACCCACCAGCACGCCTTCCTTGTGGCCGATCAGACGGCCGGTGGCAAAGGCGTCGTCGTTCTCTACGGCGATGACCTCGTCGTATACCTTGGTGTCCAGCACGTCCGGCACAAAGCCTGCGCCGATGCCCTGGATCTTGTGTGCACCGGCAGTGCCCTTGCTCAGCACGGGGGAGGAGGCGGGCTCCACGGCCACGACCTTCACATCCGGGTTCTGGCTCTTGAGGTACTTGCCAACGCCGGTCACGGTGCCGCCGGTGCCAACGCCTGCCACAAAGATATCCACCTTGCCGTCGGTATCTTCCCAGATCTCGGGGCCGGTGGTCTCAATGTGGGCCTGGGGGTTGGCCGGGTTCACGAACTGGCCGGGGATGAAGGAGTTGGGGATCTCCTTTGCCAGCTCGTCGGCCTTGGCAATGGCACCCTTCATGCCCTTGGCACCCTCGCTCAGCACCAGCTCTGCGCCGTAAGCCTTCATCAGCTGGCGGCGCTCCACGCTCATGGTCTCGGGCATCACGATGATGATGCGGTAGCCCTTGGCGGCGGCTACGGCAGCCAGACCGATGCCGGTGTTGCCGGAGGTGGGTTCGATGATGACTGAGCCTTCCTTCAGCAGGCCCTTGGCCTCGGCGTCGTCGATCATCTTTTTGGCGATGCGGTCCTTCACGGAACCGGCCGGGTTGAAGTACTCCAGCTTTGCGATGAGGTGGGCAGACAGGTTCTGCTCTTTTTCAATGTGGGTCAGCTCCAGCAGAGGAGTGTGGCCGATCAGCTGGTCTGCGGCGGTGTAAATCTTGCTCATAGTGGTTTCCTCCTGATACAGTTTTTGTATGGGCGGTGTGCCCAGCCGGGCGGCCCGGTTTTAAATCCTTTAAACCAACATTGTTTGTGGGTTTGATGGTATTATAGTCCCCATTTGGGCGCTTGTCAATGGATTTTTTGAAAAAAGTGGGATTGAAATATTATTTACCCTGTTGTATAATAGGTTTGAAATTTGATCAACCAACAAAGGAAGTACACTATTATGATCGTGTCCACCAAAGGGCGCTATGCACTGCGCGTGATGATCGACCTTTCCGAGCATCAGTCTGAAAAATATGTCCCTCTCAAGGAGATCGCTGCCCGGCAGGAGATCTCGGAAAAATATCTGGAAAACATCCTGAAGGTGCTGGTGCAGAACGGCTTTCTGGAAGGTCTGCGCGGCAAGGGCGGCGGCTACCGGCTGACCCGCAGCCCGGACCAGTACACCGTGGGCGAGATTTTGATGCTGACCGAGGGCAGCCTTGCACCCGTCAGCTGCCTGACCCCCGGCGCAGCACCCTGCCACCGCATGGCAGACTGCCGCACCTATGAGATGTGGAAGGGCCTGAATGACCTCATCTCCAACTACTTTGGCAACATCACCCTCGCAGACCTCGCCCTGCCCGATCAGGCGGGAAATGATTATGTGATCTGATATCAAATCTGCATGAGAGCGCACCGGTTCTGCCGGTGCGCTTTTTCTGCACAGTTCTCTGCAAAATGTGCAGTGTTTCTTATCCAGAATCACGGTTGATGGTTTGGAGCTCCTGCGGTATACTTTACATTCGATGTGACTTTTTACACTTTTACCCAAGGAAGGAGCGTTTTGCTACGAAATACATTTTTCAGTTTGCACGCATTCTTGCGTTTTGCTTTTTAGGTGAGATCCTTCACCATGTGCTGCCCCTGCCGGTGCCGGCCAGCGTGTATGGACTGGTGCTTTTGCTGCTGGCTTTGAACTTCCGGCTGATCAAGCTGGAGGACGTAAAAGAGGTGGGTACCTACCTCACCGGCATCTTCCCGCTGCTGTTCGTGCCCGCTGCCGCCGGTGTGATGGAGCTGTGGGCAGAAATGGGCGAAATGCTGCTGCCCATCCTCATTGCCATCATCCCGGTGACGGTGCTGGTAATGGTAAGCGCAGGCAAGACCACGCAGGCCCTGACCGGCCGCAAAAACAAGGAGGCCGACAATGACGCAGCTGCTGAATGATTTTCTGTCCGGCTCTGCCGCATGGGGCGTGCTGCTCACACTGGCCGCTTTTGCGCTGGGCGCCCTCATTAATAAGCTGACCGGCAAGGCCATCTTCAACCCGCTGCTGCTGGGCAGCATTTTTGTCATCGTGTTTCTTTCGGTGTGCAAGATCCCGTATGCAGACTACAAGGTCAGCGCAGCACCGGTGAATTACCTGCTGCTGCCCGCCACGGTGGCACTGGCCATCCCGCTGTATGAGAAGATCGACCTGCTGAAAGAGAATGCCGCCGCCATCATTGCAGGCATTTCGGTGGGCACGCTGGTGAGTCTTGGCAGCGCACTGGCGCTGGCACTGGCGCTGGACCTGACCCGTGAGCAGTATGCCACCCTGCTGCCCAAGTCCGTGACCACCGCCATCAGCATGGACGTGGCCGCAGAGCTGGGCGGCATTGCGGCGCTGACCGGTGCCATCGTCATCGTCACCGGCATCGTGGGTGCCCTGCTGGCCGAGACCGTGTGCAAGGTGTTCCACATCACCGACCCCATCGCGAAGGGCGTGGGCATCGGTACGGCGGCCCATGCCGTGGGCACCAGCAAGGCGCTGCAGATGGGCGAGGTGGAAGGTGCCATGAGCGGCCTTTCCATCGCGGTGGCCGGTGTGCTGACCGCCGTGCTCTGCCCGGTGTTCGTGAACCTGATCAAGTAAACGATTTAAAATGCTCTCCGCTTCGCTCTGAGCATTTTCAGCGGAAAAATTATTTTTAATTTGCAAAGGAGAAAAGCCTGCGGGCTTTTCTCCTTTGCTTTTTCACGAGAAGGGCCGTAACGGGAAACGGCATGTGCTGCCGCTGGCTCCCTGCGGGAGCATCCGCGTCAGCAGACGAAACCCTCTCAGTCTCGCATACGTTCGACAGGTGCTCCCCTTTTTGGCTTCGCCATCTTCCCCCGGCCGGAGGAGCTGCCAAACGGAGTGAGGCTGAGAGGGTTACAGCAGAAAACCCCAGCCGGTCGGCTGGGGTTTTCTGCTTCTTTATGGAATGAGGTTCAACATGAGATCTCGAAGATGGCTTATCAGAACTTGAACAGGTTCACGATGCGCTGCCACAGGCGGGTGAAGAAGTTGCCTTCCTGCACGGTCTCGGTCTCGGCAGCGGTAGCATCCGCAGCGGCGACGGTCTCAGCGGTCTTGTAGATGAACTTCACACTGTTCTCGGCGTCGTCCGGGGCACCGGCAAAGCTGGTGTAGTTTTCCAGACGGTCGGTCATCTCGTCCAGCACGGTCTTCAGGCCGTGGAGCTGATCCTCGTCCAGTGCGCCGGTCAGCTTGGAGATGCCTTCCTCGTTGAACTGGTTCAGGCCGTCGTTCAGCTGGCCTGCGCCGTCATTCAGCTGGCTGGCACCGGTGTTCAGGGTGTTCACACCGTCGTACAGGGTCTGGGTGCCTGCGGCCAGCTGCGCGCTGCCGTCCTTGGCAGAGTGGGCACCGTCTGCAGCGGTCTGCACGCCGGCGGTGTACTGGCCCACGCTGGAAACGAAGTACTGGATCTTGGAAAGGCTGTCCTTCAGGGCGCGCACATCCGCGATATCCTGACTGTTCTCTACCTGATACTTCAGCTCTGCCTTGGCGGTATCCTTGGCCTCCTGACTGGTCAGTAGCTGCACCAGACCGCACAGCATGGAGGGGTCGTAGTTCTGCATCAGGTGCAGAGCAGCCTCCAGATCATGGTTCGTCTTGGTTGCGGAAAGGTACAGAGCCAGATCCAGCTGGCTGTCCTTGAAACTGGGCTCCTGCTCCCACACGGTGCGCACCATCTTGCGGCGGCCGGCAGCCAGCGTCTTGTCGTTCATGGTCAGAATGTTGTCGATGACTGCGGCGTAGTTGTCCCAGGTCATATCGGTGTCGATCAGGCCGCCCTCTTTCAGGGTCTTGTTGGCAGAAGCCAGCACACCGTCCGCCACCTGCTGTGCGCCGCTGTTCAGGGCGCTGTTGTTGGCGCTCAGGGTGTCCAGACCGTTGGTCAACTGGCCCAGACCCTTGTCCAGTGCGGCTGCACCGGTGTTCAGGGTGTTGGCACCGTCCAGCAGTGCCAGCACGCCGCTGGCCAGCTGGCTGGTACCATCCTCCAGCTGAGAAGCGCCGTCCAGCAGCTGGCTCATGGCGTCATTCAGCTGGTTGATGCCGTCGGTCAGGTCGTTGATGCTGCTCAGGTCAAACACGTTGTCAGTGCCCAGAGCAGCAGCGTTGGTAGCACAGGCCATCATCACCTGCGGGCAGGTCAGCTCGGTGACATCAGCCTCCACGGTGATGGTATCCTGCAGGTAGTCCTCGATGCTGTCCACTTCGTCGGGCAGCAGGCCGGACAGAGAATCCTTCACGCCCGGCAGGGTGACGAAGGCGGCCACGCTGCTCTTGGCAGCGCTCTCGATGATGCCGTGCTCAGCGGTGACGTTGGAAGCATCCTCGCCGAAGATCACGCCCACGGCGGTGATCAGCGGGGTGACGATGGTGCGCTCAGCACCGTTGACGGTGATGGTGTCGGTCTCGCTGTTGGTCAGGGCGATGGTCACAGTCAGGTGGCCGTTCTTGCCGATCAGGTCTTCCAGGGCAGCCTCCTGGCCGTCCATGGCGTAGGTGATCTTGGCGGAGATGGGCAGGCTGCGGTCGGTGTCGCCCTTATAGTAAACATCGGTGTCGTCGGTATTCCAGGTGATGTCCTCACCGTTCTGGGTGAACGCGGCGTCGCTCTCGGTGTTCTGGATGTTGGTCAGGCTGCTCTTATCGGTGACATTGGACAGGCCGGAAGCGCTGTACACATGCTCGCTGACGGTGGTGCTGCTGATGGAGCCGTCGTCGTTCATCACGGCGTACACGGTCTCAGACTTGGTAAAGCTGCTGCTGCCGGCGGCAAAAGCGGGCGCGGCACAGCTGGCGGCGAGGGCAACTGCCAGCGCCGCACTGGCGAAACGAAGCGATTTTTTCATAACGCATTACTCCTTTTCAGACTTCTTGGCGTTGGCAGATTCAGGCACCATCCATTTCAGGGTGGTGTGGCGGATGATCCAGTCACACAGCATCAGAGCGGCGGGCAGCATCACCAGAATGACCAGCATACTGATCAGAGCGCCGCGGGAGATCAGCAGGCAGATGCTCCGCAGCAGCTCCATCTTACTGATGGCGGCCACGCCGACGGTGGCGGCAAAGAAGGTCAGGCCGCTGGTCAGGATGGACTGGCTGCAGTGTTCCAGCGACTGCTGGGCGGCTTCCTTGGGGGTGCGGCCAAAGGCACGCTCCTCGTGATAACGGGTGGTCATCAGGATGGAGTAGTCCACGGTAGCGCCCAGCTGGATGGTGCCGATGACGATGCTGGCGATGAAGGGCAGCTGAGTGCCGGTGAAGTACGGGATGCCCATGTTGATGGCAATGGCGGCCTCGATGCTGGCGACCAGCAGGGCCGGGATGGAGATGCTCTTAAAGGAAATGGCGATGATGGCAAGCACGGCCAGAATGGACCAGACGTTGACGTTCTTGAAGTCCACATCGGCGACCTCGATCAGGTCCTTGGTCATGGCACCTTCACCGGTGATGACGCCCTCGGGGTCCACGGCCTTGATGAGACTGATCATCTCGTCCAGCTGGTTGTTGATGGCGTCGGTGCCGGTCTTGTAGGAACTGTTGGCCAAAATCAGCTTGTAGCCGCCGGACTGCAGGATCTCCATCACGCTGTCGGGCAGCAGCTCTGTATCAAAGCCGGGGCCGGTGATGGAATCCAGGCTCATCACCTGGGTGATGCCGTCCACATCCTTCAGCTCGTCGCACAGGTCGGACACCTCGGAAGCGGTCAGGTCGTCATGCACCAGAATGAAGTGGCTGGTGGTCATGCCGAAGTCCTCGCCCAGCTTGTTGGTGCCCACGATGCCGGTCAGGTCCTGGGGCAGGGAATCGAACAGGGTGTAGTAGACTTCGGTCTTGTTCTGGGCGATGGCAAAGGGGATAATAATAAGGATAAAGGCGACCACGATGGGCACCGCGTGGTTGGAGACGAAGTAGCTGAGCTTTTTCAGCTTGGGGATGACGGTGCGGTGCTTATATTTTTCCACCCATTTATCAAAGGTAAGGATCAGGGCGGGCAGGATGACCACGGTGCAGATGACGCCCAGGGCCACGCCCTTGGCCATGACCAGGCCGATATCGCGGCCCAGCGTCAGGCGCATGGCGCACAGAGCCAGGAAGCCTGCGATGGTGGTCAGACTGGAAGCGGAGATGGAGGTCATGGTCTTGCAGATGGCGCTGGCCATGGCTTCTTCATTGGAGGAGCGCAGCTCCTTTTCTTCCTCATAGCGGTGCAGCAGGAAGATGGAGAAGTCCATCGTCACGCCCAGCTGCAGCACGGTGGCCAGCGCTTCGGTGATGTAGCTGATCTGGCCCAGCAGGATGTTGGTGCCGAAGTTGTACACGATGGGGAACAAAAGGCCCAGCATGAACAGCAGCGGGGTGATGGTGCTTTCCAGCGAGAGGAACAGCACCAGCAGGCTGGCACCCACGGCGATCAGGATGTACATGGGCATTTCCTGATTGACCAGTGCCTTGGTGTCCTGCAGGATGACGCTCATGCCGCCGAAGAAGCAGTCCTTGCGCAGCAGCTTTTCGATCTGCTTGACGGCCTCCATGGTCTCGTCGCTGGCGCTGGGGGCGTCAAAGCGGACCAGCAGCATGGTGGAATCGTTCTTGCCGAACATGAACTGCTGCACATCGGCGGGGAGCATCTCGGTGGGGATGCTGGGGTCGATCACATCGCTGAGCCAGAAGGTCTGGGTCACGCCGGGAACAGCCTCGATGTCCTTCTTCATGGCGATCAATTCGTTTGTGGGTAAGCCTTCTACCGTGATCATACCGGTGGAGGCCAGATGGAAATCGTCCTCAAGGGCTACCTCGCCGATCATGGAGTCCAGATCCTGCGGCAGGTAGGTGAGGATGTCATAGTTGATGCGGGTGGCGATCGCGCCGATGGCGGAAGGGATCAGCAGCAGGAATGCTACTGTCAAAATCAGCTTCCGGAACCGCACGATGCCCTGTGCGATCTTTTTCATGAGAACCCTCCAGAATAGAAAGTGGTTAAAGAATCTTAGTAAAATGACCGCTGGTCATTTCTAAGCAAACCCTATTATATTCAGGAAGCGGCGGGTGTCAAGCACAAAAATGACCAAAAGTCAGTTTTCTTATCACGGACGGAAAATTGTATAGGAAAGTGGGCTTGCACATTCGCACAAGGACTGCTAAACTAAGAAAAGTAAACCGGACGCAACACCGGGATGTGCCCGGAACAAAAGGCAAAAACAAGAGGAAAGAGGAATCGACCCAGAGCATGAGCACCGTGGAGGGAAAAAAGCAGGAAAAGCGCCGGGCGCTGCTGGACGCGGCCTATGAGCTGTTTTTGGAGCGCGGCACCGCGAAGACCAGCGTGGAGGACATCACCTCCCGCGCAAAGGTGGCAAAAGGCACCTTTTATTTGTATTTCCAGGATAAGGGTGCCGTGATGCAGGCGCTGCTGGGCCGGGTGAGCTACCAGCTGCTGAGCGAGGCGTGCATGGCTGTGGAGCGGCAGACCGAGCTGCAGACCTTCCCGGATAAGATGGTGGCGGTGATCGACCACATCATTGAAGCGCTGCGCCGCGACACGCTGGTGCTGAAATTTCTGGAGCGCAACTTCGTCTGGCCGGGGCTGGACCAGATCGAGGCCAGCCGCGACGCCGAACCTCTGATGCGCAAGCTGCTCACCGTGGTGATGTCCAGCCCGGAGATGGTCGGCCGTACCGAGCGCGAGATCTACCAGCGCATCACGGCGCTGGGCAGCATGTGTATGTCGGTGTGCTACTCCAGCATTCTGGAAGGCAAGCCGGACGACATCGAAGCCATGAAGCCGGTGCTGTATGACATCATCCATAAGGCGCTGGCCGTGTAAAAATAAAAAAGTTGCAGAAAAGTATTGCTTTTTTGCCGAAGCTGTGGTAAAATAATCGAGTCGATATGGCGTATGGACGGTTAGCTCAGCTGGTAGAGCATCTGCTTGACGTGCAGGAGGTCACAGGTTCGAGTCCTGTACCGTCCACCATACAGTTCGTACTCGAACCCGATTCTCTATGAGAAAGGGTTCGGGTACGTTTTTTGTTTACAGGAAATTCTGCGGAAGGACTACTCGGAACGGTAAACGAGCAAAGGCAGGGTATCACTATGATAGTGGTATCCTGCCTTTTGCTTTGCGGAATCAAGTTCGCTTTGTGCGAACTTGGTCGTCCCCCTATATGGCTCACTGGGGGCAATCGCTGCGTACGTGCGTACGCAACAAAACAGAAAATCTTACTCCAACCTATCTTCTAGCCTTTCAATCACGACACTAGTTCCATTTGCAACGACACCAATCATATTGCTTGCAAACGTTATGTAATCAAAATCAACTCCAATAATGGCATTTCCACCCTTTTCAGCAGATTTAAGGGTCAATTTTTTAATAGAAGCATCTTTGGCGGTTTCCAATTTGTCTGCAAAAGCACCGGATTCTTCACCAAACAAGTCAGAAAAGGAAGCTGAAAATTCAGATAGAAAACCAGTACCCAAAACAACCTCTCCACTTATCACTCCAAGGTATTGGACGATTTTATATCCACTAAAATCGTAACCAGTTGTTAGCAACTGCTTTTCAGCCAAATTTTTCAAAGCAGCAAGTCTTGCATCCATTTGCCTTTCTTCGCTAGGTTTGGTCTGATACTTATCAATCTGCGCTTTCACGGTACGCTCGTAAATGTCAGTTATTTTTTTATCGACAGCATCAACCGCAGAAGTATTATATATATTGGCGCAATCTTGAATTATTTCGTGTTTAAGCGTATTAAACACGTCTAATGATTTTGCTCCATATAATTTTCCAAGATTTTGTTTGATACCTTTGGCACAATCATCACAAAGTATCTGTCCATCGCATAAATCCAATGGAGGCTCTTTAACGATTATTCCAATTTTCTTTCCGCAGTTAATACATACTTTTGCCATAACAACGTCCTCCTTCAAAAAAGTAGGTGTCTGCCTTGTTCAAAGATAACATTTCACTAACAGCTTGTCAATCTCTCTACCTTTTCAGCAGGGTTTGGGGCAGGCACGCCCCAACAAGAAAGCTGTCCCACGGGGCAGGAAATTTTCAAGAATTGAAAATTTGTGACCACGGGACGGTTCTTGCCCTCACGCCTTTAGGAAAAGGAGTTTTTATGGATATCGAGGTCAAACGAATGTCCCCTACTGCTGTTGAAATGCTTGACCAACTCAGTGCAGTCTGCAAACGGTTCGGCGTTGATTACTATGCAGCCTCCCGAAGTGCCTCCGTTTCTTGGTTTGAAGCTCTCTAACCGCAGCAACGATATGCCCACCTAAAGGTTCGACTGCTGCTGACAATGCTCCACCA
>ENA-UONY01001820-UONY01001820.1-human-gut-metagenome-genome-assembly--contig:-CS9-NODE-1820-length-16609-cov-6.510874_pt1 | contig 16609 bp, 14 predicted proteins | sample MGYA00242465_ERZ724012 | MGnify/ENA metagenome assembly ERZ724012 | reverse complement strand
GTTCCAACGAAAAATTCTTCGCCGAATGGCTGTAAACAGTTTTCCCCCGCAGACAACGTTGTCTGCAGGGGAAAATCTATGTTTTCTTATTCGGACTCCGCTTTCAGCAGCCTCCTGTGTGTTGTTTTTCAGTCCGCAAACAGCGGCGTGGAGAGATACCGGTCGCCCGTGTCCGGCAGCAGGGCAACGATCGTTTTGCCCTTGTTCTCCGGCCGCTTTGCGAGCTCGATAGCGGCCCACAGAGCGGCGCCGGAGGAAATGCCCACCAGCACGCCCTCCTTCTTGCCGACCAGCTTTCCGGCGGCAAAGGCGTCTTCGTTCTCTACGGGAATGACCTCATCGTAAATCTTGGTGTCCAGCACGTCGGGGACGAAGCCCGCGCCGATGCCCTGGATCTTGTGGCTCCCGGCGACGCCCTTACTCAGAACAGGGGAGGTCGCAGGCTCCACGGCCACAACCTTCACGTTGGGGTTCTGGCTCTTCAGATATTCGCCGACGCCGGTGATCGTGCCGCCCGTGCCGACGCCCGCCACAAAGATATCGACCTTGCCGTCGGTGTCCTCCCAGATTTCGGGGCCGGTGGTTGCGCGGTGAACGGCCGGGTTGGCCGGGTTCACAAACTGGCCGGGGATAAAGCTGTTCGGGATCTCCTTGGCGAGCTCGTCGGCCTTGGCGATCGCGCCCTTCATGCCCTTGGCACCCTCGGTGAGCACCAGCTCCGCGCCATAGGCCTTCATCAGCTGGCGGCGCTCCACGCTCATGGTTTCGGGCATGACAATGATGATGCGATACCCGCGCGCGGCGGCCACGGAGGCAAGGCCGATGCCGGTGTTGCCGGAGGTCGGCTCAATGATCACGGAGCCGGGCTTGAGCAGGCCTTTCTGCTCGGCATCGTCGATCATCGCCTTGGCGATGCGATCCTTCACGCTCCCGGCGGGGTTGAAGTATTCCAGCTTGCCCAGAACCTTCGCTTCCAGGCCTTCCGACTTTTCAATTTGAACAAGCTCCAGCAGGGGGGTCTTGCCGATCAGCTGGTCTGCGGATGTATAGATCTTACTCATGATAAATTCCTCCTGAATGAATTATTAAAGTATGGATATGAAGTTCACTGGTGTGCCGCGGTATTAGCGCTTTCGGTCAACTGCATCGTTTACATCGGAGGCCTGAGTGAAAGAACATGTTTAATACCAACCTTTCTCGTAGGTTTGTAAGGATTATAAAACGGCCTCCGGCATTTGTCAATACCTGGAGTGAAATTATTTGACTTGATTTACCCACTTCCCTGCTATATAATAGGATTACAAGGGAGGCAACAGAATATGCTGATCTCAACCAAAGGACGATATGCGCTTCGGGTCATGGTCGATCTGGCCGAGCATCCGGCGGACGGGTTTATCCCGCTGAAGGTGATCGCGGAGCGGCAGGATATATCCGAAAAATATCTGGAGAGCATCATCAAGCTGCTGGTAAAAGCAAAGCTGCTGACCGGTGTGCGCGGAAAAGGCGGCGGATACAGCCTGACAAAAGCGCCGGAGCAATACACGGTGGGAAGCATCCTTCGCGTGACGGAGGAATCCATGGCGCCTGTGGCCTGTCTGGAACCCGGCGCGGAGATCTGCCCGCGCTCGGCGGAGTGCCGCACGCTTGCCCTGTGGAAGGGGCTGGACAAGGTTATCAACGACTATCTGGACAAGTACACGCTCGCCGATCTCATGCACACCGATCCCGGCGGCTTTGATTATGTTATTTGAGCGGAAAACAAAAGATGTCCGCCCGTGAGAAGAACCTCATGGGCGGACGTCTTTATGCTTCCGTTTAAGAGAAAATTTGGGCACGCCCCCGGCTCAGACCGGGGTGTTCACGATGCCCGCAAAGAGCACCGCACCGCTCCCGCCGGTAACGGCGAAGAGGAATGGCCGGTCGAGCGTGAAGTCCACGCGCTCATCCGGCGGCATGGCGGCTCCGGCGGCGGCCATCACGGTGTACGCCGCCGCGATGACGCCCTTCTCGTCGATGGCGACGCGCGCGGCGTGCTTTGCCTGCGAAAGGAAAATGCCGTCGGTGTTATCCATAAGCGGGGAGAAATCGGCGGTATCTGCGTCAAACACGTCCGTCACGCCGAGCGAGCGCAGCGCGGCGGAAAGATCGGTATCAGCGGAAACGTCGAATTTCGGCACAGAGAGATCGATGGTCATATACTTGCTCTCAGCGCTCTCCGGCGAGAGGAAGAAATCGACCGCGCTGCCGTCCGCGAGGATATCCTCCGGCGTCACGCCCTCGTCCGGCAGCAGGAACCACATCGTGCCGCTGCCCTCGAGATATTTGCCGACGGCGGCGAAGTTGTCTGCGGCGTAGTACGTGCTCTCCATGGTCTCGTGCATGAATTCGTGCGTCAGGTCGCCGTCCGGCGCACGGAAAATGCCGTCCGCCGTCTGGCTCTTCGAGAACTCGCTGCCCCACTTCGCGCGGAAGTAGATCGTTGAGGCGAGTGCGATCACCGTCTCGGGCGGGAGCGAAAGGCCGCCGGCGCTCTCCTTCAAAAGGCCGCCTGTCTGCTCGTTGATCCAGCTCCGCAATGCCTCGTTGAATGCTTCGGAGCCCATTTCGCCGCGGTAAGCGGAGGCATAGTAGCTGTCCGCGAGGCGCGCGAGCGTGCCAGAATGGTAGTCCATGCGGTCGGAGAGCCAGAGCGAGTCGGCAAGGATGCTCGTCACCGCGCCGTCGTTCTGGTAGTTTGCCGCCCAGACCTCTCCGGCAATTTTGCGCAGCACGTCGATGCTCTCCGCGCCGAGCAGCGAGAGGAGCTGCGCGCGGCTCTCGCCGTCCGTGATCTCCGCGAGCATCGAGAGCGCCATGTAAACGCTCACCGGCGAGCACACGGCGTTTTCGCCCTCACCGGCAGCGAGCAGCGCGGGCAGCGCTGCGCGAAGATATTCGTCCATCGCGCCGCTGGCCGAGGTCGCCGCGGCGTTGCGCGCCCGGCGCTCGGCGCTCCAGGCGTCGTAGACGGTGTCAAACTTCGCGCCGGAGTATTTCGTCTCGTCCGGGTACGGCGCACTCTCCGGGTAGCTCGCCTCGGCGATGGCAAAGGCGTTCGCGCCGCCGCACGCGGCCAGAGACAACAGCGCGCTGAGCGCGAGGATCAGGGCGATAAAGCGTTTCATGGATTTTCCTCCTTTGGGAGTCATTCTATCTTTTGGACGCGCGGCGGGAGAAAAAAGTTCCCGCCGCTTGTGCGCGGCTCGGGGAGCATGGTATACTTAATATAAGAAAGGGAAAACCCCTCCGTCAGCCTGACGGCAGCCAGCCCCCCTGTCAGGGGGCCAGGATAGTTTTCCGCAAACCCACCTGCCTCCCCTAATAGGGGAGGTGGATCGGCGCTCCGCGCCGAGACGGAAGGGTTCACCCTCCGGAGCGCCGCTTACACAAAGGAGAAACCATGAACGAAGCCGAAAAGAAGCCGGAGCTGCAGGGAGCTTTGCGCGATTTTCTCGTAATGCGCAATCTTTACGAGGCCGCCGCGCGCCAGCTCACGCTGAAATTTGAAATTCTCAACGACGAATTCAACGTCCTCTACGCCCGCAACCCGATCCACCACATCGAGAGCCGCGTGAAAACGCCGGAGAGCATCGCCGCGAAGCTCCTGAAAAAGGGGCTGCCGGTCTCCATCGAGACGGCGCGCGAGCGCGTGAACGATATCGCAGGCGTGCGCGTGGTGTGCAGCTATATTGACGATGTGTACCGCGTTGCCGAAATGCTCGAACGCCAGAAGGATATCGAGATCGTCAAGCGGCAGGACTATATCAAAACGCCGAATTACAACGGTTACCGCTCGCTCCATCTCGATATCCGCGTGCCGGTCTATCTCTCCGACCGGACGGAATACGTCGTGGCCGAGATCCAGATCCGCACGATCGCCATGGATTTCTGGGCGAGTCTGGAGCACGATATCCGGTATAAGGCAGACAAATCCCGCCTGCCGGAGGGCATCAACGAGGAAATGCTCGCCGTCTCCGGCAAGATCGCCGACATCGACCGCCAGATGCAGAATATGTACCGCCGCATCCGCGCCGCCGAAACGGAAAAAGACGAATAAAGTCAAGGCCACCGGTTCAGCCGGTGGCCTTGACGCTTATTCGGACTCCGCTTTTCCCGCCCTCCGGCAAGAAGAGCACGTACCGCCCGCTTTCGTATGCCGTAGTCCCAAATCACCTCGGCCGCAGCGCGTTGGCCAGCGACTGGCTTCGCGTCATAGTGGAATGCTCACCTTCGTAGCACGTGAACACCGGCGCGTTTGGGTCGTCGAGGTCGTATTTGAGAACATCCTCATATGCTGCCTTGGGGAAATCCTGGCATTCCGCCATATCCGTCATAAGCCGGTCGAAGGGATTGCTGCCGTTGATTGGCGGCCAGCCGCATTCGGCCAGCACAGCATTCAGCTGCCGTATGTCCAGCCGGCCATCGCCTGTGTTCCGCAAAAAATAAGCAAGGATGGCCAGAAACAGTGTGCGGCTGATGTCGCTTTTCCCAAGAAGAAAATCATCGAGAAGCCCGACACATTTTTTGAGCTCCGTCTCTGCCTCCGCATCGTCGGCAATAAGCGCCATCGCGTGGTGTGGGCTGAAAAGGGAGCCAAAATACATGTTATTTACACAAGTCAGCAGCCCATAGAAGTCCAGAGGCCATTTATCCGGGCAAGGCTCAATATCCGCATTATTAAAAAATGTTTCTATTTCACCCTCGAATGTCCCTATTACAAGTGTATTCTTGTCCCTGCGCTGAATGACCGATCGGGCCCACTGGCAGAGGAAATGCACGAACACGCGGCGCGTGCACGCACGGCTTGCCGAAAACATAGGGAGTTTTTCCTTCAGCATGTCGAGAAACTCCTCGTCATCCCCCGGAACGGCGTCAATTCCCTCCAGCAGCTCCACCGTTATGCCGTCCATCTTTTCCGCAAGGACGCGCTCGGCGTCAAGGTATGCCTCCATGCGCTGCACCGTGCAGCAGAATCGGCCGTTCCGCGTGAAGAAATCGTCGGCCGGAAGGTTTTGCATAAGGGGGGCGACCTTTGCCATAAGCTCGCAGAGCATCGAGGCACTGTGGTGCAGCGTCAGCGAATACATGATGGTAATATCTGGAAGATTCCGCGCGTACAACCTTTCCTCACCGTGAGTATACAGCAGCTTGTTGGCTTCGCGGGCAGTCCTTTGGGCGGCGACGCAGTAGGCCAGAATTTTTGTTCTGCGGGAAATGCGTTGATTTTCTTTGGTGAAAAGCTTTTCCAAAACAGCGTTTTCGTTGTCGCGGAGCCACGCGATAAGGGCGGCTTTATCCCTCCGGCAGTTTGCGGGAGCGCACCGGACGGCAGCGTCTGCCAAACCTTCAAACCTGGACTTGGAACTCACGCCTTGCGCCTCCTCGATTCTTTATCGCCTTATATCATATCATGCCGGATACGGTGTGTAAACGGCGCATGTGCTCCAAACACATTCTGCCTCATGATATTTTCCATTTTGTATTGCCTGGGTTATTTGCTTTCAACGGCTTTAAAACGAATAACGGCCGCATTCCCGTTCAGGAATGCGGCCGTTAGTAAGTTTATTGTTGTTTGCTGAAAGCAATCTTTCCGATTACTTCTGATCCTTGATCGCAGCCTGTCCCGCGCTTAGCAAAGCGCACGAAAACGGCCTGATAAACCCGGCTTTTTCATCCCAAACGTGCGGGGAATCCTATTCTAATCTTTTTCGGCTTTGTTTTGCTCGTACTCTGATCATTCTAATCACCATCGCCGACGGTGGTGGTTAGAATGGTTAGAAACAGAAGCATGACCATACATACAAAAAGGGGAGAAGGCTAACAGCCTTCTCCCTTCCTGCTTAGATCCAGACAGTCACGTTCAGATCCTTCCAGTTATATACTCTTCTCTTAGTTGAGAAGCTGTAAAGATATGCCTTTGCATCCTCCGCCGTCAGGGTGAAGGCGCCGATCTGGATGTGCTCAGCGTCCTCGTCGGCGCTGCTCAAATTTGTGCGCAGATACCAGCGGATTTCGTCTTTGGATACCCAGATTTTCTGGATAAACGCCTCGACAACGCTTTCCGGGATGATCCGCTCATCAAAGTCGGTGTACTCTGCCAGCTTTTTTCGGAGCTCTGCCAGCCTGCCCGAATAATCTCCGGCCGCATCCTTCTGCGGCAGCGGCTCCAGTTCCTTGATGCGCTGAGATAGAGCACGGATTTTCGTCTCGATTTCCCGTTTACGCTCTCGGAAATAGTCTTTGTCAATGTCGCCATCCTCGCGCATCTCGGTGAGATTTGCGAGCTTCTTTTCCAGCCGCTCGATCTCGTATTCCTTCCGGCGAATCACATCGCTGTTGTCCGGCGTTTCCTCCTTGTCACCGATGTGCCGCTCCAGCAGGGAATACGCGAGCTGCAAGGTCTCTTCAGCGTTGCGGATATAGCGCTTGAACAGGTGACTGGCCATCATGTCAAGCTTCCAGCCGGGGAAGAAGGGCGTGTTGCAGGTGTCCGCGGTGGAGAGTCCCCGGCGCTTGCGCTGGTTTTGGCTGCCACGGTTCACGGAAGTATAGCATTGATAATCAACGGTTCCGGTCTCACCGCGCTGCTTATGGAAGTGCATATTGAAGCGTTTCCCGCATTGGCAGATCATCAATCGACCCCAGACGGTCGTGTGCGGCTTGTGTCCGATTTGGCGCGTTTGCTTCCCCTTGCCGGACTTCATGGTACGCTGCGCCATGATTTCCTGAACCCTTTGAAATTCCTCCTCTGTGACGATCGGCGTATGCGTTCCCCTGACCTGTGTGTATTCCAATGCGCCGTTATTTTTGATCTTCTTTTGCTTCAGATAGTCCGGGGTGTATTCCTTGTGGTAGGTAATGATCCCGCAATAAAATGAGTTGCGCAGCATGTGGGAAATGTACGAGGCAAACCACTTTTCCTTGCCGGTAGCTGTCAGCCTCCCGGCTTTTTCCAGTTCATACTGAATCTTCGTCACACCCATTCCGCTCAGGTACAGGTCATAGATCCTCCGTACCGTTTTAGCTTGCTCAGGATTGACGACGAAGGTATTCTTATCAATACGGTCATATCCGAGAATATTGCCGTTGCCGTAGTAGATGCCGTTATTCATGGAGGTCTGCTGTCCGGCCTTGACGCGGATGGAAGTTTTCCGGCTCTCGTCCTGCGCCAGCGTCGCCATGATCGTCAACCGCAGCTCCCCGTCACCGTCAAAGGTCTTGATGTTGTCGTTGATGAAGAACACCTCAACACCGTAATCCCGGAGCAGGCGGGTGTATTGCAGCGTGTCCACGGTATTGCGGGCAAAACGGGAGACCTCACGGGTAATGATCATGTCAAACTTTTGCGCCTTGGCGTCCCGTATCATCTCCATAAAACGCGGGCGCTTCTCCGCCGACGTGCCAGTAATCCCCTCGTCCACATACTGCTTGGTCAGCATCCAATCCGGCCGTGCCGAAAGAATGGGCTTGTACCAGTCCATCTGGTTTTCCAGCGCAGATAGCTGCGCCTCGTGCTCCGTGGAAACGCGGGCATAAATTGCCACATTCCTTTTTTGAAAATCGGATTTTATTCCGTACATACTGTCCCCTCATCAAAAGCGGGAACCTCATTGGCATAGCAGCGAAAGCCGGCAGCATCAATTTCATCGCCATAGTCTTTCAAAATGTTCCGGAAGATATAGCCGGGAATCTGACCATCCAGATACAGCTGCTCAATGAGCTTCAGCGCTCCGAATACGTTGCTTTGTTGTTCTGTCATATTACTCATCTCTGCCGCTCTCCGCAAAGGTGCGAATCCGCGCACCACCTTCCTTTTGCATACTTGCTTTTTCCGAATCTTTGTTATTCCTGAATCGTCAGGGCTAAATCTGGTGTGTGTTTGACCTTTCCGGGACATCCTGCCCGATGCTGATTTCGATGCAGCGGCGGATGGCATCCATCTGCCAGGCATCAAACGATCCGAGATACTGCCGGCATTGGCGCTTGTCAATCGTCGTGATTTGCTCCAAGAGGACGATGCTCCCATCTCGCAGGAACGTTGTTGGCGGCACCGGATACTGCGTCACCTGGCAGCCATGCTTCCGCGGTCGGGACGTAATCGGCGCGACGATCAGTGTGGGCGCGTAGAGATTTCCGATGTTGTTTTGCAGAATGACGACCGGACGGCGGCCATGCTCCACCGAGCCCGGCTCGGCTCGCAGCTCTGCCATGAACACGTCGCCCCGGCGGAATCCTTCGTTTGTCATGAATCAACCTCCGAAATCTCTTTTTCACAAATCGCTAAAAACCGGTACTTTCCTCCGGACGCATAGGGGTGACAGGTGAGAAGCGTCAGCAATTCTCTTCCCGGCTGTATCATAACGGAGGCAATATCATCCGGAGCAATGACGGCAACGCCCGACACGCGGTAATGACCCTCGCCCCAGAGCGTCGTCAGGATCACCTCATCTCCCTCGGTCAGCGTGGACAGATAGAGGAAATAATCCGCACCGTTAAACCCGCAATGCCCGGCAAGAACGCAATTCGTATTTGTCCCGCCGATGGGCAAGCTTGTCTGCGAAAGATGCGCTGCGCCCTTCGCCATGTTTTCCTCCGAAGCACCGAGATAAATAGGCAGCGTTACGCCGAGCATAGGGATGCATACCGTCCCGAAGACCCCGTCATCAATGCCGTAATCCGAAAGACATAGGGATGGCTCCTGATACGCCGAAATGCTGATAAAGCCCGCCTGCCGGTTACGATACAGCTCTTCGTTATATGCCTGTGCTGCTTGGAAGAGCTCCGGATATGGGAAATCCCCGTCTTTCGATTCCGTGAAAGAGGGGGATTCCTCATTTTTGCTTTCTGAGATGGTTTCATTAAATCTTTCTGCGGCTTGTTCTGCCTGCGATTCCAGCCGGTGTCCGGAGAAACACGGCACCAAGGCAATCAGAAGTCCCAAAAGGAAAAGGGCAACCGTTGCCGCAAGTGATTTCGCTTTCATCGGATCAGTTTCTCCTTTCTCCGGCGATCCCGGCGCGTCTCCCGTACAACGACCCATACAAGGACTACGGTGTCCGCCAGAATAACGCCGTAATATATACCGTCGAAGTACTGCTGCTGCCAGCTGGAAACTCTGCTACCCTCTCCGGTTGCCTCCACAGCTGCGGTAGAAACGGCTTCCGACTCATAGGGGACGCGGTACCCCTGCACCAGCAGACGGTGCGTGTTGACGCCATACGGCGTGCAGGTGATGAGCGTACACATATCTTCGTCCTGTTGGATACCAAGATGAGAGGTGTCGTCCGGCAGAACGATGAAAATGTCATGCACTTCATACGCCAGCGTCCGATCCAGCACACGCAGGAGAAACCGGTCTCCGACCTTCATCTTTTCCAGATCCGTCAGCATCTTTTCTCTGGAAAGGCCGGAATGACCGGTCAGAACGGCGTGCGTTCCTTCCCCGCCTACAGGAAAGGATGATCCGAGCAGATGCCCTACGCCTTTCTCCAGCGTACTGCCATCAGTGCCGTGGTAGATTGGAAGGCGGATATCCAGCTCGGAGATCTCCAGCTGTCCCATGATACCGCTTTCGTTGACGGCGAGAATTTCGTCGTATTGCTCCTGCGCCGCGGTCAGGCCACTCAGGGAATACACTCCGTCCGCCGAAACGGATATCGGAGATAGAGCGGCATTGTACGCCTCCGCTGCGGCAAGTATCTCTGCTACGCGGGTATCTGTCATCTCCTCCACGGCTCTGGAATACTCGGTCATTACAAGGCTCTTGTTCTTCTCCGCCAATGCGTTTCCCAGAATCGGGTACAGAATCAATCCGGCAGCGAGGAAGAGACACGCTGCACCGGAAACAAAATAAATCATTCTTTTGTATTTCATCGGATGCTCCTTTTTCATATCTCCTCAAGTTATTCGCTTTAAGGTTCCTTAAAGCGAATAACTTTTTATTTAAAACGAATAACTCATATGTATGGGAGAGACTTGCCTGTTTTTCCGCCTCTCCCATGTGTCAGGGTTATTTCCCTAGCTTCTTTCTGCGGGCGCTTACCAGGATGATCGCGGCGGCGACCATCAGAACAGTACCGGCAACGCCGTACATCCAGGTACCATGCCCGCCGGTCTGCGGCAGGTTGAAGCCGCGGGTGTTGACAACAGTCAGCGGCACGATGGCATTGGCCGATTCGCCGTCGGCATCCATCGTCACAGTGTTGCTGTCCACCTTGGCAGAAGCAGTCAGAAGACAGTGCTCCAGATGCTTCTGCGGCATGTTCTTATAGAGTCCTTCCGGGACGTCGGCATACCGGAGATCGTTCTGCAGAACGCCCAGCACATCGGTGACGTAGATATCACAGAGATTCTCGCTCTCTGTTGCCTCTATCACGATCTGGATATCGTCGCGCAGCAGCGTGTAGCCATTGGCTGTCTGGATCTCGGTAGCAACGTAAGTGTCATCCTCCAGCCCTTTCACGAGGATGGAGCCGTCTGCCGTAGGGGTGAATCGGGTGGCATCGTTTCTTCCGGGTATGTGACCGGTCACATAGTAGATACCTTCGCTCTCATCCAGTTCCGCCGTAACGAAGTATCCGTCGCTGTCGTTGTAAAGAAGGAACTCTACCTTGGAGAAATCACCCTGACCGTCGCTGAATTCCTTGGTAAGATCAAGGCCGAAGCTGTACACATGGCAGTCGTCCACGAGCGTATCGTAATAGCTGCTGTTGGTTCGTTTCCATACCAGCACGACGTCATTGCTGTTCCCTTCGTCGCCGCAGACAAGGCTTTTATCGGGGTTGAGCTTTGCCGAATAGGTGACGCGCACGGTGCAGTCGGAATAGCCGGAATTTATCATGTCAGACCTGGTATACACAGCATAACTGCCGTTGATCTCCGCAAGACCGGCCGCTGTCATGGAGATGTTCATGCCGGGCGTGTCATTATAGGATACGGAGAACTTTCCGTCGCCTTCGTTCCAGACGGTGATCCGGCCGTCCTCGGCGCAGGCGCTGCTGCGGAAGAATTCGATCTTCACATCGTTCTTGCGGTACGAGAGCCCCGCATCCAGCGTGTCCACGAAGGAGTAATCCGTCAGGTAGGTGGCTTCGGAGGTGATGCTCGGCAGCGTCGATAGGATCTGATATTCCAGCGTGTCATTGGCAGAGGCCATGGCAGTATGGGCGAAGCCGTCGGTAACGGCGTCGGAGCCGCCGTTTTTGCCGGTGTCCGAAAGCGCTTCGCGCACGGTCTTTTCCAGCGTCGGGATGCCGGTGAGGTTCTTGGGGTATACGGTGACATCGTATATCCAGCGCTCGCCGCCGTCATCGGCATTGCTGCCGTCCACAGATGTCATAGGCAGCGAGAGAAAAAACGGCGCGGTGGTTTCCGTGACCATTTCGGGCACTTTCGTTTCAACGATAAGATACAGTCCGAGAGGAAGGTCGCTCGCGGAGGTGTGGCCGTAGCTGTCGGTCAGCGGCATCGCTGTGCCGCCATTCTCGCGCACAAAGCGCTCCAGGGCGTTCTTCACGGTGATGGAGTTGTTTGCCAGCGCGGATTTCAGACCATTAACGAGGGTATCGGAGCGGTAGAAGTACATGGTGCCGTCATCTGAATCCGCCGGTGCATACCGGTCTCCGGCACTCACACCGATGTCGGACAGGAACGTGTTGTTGGGGTCGTTCTGCGTGATTCCGTAGAGAACTTCCACATGTGACGCGCTGTTCTCTTCCTCGGTATAGGTACGGATATCGGCAACTTTCAGGTAGGTGAACTCAACGCCCTTAATGGCATATCCGTTGACTTCTCCGTTCGCGTTCAGCGAGCTCTTTCTCGTATCGCCGCCGAGGACATCCTCCACGCCGGGATCACGGACGCCGGTGGAGACGTAGCTGGAATCCCACACGCCGTCTTTTTCCGCATTTGTAATGTCGTACTTGTAGATGTCAAAGGAGCCGGTCCAGTCGGTATTGATCGTGGATACATTCACCGTCAGGGCAAAGGCGGATACGGTCGTTGTCAGCACGACCAACACTGCCATGATAACGGAAAAGAACTTCTTGCCGGTTTTCTTCATTGCATGCAGTCCCTTCTTTTATTTTTGGAAATGGAGATAAGAAAAAGGCCCATACACGCCGCGGCAAAGCCGGCGGAGAGTACAGGCCAAAGACCGGTTCCTCCGGTCATGGGGAGAAGATACGTTGGGGAGTTGCTGACGGTTACGGAAACATCGTAGATTAGGCCATCCTCATTTTCGCGGGGCAGCGTCCCGAGCTCTACCGGCTCTGTCAGGAGCACATAGCCGTTGACGGTGGCGATCTCCGTGACGCGGTACAAAATACCATCACCTGCCCGCAGACCGCCAAAGACGGCAATCCCGTCATCTCCCGTAATGAGCATACCGTCGCTGAGGCCTTCCGAGGTACAGCCGCCGATCTCCTTTGCCGGAGTACCGTTACGGAATACCGGCGTCCATGTCTCTCCGTCCTCGGAGTATTCCAGCCGGAACGCGGCACCGGGGATCGGGTTTCCGCTGCTGTCGGTTTTGGCGACGGTCACAGAACCGGGAATGCGGGTGTTTTCCCGCCGGATTTCGATTTTCTGTCCGTCCGCAGTCACGGAGAAAACATAGGGCGTTCTATCGATTTTGTAGCCGTTTGGAGCTTCCAGCTCTTCGAGATAGTAGTCGCCGAAGGGGAGATTATCGAAAGTCAGAACGCCGCTTTCGTCCGTTGTCCCCTCAGCGAACGGATTTCCAGCATTGTCCAGAAGCCGGAACCGTGCGCCGAGAAGAGCTTGTTCGGTGTCCTTGTCCACCTTCCGGATGGTCAGCGATCCTTTGAATATCTCGTTTCGGAGCTGGATGGAAACTGTTTCCCCATCAGAGGAGATATTCACTTCGTGCAGAGTGGCATCAAGGGCATAACCCTCCCAACCGGACAGCTGCCGAACAACATAGACGCCATAAGGGAGCATTTTCGACTGCGCCATTCCATTCTCTCCGCAGGTGAGGACATCCCGTTCCGTCTCCGCGGCTGCCTCATAGCTGCCCGCGGATTTAAGGAACACTTCAAAGCTCGCCCCGGCTTCGGGCACTTCCGTCCCTGCGGCGCTGTTCACGGCGAGCTTGGAAATCGAAAGCCGCCCAAGGATTGGGGTTTCCTTCATGGTCAGGGTCAAGTCGTTCTTGATGGAGGGAAGCTGATCCGCCGCAGCAGGGACAGGGTACACCGTCGTATCCAAAAGGTATCCGGGCGAGGGGGAGATCTCCCAAATTGTCCATCCCCCTCCGGCTTCGTAGTAGCCGGTGGTGAACTGACCGTTGAGGTCGGTAGGACAGGTCTCAATCAGCGTGTCTCCTTGATAGAGCCCATAGACCGCTCCGGCGAGTGTCCCGTCGCCCTGCGCCGTTCCGGTGATGCCGTCCTCCTTGGTCACGGTAATGCGAAACTCCTTGCGGTTGGCTTTTAACGTGAGATAACCCGTCATGCCGCCGATGGCCTCCACGCCGACAACAATATCCTGCCGTGTCGTTGAGCCATACGGAGTGAAGGTGGAAGCCGCCGTATAGGCGGAGTTCCGGGTAGCTACCACAGTAACCGGAGCAGATAACGGCGATGCGGAACGGAGAATCAGCTGATTCCCGGATACCGCAACGGAAACAACGGTGTCCGATGCGGAGAAGGAATAGTTTTCGATCACGTTGTTCGTATCGGTCAGAGTAATAGAATATGTGGTACCGTCATAGGATAGCTCCTCCTGCGGTGCGCTGCTGCTCACGGCGGTCATGAAGCTGGGCAGCGTCATATAGCTCAGCATATACGAGAGGATCGTGTCATAGATCTGCCCGATCTCCGCATTCTGACCGTTGGAAACAAGGCAGGTATATATTTCGTCGTTGCCTCTGGTGTATGGCGGGGATGGCTGCCGCGCTCCGGTGACGAATTCCCAGATCAGCATCTGCGTGGCGGTCTGCTGGCAGCTGGGTGTGCCGGGGAGATGACTGCTGTTTCCGGCGCGGCCGCAGAGGAGCGCCAGCTTGATGGCATTCTGCTGCTCATACGAAAAGCTGTTCCAGACGTCGATGACGTCCGAGCGGAGAACATCGCCGTGCGCAAGCATAATACCGGGCTCAATACAGTAGGCCTCCTGCCCATTGGCAAAGTCGTTGAGACGCATATCTCCGTAGCCGCCGGTCGGGCCGCCGTTATAATAAAAGGGGTGCTGGTAGTAAACGTACTGCCCGGCAGAGTCGTAGACATAGTCGAAGGTGATGAGCGCCGTGGCGGCAGCGGCTTTCAGCATGGGAGCCTTGGCCAGAGGAATCGTTTGCTCCGGCTCTTTGGCAGGCTCTTCCTCCTGCGCTTCTTCGCTGGCTTCCGCCGCTTCCGGGAGTCCACCATTCTCCGGCTCCGCCGCCAGAACCGCGGGACAGGGAAAGCTCAGAAGGCAGAGAAGCGCAAGGACGAGAGCCAGAATTTTGTATCGTGTTTTCAAAGGGGTGTTTTCCTCCTTGCCGTAGTGTGGGGTGTACTCGCGTATCCGTCCGGCGGCACTCCGTGGAAAAACCAGATCGGGAACATTTGCGTTCCTCCTTTCACTTTCTATGTAGGCCCGTATTTGTCCTCGACACCCCCGGACAGGGAAGTCACCAGACGGCAGCATGCCGGGCTGCTCCATGAGAATTGCACTCCTCCGAGGATCTCTCCGAGCCGCCCCCATTGTGTGATCTGTGGCTGGGCGGAAGTATCATTGTCCCCATGTGCGGTCCTGGCCGTGCCGGCGGCTGTCCGGCAGTTCCGGGCTGACGGTATCGCTCTCCGAAAAGGGTCATGGCGTGTCACCCGGTGGGCTTCGCTCTCGCGGCACATGGGAATGTGTCTGGTGAATGGCTATGAACTTGTCAAGGTGCGGTGAGGGAAGAATCACCCTCTCACCCAACGCGGATTTTTCGCTCATTTGTCACCCTGTTTTCTTGAAAATTTCAAAATTTTCTTTTTTCCGGCCATAATGGACTTGCAAATATTCTGAAAAGATACACCTTCTTTCGCCGCAATCTCCCGGTACGTCATGCCCTCGCAGTACATCCGGATGCGGCGATACTGCTTTTCCGTGACGATCCCGCGGATCTTCTGCAGAGAGCTTTGCGCGAACATTACGCTCTCCCGTCTGTCAAGGCGGGCAAGAATTGTTTCTTCCGGAGACGGCTCTGCGGCGGAATATTCCGTAAGGGGCGATGTGTGGTCTGAGTAAATATGATCTGCAAGCTCCCAGTCGTGGTAATCCTCATCCGACCACGTTTTCCAGAACCGGAACTCATCCTCAGACGAAAACTGCTCGGGCGTGAGCGGATGGTCCTGCTCAAAAGCGTCCGGGCAGAGGATGGCGCGGCTGTTCCGCTTGTTTCGTGAATACAGGCTTTTCCTATCGTGCATTGTATGTACCTCCGATTGTTTTTGGCGGGGAAACAATCGGGGGCTACGGGTATGCAGCGATCCAGCATTGCCAGCGCGAGATAAACAAAAAGCACCCTTTCAGCAAATTCGCTGAAAGAGTGCTTTTTGCTCGTCTATGATGCGAGTGCAGGCGCTTCGTATTCTGCATATACAATTCTGTTAGTAAAAACGAGTAGGCAGCCCCGTGTAATAGAGCTCCTACTCGTTTCCTTTTGATTTGCTTTTGCGCGTTTTACAACAAACAAAAATCAGCTTTTTACTCGAATACAACACGGGAGCTGCAATGCAGCTGTAAGCGCAATCCCCGTGCCAATTGGGTATGCGGCAGAAAAAATACTTAAATAAAAAAGAACGAGGTCTATTGCTAAAAAGGTAATTACAAGATATGATATACTTGCCCTACTAATACCCATTCTTTCTTCAAAATAATCTATTCCTCTCATTTTAATTTCGTGCTCATAGAGATAGAATGAATGTTTTTTTCTTGAAATTCTGTCCTCTTCTATATAGGCAAGGATTTTCCCGTTTTCACATAAACATGTAGAGAAATCATGCGCTGATCCACCCAGTCCTAGATATACCATTGCATTATCTCCTTTTTTCGATTACATATCTTCCAATACACAACTTGTCCATGCCAGTTTTAACAAAACACCTTATTGCATCTTCAGGGGTCTCAACGATCGGCTCGCCCCTAACATTAAATGAGGTATTCAAAACAATAGGAACATCTGTGAGATGATAAAATGCAGAAATCAACATATAAAAATGGGGTGAGAGGTCTTTAATGACGCTTTGTATTCGTGCTGTTCCATCAACATGAGTTACAGCAGGAATAATATGCTTTTTCTCTTCCTTAACATTTGCAACATACAACATATAAGGCGAAGGAATGTCCAGATCAAAGTACTCAGATTGGTGCTCCCATAAAACCGCAGGAGCAAAAGGACGAAATTCTTCTCTAAATTTCACCTTGCTATTGATCAAGTCTTTCATATTATCTCTTCTTGGGTCAGCTAAAATACTTCGATTTCCTAATGCACGAGGTCCACATTCTCCTCGACCCTGAAAGACTACTACTATTTCTCCCTTTGTTAGGCTCAAGGCAGTTTCTAGATAAATATTTTGTG
>ENA-UONY01001819-UONY01001819.1-human-gut-metagenome-genome-assembly--contig:-CS9-NODE-1819-length-16612-cov-6.319080_pt1 | contig 16612 bp, 12 predicted proteins | sample MGYA00242465_ERZ724012 | MGnify/ENA metagenome assembly ERZ724012 | reverse complement strand
CTCCTCTCAGTTCCGCATCCACAGCCCGGATGCGGCGGCCAATGGCCTCGATCACAGTAACGGTGACGCTGTTTCCGGCCTGCTTGTAGGCCTGGGCATCTGAGGTGATAGCCAGGATCTTGTCGATCTGTTCTTCCGCAAATCCCTGGAGCCGAAGGCTTTCACGGGGCATCAGGCGGCGGATACGTCCGCCACGCTCCACGATACCTTGGATGCAGCTGGTTTCCAGCGTGTCTGCGATATCCCGTCCTACACGCCCGCGGCGTGTATTGCTGCCCGCATATCCCAGGTCAACGGTATCGCCCACCATCGCCTCCTTATAGCCGCGTTTAGTCGCTTCTTTGATCAGCAGGACCCCAGAGCGTTCGCCACGGTGGTTACAGAGTGTCGTTTGACTATATCTGGCAGTCAGACACCTGGCATTTTCAGTCGGTGTCGGCCTGCCGATACACAGATCCACAAAACAAGACTGTGCCGCGGTAGGCTCCATCAGATACAGTCCGGTCTTTACTCCTTTTCCTCCGCCTCCGGCAGTCTGTGTGCAGGCGGCCCCTCCGGGGTCATAGACTCTTGAGCCCTGTGGGCCTCCGAGGACTTGTATAAGAGCTTTCCCGTCTGTTCCGAAGACAGGAAGTATTTTTCCGGCGCATCGGGGATCAAGATATCCGACAATGAACACCCGCTTTCGGACCTGGGGGACACGGAAATCCGCGCTGTTAAGCACCATCCATTCCACGCGGTACCCCAGGTCATTAAGCGTGGCGAGGATGACAGAAAACGTCCGGCCTTTGTCATGCGACAGCAGTCCCGGAACGTTTTCGAGCAGAAGATACGAAGGTCGTTTGGATTGAGCCAATCGGGCAATTTCAAAGAAGAGAGTGCCGCGGGTGTCGTCAAAGCCCCTTCTTCTGCCAGCGATTGAAAATGCCTGACAAGGGAATCCTCCGCACAGAAGGTCAAAGTCCGGCAGGTCTGCGGGGTCGATTTTTGTGGCATCGTGATAATATCGCTCCTCCTTTCCCGGCTCATAAATGGCCTCATAGCTGGCATTGGCGTATTTGTCGATCTCGCAGTGTCCTACACACCGGAAACCGCCCGCGCGGGTCAATCCCGTGCGGAAGCCGCCGATGCCGGCGAACATATCAAAATATCGGATCAGGTCATCTCATCTCCTTCCTGCAGGGCAAGCAAAAAGCCGAGGACGCTTTCATCTACATCCCCGGCTCTGCCGCTATCCTGCGCTTCTTCTTTGGTGAGCTGCACTCCCCGCAGTTCCTGCCGAATGGTCTGGCGAACGGCGTCCAGCAGTTCCTGCTGCCCTTTATACTCACAGACCATGCGGCAGACCGCGGCGGTGCGCTGTCCTGCGGGGATCTCCGTCAGCTTCTTCCACGCCCTGCGCTGGATGGGTGAGGACATGGAAAAGGACAGATTGATCCGCTTTTTGTTACTGCTCATCGTTCTTTGTGAGCCGCTCTGCCAGCCGCTCATAGCCTTTGGCGTTGAGGGACACATCGTCAAGGATGACTGGACGGCAAAGGCCGTCCGCAGCGGATACATTCCGCTTCAGCAGCGCCGCGCCGCCGCCCAGAAAAACAGCAGGCATGGCACGGGTATCCAGTCCGCTCTCCGTAATGGCGGAGAGCAGGCGATGGACATAGGCGTCTGCCTGCCGGTCAATAATTTTTCTGGCATCCTCGTTGATATGGACAGCATCGCCGCGCAGCACGCTTTCCATCTGTGCCGCCGTCATAGACAGGCCCAGTGCGCGGCGGATCTGCTCACCGATCTCATCCAGACAGCGGATCATACCGAGTTCCAGACTGCGGCAGGTCGATGCATTGGGGATACGGTTGTCCAAACGCATCAGATCCACCGTCCAGCCACCGATATCCGCCACGATCACAGAAGGCTCATCCAGCAGGATGCTCTGGGTCAAGACTGCGGCATAGCCCTGCGGGAACAGGGACACCTTGCGGATGGCGATGGAGTATTCCTGCCCCTCATAGCGGAAACTCACCGTTCTCCCATCTCGGAGCAGATAGTCCCGGAATGCGTTTTTCTCCCGTCCAAAGCTGGTGAGGGGCAGTCCGGCCGCCAGATGGATCTCTGCTGCAGGCTCCGCATGACGGAAGGCGAGCTCCTTTGCGATGGCTGCCAGCGTAAGGAGGTAATAATCCTCTGTCTGCGTCTTGTTCTTCTGAAGCGCCTGACGCCCGCTGCCCACCACATAGAATTTTCCGCCGTATTCCAGCACGTCCTTCAGCGTATATGGCTCATGCTCATATGCCACCAGACCGGAGGGGAACGAGAAATGGGCCGTTTTCATAGCGGCATAGCCGTGGTCGACACCAACAATCATGGACTCGCTCATCTTGCCTCACCTCCACGGCTGCGTTTCTTCTTATTTGATGTCTGGCACCGGTCATAGTCCTTTCCGGCATGGATCAGATCCCGGATCTCCTTCAGCTGCAGATTCCAGCGCGTTTGACCGTCCCACTCCGGATGCTTCGCGCAGAGCCGGGGCAGATATTTCTTCAGATCCGCGCCCTCTCTGGGAAACTCGATGCCGTCCTTATAGACGATATCCTGTTCCAGCTTTATCAAAAGCGCTTCATATGCGCTCCAATCTGTCTGATCATAGGCGCTTTTTCCAGTGAGCTGCTCGTAGGCATAGTCCCCGACATAGCTCAACTGCTCAAAGCAGCAATCTCCGTAGGGAACGACATCCGCAAGGCTGTCCGGGTCTGCCAGCGCGGCAAAATAGACCTCGCGCCCCTGTGCGATGAGCCAGGCGCGGAAGTCGATAAAACCGTCATCGCTGCAGCCGTATTCCTTCATGATCCCTGCCGCGTCCCACAAGCCGAACTTGTCCGCGAGATCTTCATAGGCGTGGATGATGTCGTGAAAATTCTGTGCCTGCGTGGGGCCCATAGAAACCAGCCGGTCTTTCAGATAGGCCAGCATGGCGTCCATATCCTGCCCACAGGCGTTTTTTGCCTCATGGATCAGGTCCCAGAAGGATTCTTTGTTGATCTCTGAGATCGGTTCCTTCACATTCTGTGTCTCCTTCCCAATACGTTTTTTGATGTGCGCTGCTGCACCCGCGCAGATCTTCTGATAAAACGCACGATACTCCGGTGAGGTCTTATCCACTTCACCGAGAATCGCCCGCTCATAGGGCGTGCTGGGGACGATCTCCCAGGTAACGGTCCCAAAGTATGCCGCTTCCAAATACCGCAGCAGCGTGTGTCCGTCTGCCATCTCAAACATTCCATGGTTATCCTCATAGGGAAATTCTTCATAGACCTTGAGCCCGGTGGCTTCTTCCGCGGCGGCATACAACGAGAAGCCGTCTGTGTCCAGCGTCGGCGCAAGCTGCGCGTACTGTTCCTCCGGGGACAGCATTTCCTCATGCTGCTCCATCTGACCGCTCCTTTCTTACCCAGCCCATAAAACGCTCTAAAAAGTGAACGCGCCCATGCACCTTCCCGGCAGACACATCTAACCCATTCATCTGCGCCTGAATACGGCGCTGGATGGCTTTCAGCTTCTGTGGGTCATTGCAGCAGTCTACGATGACATACTCGCCGCCGCTGGTGGAGAGGATTTCCCGCTTGCCGTTCTCGTCCCGAATGCCGGACAGGAGACGCTGTCCCAGCCGTTTCCGGTAGGCGTCCTGGAGCACATCCATATCTCCGCAGACATCATGCTTTTTCAAGATCTCCGCGATCTCACAGGAAGTGATCTTCGTCTCGGCAGACAGCTTTTGCAAAATCTCCGCCTGCGCGTCAGGCGGGATTCCCGTCCGGCTGGGCATCGTTTTCTTCGCTTTCTGCATCGGCACACCTCCAATCCGCGGGCAGGATCTTCTGCTCGATGATATCCGCAATCGTCCGGAACACCTCCGCCAGCTCGCGGGATTCCTTTACGGTATCCCGCATTTCCTCCGGGGTCATCCGCGTCCCGTCCGTCCAGCAGCGGATATTTTCTTCGGACGGCGTCAGCAGGACGGCTTTTTCATACGCTTTGCAGAAAAGCGCCGCGATCTTTCCTTTTCGGTCGATCTCGGCATCCTGCTTTTTCAGTTCTTTTTTCGCTTTTTCGTATTCCAGCGCTTCGGCGGCCGCCTGCTCCCGCTGCTCTTCCGGCAGGTCCTGAAGCTGCCGGGTCAGGTCATAACCCTTGTTGATGGACAGTTCCTTCTTATCCAGAGCCTCCTTGATTACCTCCGGGGCATTCTCATCGATCTGCAAGACCTTGCCCATGGTGCGCTCACCCAGGCCGACTGCTTCTGCCAGCTCCTTGCGGGTGTCCACAGTATCGGAACTTTCCGGCAATGTTGCCAAAAGGTCTGTGCGTGTCCCTTGGTTTGCCCTGGCTTTTGCCTCGATCTCCGGCTTCAGCTTCAGGGCGATCTTGCCCAGCTCCCACTTTTCCAGATTGCGGCGTCCCTTCTGCGTGTCCAGCGCCCACTGCTTGGCTTCCAGCAGATCCTCAAAGGAAAATACCGCCATCGTATAGGGCAGACCATGCTTTTCACACAGCGACTGTCGGTTATGCCCGTCCACGATCACCATGTCCTCATTGACGATAACGGGGGAGTAACAGCCGTTTCGCAGCAGATCCTCTTCCAGAGCGGCAGACTGCTCCGCGCTCAAAGGCGGGAGCAGTTCGGCCATCTCCGGCAGGATCACAGGGCTGCGCTCTGCGCTGGTGTATGTGATCCCGGTGTTTTTCATCAGGCGGCATCCTCACAAACAGACGCAGCATCCACAGCCTGCGCCGCATCCTCCGCCTTGCGGGGAGACAGGAATTCCACATCGCTGGCTTTGATGAGGAAACCGGGCTGGCGCTGGGGATCGTCCGCGAAGGTGATGGTCTCAAAGTCCCCGGTGGCTGCCAGCTTACAGCCCTTCCAAGCAAACGCCGCGCAGCGCTCCGCCAGAGGACCGCGCACCTTGATGGAGATAAAATCGGTGAGCTTGTTGCCGTCCTTATCCTTATAGCGGCGATCCGAGGCGATGCGCAGGATGGCATAGGGTTTGCCGGTATTCTCGTTCATCTTCAGTTCCACATCGTGGGTCAGATTGCCAATGGCAGTGATTTTCAGCATATTCAGTGCTCCTTTTTTTAATGGTTAGGTTTAGTTAAAAAGTGCGGGTGGTCTGCTCTCAGACCACCCGCAGGGGGATACAATTTACTTGCTCCAGCTTTCGCTCTCGCCCAGCACGGCAGTGTGGGCGTTGGCAGCTTCCATGACGGCGTAATATGCCCAATGGCGCTTCGTGACATCCGGGAAGGTGTTCAGCTTGCGGAGGTTGTCCGCAATGTAGTCCTCATCCGCTTCGCGTCCCAGCAGGCGGTTGACAATGGTGACGACCTCAGCGCGGTTGATCTCATCGTCAGCGCGGAAGGAGCCGTCGACATAGCCGTTGATCCAGCCATGCTTGGCGGCAGCCTTGATGTACGCGGCGGCCCAATAACCGTCGCTCACATCGTTGAAGTCCTTATACTGCTCCATGATCTCAGCGTCGCCATCGCCGTACACATCAAAGAAGCGGACGGCCAGCGTGGTGAACTCGGCGCGGGTAATGGCATCGTCGGGGGCAAAGATGGTCTTGCTCTTACCATAGGTGACACCGTTGTTATTGAGGTATTTGGCATAACCGGAGTACCAGGCATGGGCGGGAATATCCGTAAATCTGGTGTTGGCCACGGTGGAAATGGTATCGCCGTTCTTCTCCGCCAGCAGGCGGGCGAAGATAGCGGCGGCCTCTGCGCGGGTCATGCTGCGGCTGGGGCCGAAGGTGCCGTCCGTGTAGCCGACGATGTAAACGCCGTGGCGCTCGGTCTGCTCCACTTCGGGGACGGTCAACTCACCGTTTTTGTCGGTCTTGCCTGCGGCTGACTGACCGAGATCACCCTTGACCGCAACATTTTTGCCCTGCTGGGGAGCCTTCTTGTGGTCGGTCACAATGACCGTCACCTGATGCTTGGCGTCCAGATCTGTGCCGTCCGGCAGTTTCACCGTGATATTGCCGGTCTTGCCGATGGACACCTCGCTGCCGGAGATGGGGCGCTTCGTGTCCGTGCGGATGACCTTGATGGTCAGCGTCCAACGGTCACCGTCCGCGTCCTCATAGCCAGTAGTGACCTTGCCGTCCTCGTTGGTCTTACCGCTGCCGGTGGGGACGGTGATCTGACCTGCCTTGTCGGTCTTGCCGGAGGCGTAGTTGTCATTCTTATCCGTGACAGCGATGCTCATGTCCGGCACAGCGGACTTGTCCTTGACAAGCTGCACGGTCACGGTGGTCTGGTCGGCATAGTCCAGCAGGCGGCTGTTCGGCAGGCGGATGGAGATGCTGTTATCCTTGTGGAGCGCGACAGCGGCGTTTGCCACGGGATTCTTGGTGTCGGTATCCGTGACGGTCACAAGGTAGCCGCCCACAACGGCCTCACCCTTACTGTCCGTGGTGGCGCTGTTGTAGATCTTTTCAATGGGCTGCGTCTCCAACTTTTCACCGCACACAGTACACTCCTTGTGCTTGCTGCCCTCGGAATCGGTGGTAGGCTCCTTGTCGATGATCCAGTCGCTGGGCTTATGACCGACAGGCTCGGTGTAATCGGTCTTGTTTGTATCGCCGCAACGGGTGCAGGTGTTGGTGGTGTAACCCATCTCCGTGCAGGTGGGTGCGGTCACTTCGGACTTGTAATCGTGTCCCAGCGCGTTTTTCAGCACCGCGCCACACTTGGTACAGAGCTGCGGCTGGGTGCAGGTGGCATCATTGCCAGGAACATGACCTGCCGCCTCGTTGCCCTCGATGCGGTGATAGCCGCAGCGGGTGCAGCGGTATTCCATCACGCCCTCGCCGGTGCAGGTGGCGTTGGTGACGAGGGTTCCCTTATCCCAGCTATGGCCCAGGGAGTCCGTATAGTCTGTGACAAAGGAACTGCCGCAGCCATCGCAGCGGTGGATGGTCTTGCCGCCGCCCTCACAGGTCGCGGCGATGACATGGGATTCGTAGTTATGGGGCAGAACGGAAGTGATGTCCTCAATGTGACGATCCCCACAGACGGAGCACTCGCGGACGGTATAACCAGGGCTGGTACAGGTGGCAGCCACGGCATAGACCTCATAGCTGTGTTCGCCCTTGGGCGTGGCGGTCTGCTTCATTTGTCCGCAGCGGGAACAAAGTTCCAGCAGCTTGCCATCCGTTTCGCAGGTGGCGTCACGGATGACGATGCTCTGCCATGCGTGACCGAGTGAGTCCACATAGTCGCGCTTTTCGATTTTGCCGCACTCCATACAGAGGTAGCGGTCATAGCCGAGGCTGGTGCAGCCGGCTTTCACGCTGTCCAGCAGCGTGAAATGATGATCCTTGCCGCAGCCTTTATCGGTGCAGCAATTTCCGTTGCAATTCTTGTTCTGGCAGCCGCAGTTGGGATCGCCGCAGCCGCAGGAACAGGAGCCATCGTCCTTAGTGCTTTCATCTCGCAGCCATACCTTCGCCACGCCGTTCTCGGTCATTTCTTTGCCCATGTAGGTGTAGGTGATCTCGTAGTAGACCATGTACTGACCTTCCTCCGTGTAGTTGGGCGCGGAGGTCATGGTGCAGCTATCCGCGCTGTTGCCGTAACGGATAGCCGTGCGGACACCGGCTTCAGACAAGTCCGTAACGCTGATGGTATGGGGCTGTCCGTCTACCACGCCGTAGTAGCTGGCAACAACGGCCTTGGCAGCCGTATAGTCATAGCGGGTATAGTCGCACAGGCGGCATTTCTCTACCGTAGCGAAGCGGCCGTTTGCCGGCTGGGGCAGAACTTCCGTCACCATGCTGTGGCGCTCCAGCTTGCGGCTGACCGTATGATTGGTACCGTAGCAGAATGCGCAGTAGGTGCCGCCCTTGGTGGTGACAGTGTGATAGGTATCATCCGTATACTCGTAGGAAACGGTTTCGTCCAGTTCCTGCGTAAATGCGGCGGCACAGTCATACAGCCAGTAGACATTTTTCAGATAGCCGTACTCGCTTTTGCTCATATTTGTGTTGATGCCGCCGCAGGTTTCGCAGACGGCTTTGGTGTAGTGATATCCGGTATAGGTGGCGTCCTTGCCGGGGATGCCGTCCATGGTATCACCCTTACCGACACCATCTACCATCGTGCCGTCCGAATATTTCACATTGCGGCTGAGTGCCGGCTGGCCATTGCGGGTATATTCGGGAACGCGGAACACCTCAAAGGATGTGGCTTTGCCGCACTCACCGCACTTGAAGGTCTCGCGGGTCACAACACTGTTGGCGTCCAGCTCATTGGTTCGACCGGATGCCTGCATCCAGTGCTCGGCGGGGTCGTGGTAACTGTTCTGCTGGGCGGCAAAGGCGGTGGGAATCATGCCCACGCACATGACCAGCGTCAGAAGCAGCGCCAGCGCTCTGCGGGAATAATGGTTCTTTTTCAGATTCATAGGTCCTCCTTATATTTTTTGTTTTTTATCCGCGTTGAAAACGATGTCCTTTTGGCTATCGCCCCCTTTCCCGGCTGCAAATCTTTCTTTGCAGATACTCGTTCCAATCCTTGCCGCAGCGCGGTTTCTCCACGGTAACGGCATACCCCTGTAACTGATACTTTTCCTGTAATTGCTGGGCGGCTTTCTGCCCAGGCTCGTCCGCGTCCAGACACAGCGCAATACGGCGGATCTCCGGATGCGCCTGCAAATAGGTCTGCAGTGCGCCGTCATAGAGTCCGCACAGAGCAACGGCGTTGGTTGTGTCTCTGTGGAGTGTGAGGTAACTCATCAGATCGATGGGTGCCTCAAAGACAAGCACCAGATCTGAGCGCGGATCGTGCGGGAGGGAGAAGCCTGTGTTTTTGTCGCTGCCGGGAGCGTCTCCCTTGAAGCCGGGACCGTCCAGATCATAGGTGCCGCGCAGTCCCGCGTACTTTGCCTGTCCGGATTCATCCCTGCCGACGAAGACGCAGTTATGATGTACCGCATCCTCATACAGCAGGCCGCTGTTCATAAACTGCCGGATCACCTGTGCGGCGATGCCGCGCTTACGGAGATAGGCGAAGACCCTGCGGTCATCCGCATTGCGGGGCGGCAGGGAAAACTCCTGTTTCGGGCTGATCGGCTTTGGCTGCGGAATGGGCGCGTCTCTGGCTTTCCCATGGAAGGTCAGCAGGTACTCCACAGCCTCTGGAAAGCTCTTGCCGCAGAATTGCTGCAAAAAAGTAATGGCATCCCCGCCAGTATTCTGGGAATACCGGAACCAGGTACGCCGATCCTTGATCCGCAGGCTGTCCATCTCCGTGGTAGTATGGAAGCGTCCCACGCGCTTGACCTGATAGCCGAGGTGGGAGAGCAGCTCCGGCAGGTCCGTTTCTCTGGCGATCTGCATTTCTGTGTCTGTGAAGCGATTTCTGATCTCGCTTGCCATAATGTGTGCCTCCTTTCTGATGAAACGCAAAAAGCCACCCTGAGCATCCGATATATTCGGATGCCCTGGGTGGCTTTCCCTAAATCGTGTTCTTTTGTTTTGGCTTTTGTGCGGGCTTACACGGCGTTATCTTCGTCGGGGGTGTCCGTGTTCGCTGGAGCGGTCACGTCGGCCACACGGGGCGCGACAGGGGTCTTAGTGGGGGTGTTCTGCTCTGCGGTGTTCTCGGCGTCCGCTTCGTCCAGTGCCTGCGTGATCAAGTTCAGCACGAAGTCTCGCTGGGTGAGCTTTTTGCCGCTGCGGAGCGTCTCGCGCTCCAAGTGACGCTTGATGCGCTGGAAGAGTTCTTCGGGAATCTGGAATGCCATCGTTCTGTCTTTTTCAGTCATAGTGATGCCGCCTTTCTGATTTTCCATCATGTTGTAATAGTCTTGGATGAGGTTGGCGATGTACTCGCTGGTGGTCTGGCCCAGCCGTTCTCGTTCTTCGCTGACCCGCTCATGCAGGTCAATGGGGATCTGAGCGCACAAGTTTTTGGTGGTTGCCATTCTCGGACACCTCTTTCGTATTTTTGTAACGCAAGCATACCCGAAAGGTTACGAGAAAGCTATTACCAACACCACCAAGGAATGATAGACAAACGAAGCGAAAGCAACATAAGCACCAATGTAACGAAAAAGGCCGCCGTTCTCTCCCACATGGGGAGCCGAACGGCGGCCTGCATTCTTATGCTTCATTCTTTTTTAAGCCTCGGTGTTCGAACCACACCAGACCACAAATCTGGCAGGGCGCATCTTCAAAATGTCGCCTCTCGCTGGGCAAAACTGAAATTTTGAAAAATCGAGTTTTTGCAACTTTTTCATTCTAAAAGTGGCGAATTATATGTGAAAACGCCGCACTTTCGTGCGGCGTTTTCGGCGTTGCATCTTTCATCAACACATTTTGGTGCGCCCGACTGGATTCGAACCAGCGGCCTACAGAGTCGGAGTTATCAGGCCGTCAAGGAAGAAACCCAGGTTTTATGCGGGTTTCGGGTACATCGCACAAAATTAGCACCGATTTGCAAAAACCGTGGAGGCCCTTGGCACGCCTGGGCTCCCACGGTTTTCCCGGTTTTTGGAAAATAGTAGTCAAACAGTAGTCAGAGGGTGGGCAGAAAGAGAGGATGGGCACAACAGTGAACGGTTTTATTTTGCTCGAACAAATCGCTGTTTGGGGCTCTTGGGTTTATCCGGGATCGTCATGCTCAGTTTTCCTTGAGCTACCAGTGGCTGCACCAAATTGGACATGGTGTAATACCGGGAAAGACCCGTGAAATCCACCAGCTCTGCTCTGCTCCTGGGCTCTTCGCAAAAGCGGAGCAGCGCATCTTCCAAATCTTCTTTCTCCAAACCCGTTTCTGTCTTATAGATGTTGTTGCGGAACACCACTTTAAATTCCCCGTGGAGAACAGAAAAGATTGGCGCAGGCAAGCCGGCGTCCTTGCACGCCCTCCGAATCGTCGGGATACCAGAGTACCGGTTTTCCGTCACTTTCAAAAGCTCCAGCATATTTGCCAAGGCCGCGTTCCTTGTTTCCGGACGCACCTTCCCCAAGGAATCCACGGTGATTTTTCCATACAGCCCGCCGCTGTTGGCGATTTCCATTCTATCACGGTACATTTCTATGCGGATCGGGACATTTTCAGTGTGAACGCTGTAGTCCCGGTGGACCAGGGCATTGAGGATCGCTTCGCGGACTGCCACAGTGGGGTACTCATCTTTGTCATGGCGCAGTCCGTCGCCCCCAATCACGGATTTTGTACGGCTGTTCGTCCGGACAAAATCAACCGCTTCTTTCAGCATATCCGGGATAGCGCCGGTGATGCGTTTGTTGTCGATAAACCGCTCGCCGTCTTCTCCTACAGCGCCAATCTCCGTGCCGGGCACCACCACTGCGGTGATACACAGCTGAGGGAAATAGGTTTGGGGATAGATGGAAAAAGTCATTGCCCCTGCTAGCGTAGGCGTTCCGTGCACGGTGACCCCCATCAACTCCAGAATCTCATCGTCGGTTACGTTGCCTGCTAGATTCTTCCGCTCCTGTTTCACCGCATCCAGGTAACGGGTGAGACGCTGCTGGTTGAACAGGTCCACACGGGCGCCTTCCACGATGCGGAGATCGTCTCGGATTCTTTTTCGGAAAGCATCGTAACTGTACACCTCATACTCGCTCATGGGTTCGTCGGATTCGCCCACTCGGATGTAGGAGCCTTTGATCCTCCCGACACCTTTGTAATAAACGGGCCGCTCCGAGATGTCCACCCCAGGAATCTCCGCGGACACCACCAGCTTGCCCTCTATCTCACAGACCGTAAACAAAGCGCGAACAGCGGGTTCCATCTGTTTGCACTGTTCATTCACTTTTTTCTGAAGGTCCTGGGCGTCATAAACTCCAACGATTGCATAATCACGCTGTTCATCTATGCCAAAAAGCAGGATGCCTCCTTGATCCTGATTGGAAAAGGCAGAGAGCGTATCAAACAACCGGGTGGGGCACCCCTGAGCCGCCGCCTTGCACTCGATGTTCTGTCTTTCGGTTTTCTGCCGCTGAACTTCTAAGGCCAAAGCCTTCAACTCTTCCGCTTGCATGAAACAGCCCCCTTACACGGTAATCTCTTCAGATTAAGGATAGCAAGTTTTTGTAAGTTTGTCAACAGTTTGCCAACTTGTCCGCAAAGTATGACAACAAAATCCAAAATTTGGCAACTATTTTGCTGAGTTTGACAACTAATTACCGCGGGTTGCCAACTATTTGCCAACTGAAGTTGGCAAGCTGCAAGATTTTCTTCCTTACCCTGTGCAATCGTGTCTCCCTTGTGTTCCAGAGGCCCTCTCCCCATGGGAGCATTTCGTTTCCACATTTATTATTGTGTGTGTTCTGTTCCCTTTTCTCAAGGAAGAAATCGCTCATCATCTTCCCAGTATTCTCGCAAAAGCAAGCGGTTCCTTACAGAAGAAGAAAGGTCAACTGTCCTATCCACTAGTTCTTCCCTCACGGCAGCAACTTTTCATTTTCTGTCTAAGCCTTAGTCCGTACTTCCTCCGTGGCAAGCAATTCTAATCCAACTCAACGTTTATCGGCGCTGGCATAATTACTGAAAACCGTTTGGCTTTCAATGATTCGTTTGTGTATCAACAATTTAACTAGTGATGTAAATTTTCTTTCAAAAACCGCAAGATGCAGGAGGATTGCTCTTGCCTCTCTCCCACATATAGGGGTACCCTCTGTCATGGTGACAGGGGCCCCCCTTGTTTTCTTTTGGGCTTTTCCCTACAATGGGAATCACCATTCAGCAAGGAACATTTGTTTCTTGCCAGTGTCACTGCGGGGTGTTGGAAATGAGCAATCTATAACGGTTCTTGTATTTAGGGATACTGCTCCCACCTTTTGCAAAAGAGATGGGAGTTTTGTATTCCCCATCCAATTCGGAATTGCTAGGAAGAATGCGGGCTAGCCCTCTAAAAACGCGCCAGGACATAACGGAAGATGCGGCCCTCGTCACGAAAAAATCTTCGGCGCATAGCGAGGTACCTTTCCCTAGCTCCAGGCGGTTTGCGAAAGCTCTTGGGGCTGAGACTTCCATGTAATCTCGAAATCAAAAATACTGCTCCCACCTTTTCCCTGGGAGCGATGAAAGGAGCGCGAAGCTATTTGCCAAAGAATCAACCCGAACTGAAACTCATCTCCCTGGAGGACGTGGCGGTGGAGCCGGTGCGCTGGCTCTGGTATCCGTACATCCCCTTGGGGAAACTGTCCATTATTCACGGCGACCCAGCCGAGGGCAAGACCACTCTGGCCCTGTGGATCGCGGCGGCCTGCAGCCGGGGATTGGCCCTCCCCGGCGGGGAAAATAAGGAACCCCTTACCGTTCTCTACCAAACTGCCGAGGACGGTTTGGGAGACACCATCAAGCCCCGGCTGCTGGAATCCAAGGCGGACTTGCAAAAGATTTACACCATTGACGAGACGGATTTTCCCCTCTCCATGCTGGATCACCGCATCGGGGAGGCCATCCAAGATACCCATGCCCAGCTGATGATCCTCGACCCCCTACAGGCGTATCTGGGGGAGAAGGTGGACATGAACCGTGCCAACGAGGTGCGCACGGTGATGAAAGGCCTGACCCAGGTGGCCAATCAAACTGGCTGTGCCATCGTCCTGGTGGGGCACTTGAACAAATCTCAAACCGCCAACAGTTCTCAGCGTGGCCTGGGCTCCATGGACTTTCGGGCAGCCGCCCGAAGCGTTCTGCTGGTGGGCAGGCTCAAAAATAACCGGGACGTCCGGGTCATGGTACACGACAAATCCTCCCTGGCCCCGGAGGGGAACTCCCGGGCCTTCTCCCTGGAGAACGGCACCCTTCACTGGCAGGATGGCTATGAGAATCTTACGGCGGACGAGCTGTTGAGCGGAGCCGCCCGTGGAAATAAGGTGGCTCTGGCCGAGGACTTGATCCGGGAACAGCTGGCTGGCGGACAGCCTGTGCTGGCCAACGAGATCTACCAGTTGGCGAAAGACGCAGGCATCTCCCGGCGCACCGTGGAGATGGCCAAGCGCAATATGCCTGACGTAACCGCCAGAAAATTGAGAAACTGCTGGGCCTGGTCGCTCCACTAATCAAGACCGCAAGACCGTAATCGTTCCCCATGCGAACTTCCATATCTTGTGTAATTTCAAAAACTAAACCCATATATGCTGTGTTATTCAAGGCCGCAGCTTCCAACACATTGCGGCCTTGCGGTCTTGAATTTGCGGAAGGAATACGACCCACCCTTCGCAAAAAACAGAACTTCCTTTACCACCAGTGACGCAAGTGACGCTGAAAACTTAGGAGCGGTTGCGACCCTCCCTGCTGCGGCCTGCGTTCCTTCCGGCACTGGAGGAACTCTCCTCAGCCAACCGTCCCACAAAACCACTCAAGCCCCCTGTCCGCCCCCAGAAGGCCCGTTTTGGCCGGTTTCCGCCCCAGGCGGGGGAACGGCCCGCCCCCGCCTGGACAGAGGCCGGTTTGGGCCACACAGGGGCGAGTTTCGCAGAAGTCACCGGAGAAGCAGAAAAGCCATTTTTCGTTTTCTGCTTCTCTCAGGCTGGAAACAAAACACACCGTAGTCTCAAACCAACACACTCCTCCCTTTTAGGGAGGGCAAGCAGAGCGCCTGCCCGACGTTGTCGGTCAGCACAAAAGGCGGGCAGGTCTCGCCTGCCGGCTCGGTCGGCTCGGGGCGGTTCCCACCGGGGGCCCTCGCCCCTGCACCCACTTTGCAAAAAGGAGAAAAACATTTGGCAAGCATCAAACAACTTACTGACCGCAAATTCAAGATTACCGTCAGCAACGGCTACCGGCCAAACGGCAAGAAAATCTGCAAGGCCAAGACCATTACTGTCCCAAATTCGGTGAAGCCCAGGGGTATTCCCCAATACGTTGCCCACGAAGCAGAAGAGCTGGAACGCCTGGTGAAATCCGGTTTCGCCGAGGACCGGGACACCACCTTTGAAACTTATGCCGCCCGCTGGCTGGAGCGGCAAGTGAAGTACGCCCCCGGTACGCTGGCCAGCTACCGGCGGATGCTGGAGCGGGTCTACCCCTACATCGGAGCCATCAAGCTGGGAGAACTGCGTCCCATGGCACTGGAAAATATGTTGTTAGAGCTGCGAAAGAGAACCCGCCAGGGCAGGCCTATCCAGGAGGCCACGGTGCAGAAATACCTGACCGTGGTGTCCGCCGTGCTCAGCGATGCCAAGCGGAATGAGATTATCCAGCGCAACCCCGCCCGGATGATCGACCTGCCGGACACGGAACACCGGCAGCAGTTCATCCCCACGGATGAGCAGGCCCAGTACTTCCTCAACGCTTTGTCCGAGGAACACATTCTCTACCACGCTTTCTACGTCCTGGCGATTTACACCGGCTGTCGCCGGGGAGAGCTATGCGCCTTGCGGTGGAGCGACTTCTCCTTTGTGGATCACTACACCTGGAATCTGGTGGTATCCCGTTCCCGCAGCGTGGTGCCGGGGAAAGGCGTGGTGGAGGGGCCCACCAAGAATGGCCGCAGCCGATCCATGACTATCTCCTACTACGTAGTCAGCACGCTGTGGAATCTATACGACTTCCAGAAGCGCATTGCCAGGGAGAACCGCCGAAAAGTAAGCCCCTACCTGTTCGCCAACGCCCAGGGAGAGCCGGTTCACCCGGACACCTTTACCAAGCGCTTGCGGAAGATTTTCCGTGAACTGGGATTCCCCTCTTCTTTTCATCTGCATACGTTACGCCACTATTTCGTCTCCGCCATGCTCCATGAGGGGGTGGACAAACAGACCGTGGCGGAGCTAGCGGGCCACGGGGACACCTCTTTTCTGGAGAGGACTTACTGCCACCCCCAGATGAAGTTGAAGCAAAACGCCGCCGAAAGGTTGGAGGAAGCCCTGTTCCGGTTCTGAAAACCAGGTACATCGCTGGGGCTTGCGGGCAAGCTAGGCCGCCCCTCTTGTTCAAAGGGTAGAAAGTGAAAAAGCCGCCGGGGACCGGTACGTCTACTTTTCCCTGGAGATGGCAAGCCTCTTGAAAGAGTACCGATCTTTCTGCCAAGGGGAGCTGGAGCTTCATGAGGGGCGCTCCCTCACCTCAGAGGACTATGTCTTCCGCCGTCACGGGGCCGACCTGCCCATGACCCCCAGCACCTTCACCTGGCGGTTCAAATTGATTTTGAAGAAGCACGGCCTTCCCCTGGACTTGAATGTCCACAGCCTGCGGCACACCGCCGCCAGCTTGATGATCTCCGGCGGGGCGGATGTGGCTACGGTGTCGGGGATTTTAGGCCATGCTCAGGTGTCCACTTTCAATTTGGAGAAGTGCGGCGTTTTGCGTAACAAAACCGGAGTTTGCGACTCCGAGCACTTCTCCGGGAAGCTGGGGCCTGTCAGGGCTCCAGCTTTTCTATACCCATGCGTTTGATGAGAAGAAGCGGGAGGTCAGCGCCCAAATGCAGGGGAGGGTGGGGGTGTGAGGCTACAAAAAGGCCTCTCCAAGGGAAACCATGGAAAGGCCTTTTTCCATTTTGTTTGATTTTAGTCGCATCGGTGGGTCATAATGTCCAGGATGGTCTCGTCGGTCTGGCGCATGCCCTCTTTGG
>ENA-UONY01001807-UONY01001807.1-human-gut-metagenome-genome-assembly--contig:-CS9-NODE-1807-length-16642-cov-5.615000_pt1 | contig 16642 bp, 15 predicted proteins | sample MGYA00242465_ERZ724012 | MGnify/ENA metagenome assembly ERZ724012 | reverse complement strand
TGTGGAGGTGGCGGTGAAGGAGGGGGAGCCCGCCCCGGAGGCGGAGACCCAGGAGAAGTGGTCCCACCTGGTGGCCAGCCGGAGCGGGGTGGTGGTGTCGGCCCAGGCGGAGCGGGGCCGCCTGGAGGTGCAGCCCGGGGACGTGGTGGAGCAGGGCCAGCTGCTGGTCTCCGGCCTGTACCAGTACGTCCCCGACCCCTACCGGGCCCAGCCCACCCATCCGGCGCAGATCGTGGGCCCGGCCCGGGGCAGCGTCATCGCCGAGACCTACCGGGAGTTCACCGCCCGGGCGGGGAGCACCCAGGCCCGGCAGGTCCCTGTCGGGGAGCGGGAGGAGCGCGCCTTCCTCCGGCGGTTCGGGCTGCGGCTGCCCCTGGGGCTGTGGAACCAGCCCGCCGGGGAGTTCCGGTTCTCCCAGAGCGTCAGCGCCTGGGAGGTGCTGGGGGTGCAGCTCCCGGTGGCGCTGGAGCGGGAGCGGTACGACCCGGTGGAGACCCGTTCGGTCACCCTCAGCCGGGAGGAGCAGCGGGACGCCGCCCTCCGGGCGCTGCGGCAGCTGCAGCGGGAGGAGCTGCCCCAGGGCGCGGAGATCCTGGAGGAGGAGCTGCGGTTTACCTATACCGAGGAGGGCTGCACGGTCACCGCCCGGTGCCGCTGTTGGGAGGAGATTGGGCAAATCCAAGAGATTTTGGTGGAGTAGACTAATGGAACGGAAAAGTTTTGGCTAAAATTCATAGGTTTTCCGCTTGAAGAACCGAATTCCCTTGTGCTATAATAAAACACAAGAAAACGCTGGGATACTGGCGAAATAGGAGACAAGGGAGATTCGTTTGGAACAGAGGATCAATCTGGATAGGATGGAACAGGCCGCGGAGCTCTTCGGCAGCTTCGACGGCAACATGAAACAGCTGGAACAGCGCTATGGGGTGGCCCTGGTGTTCCGGGACTCGGAGCTGAAGATCACCGGGGAGGACCCAGAGGCCGTGGACAAGGCGGCCCGGGTGGTAAAAAGCCTCATCACCCTCATCGGCGGCGGGGAGACCCTCACCGACCAGAACGTGCGCTACTGCATGCAGATGGTGGAGGAGGACGGCGACGACAAGGTGGCCCGCCTGGCCGGGGACTGCATCTGCATCACCAGCAAGGGAAAGCCCATCAAGCCCAAGACCGTGGGCCAGCGCACCTACTGCGACAATATCCGGGACAACACCATCACCATCGGCGTGGGGCCTGCCGGCACCGGCAAGACCTACCTGGCGGTGGCCATGGCGGTAAAGGCCTTCCGGGCCCAGGAGATCAACCGCATCATCCTCACCCGCCCCGCTGTGGAGGCCGGGGAGAAGCTGGGCTTTTTGCCCGGGGACCTGCAGCAGAAGGTGGACCCTTACCTGCGGCCTTTGTACGACGCGCTGTTCGACATGCTGGGGGCGGAGACCTACCAGCGCTATGTGGAGCGGGGGAACATCGAGGTGGCGCCTCTGGCCTACATGCGGGGCCGCACCCTGGACGACAGCTTCATCATCCTGGACGAGGCCCAGAACACCACCGGGGAGCAGATGAAGATGTTCCTCACCCGGCTGGGGTTTGGCTCGAAAATGGTCATCACCGGGGACATCACCCAGATCGACCTGCCGGACGGGAAGAAGTCCGGCTTGAAAGAGGCGGTGCGCATCTTAAAGGGCATCGAGGACATCGCTGTGTTCCGTTTTACGGAGAAGGACGTGGTGCGCCACCGGCTGGTGCAGGACATCATCCGGGCCTACGAGCGGGCCAGCCGGACAAAGTGACAAAATTTCCCAAATAACAGAAAGGGAGGATATATCGATGGAGAAAATTCGTGTCATCATTTCCAACAGGCAGCGGGCTGTAAAGATCCCCACCGGCCTGCGGATGCTGATCCGCCGGTGCTGCCATGCCGTGCTGCAGCTGGAGCATTTCCCCGACTCGGCGGAGATCAGCGTGTCCTTTGTGGACAACGAGCAGATTCGGGAGATGAACAAGCAGTACCGGAATAAAGACGCGGAGACCGACGTGCTGTCCTTCCCCATGGGGGAGAACGGCGTTTACGACGTAAACCACGAGACCGGCGCCAAGATCCTGGGGGACATCGTCATCTCCGTCCCCAAGGCCATGGAGCAGGCCAAGACCTACGGCCACAGCCTGGAGCGGGAGGTGGGCTACCTCACCGCCCATTCCATGCTGCACCTGCTGGGCTACGACCACGAGAACGGCGGCCTGGCCCGGGTGCGCATGCGGGAGAAGGAAGAGTACGTCATGCGGGAGCTGGGTCTGCCGGCCAGCAGCAGCTACGCCCCGGATGCTTGACCGGGAGCCTGCCGGCAGCAGACGCAGGCTGTTCCGCAGCTTTGGGGACGCCCTGCGGGGCATCTGGAACTGCGTGGAGAGCGAGCGGAACATGCGCATCCACCTGACGGCGTGCTGCTATGTGGTGTTTTTCGGCTGCCAGCTGCCCCTCACCCGGGGGGAGTGGGCGGCCTTGGTGCTGGCCATGGCCCTGGTCACCGGGGCCGAGGCTATGAATACCGCCGTGGAGAAGCTCTGCGATTTTGCCCAGAAGCGCCACAGCCTGATGATCCGCGTGGTAAAGGACGCGGCGGCGGGGGCGGTGCTCCTGTGTGCTGTGGGGGCGGCCGCGGCGGGGCTCATCGTCTTTTTGCGGTGGGAGCTGTGGCAGGCGGCGTGGGGCATCCTCACAAGCCCCCTTGCGCTGCTGGGATTCGTGCTGTCCCTGGGGGCGGCCCTGGCCTTTATCCTGCTGGGGCCCCGGGGGCTGCGGGACCGTTTGGAACGCCTATGGAAAAAATGACTGGGAGCGCGCCGGTGGGCGCGCCCCTGTGCTGTCTGCCCCGAAACGGGGACAGTGAAACTGTAACAGAGAGGGGGAGCGCCCATGGAAGGGGAGCGCGTAAAACAGGAGGATATGGCCGCGGAGCGGTCGGCTTTTTTGGCCATTGTGGGGCGGCCCAATGTGGGCAAGTCCTCCTTGCTGAACCGGATGATCGGGGAGAAGATCGCCATCGTCTCGAAAAAGCCCCAGACCACCCGCACCCGGATCATGGGGGTGCTCACCCAGGGGGCGGACCAGCTGGTGTTTTTGGACACCCCGGGCCTGGTAAAGCCAAAAAATTCCCTGGGGGACTACATGGCCAAGTCTGTGGCCAGCGCGGTGGCCGGGGTGGACGCCTGCCTGCTGGTCACCGAGGCGGGGGCCAAGATCTCCCCGGCGGACCGGGACCTGGCCCGGCGCTTTGCGGAGCTGAAGCTCCCGGCGGTGCTGGCCATCAATAAAATCGATTTGCTGAAGGACAAGACGCCCCTGATGGGGCAGATCGGGGAATTTGCCCAGCTGTACGACTTTGCTGCGGTGGTGCCGGTCTCCGCCCAGGCGGGGGACGGCATGGACGAGCTGCTGGACGAGCTGAAAAAGCTGGCCCAGCCCGGGGGGCACCTGTTCCCGCCGGACACCCTCACCGACCAGCCCGAGCGGGTCATCGCCGCGGAGGTGGTGCGGGAGAAGGTGCTGCGGCTGTTGGATCAGGAGGTGCCCCACGGGGTGGCGGCGGTCACCGAGTCCATGAAGGACCGGGGCGGGCTGCTGGAGCTGCAGGTCACCCTGTACTGCGAGCGGCCCAACCACAAGGGCATCCTCATCGGCAAGGGCGGGGCCATGCTGAAAAAGATCGGAAGTATGGCCCGGGAGGACCTGGAGGCCTTCTTCGGCTGCAAGGTGAACCTGCAGCTGTGGGTGAAGGTGAAGGAGGACTGGCGCCAGCGCCCGGAGACCCTCCAGAGCCTGGGCTTCTCCCTAAAAGACCTGGAGCTGTAAGGCTGCCTAGCACAAACCCGGCGGAAAGTTTGCCGCACCCTGTCGAAAAGACAAAAGTTTTCCTGTCATAGCCGGGGCCAAGCTGCAAATACTCTCTAAAAGAGGGACGTGCCTGCCGGCGTCCCTGCAAAGGGGGAAACGCTTGTGGATGAGAAGCAGGCTTGGCAGCTGTTTGCCCGGACAGGGAAGATCGAGGACTATATCCGCTATACACAGATCAAAAACCAGGCTGGGGGGCTGTGTTCCCCGGCCGGGGAGGCATACGGTGAAAGTAACGACCCAGGGGCTCATCATCCGGGAGCAGGTGGTGGGGGAGAGCGACCGCCTGGTCACGGTGCTCACCCGTGACGAGGGGGTGGTGCGGGCTTTTGCCCGCCGGGCCAAAAACCTGAAGGACAGCAAGAACGCCGCCACCGGCCTGCTCTGCTATTCCCGCCTGAACCTGTGGAAGGGGCGGGACAAGTACATGATAAACGACGCCTTTCCCATCGAGGTGTTTTTCGGCCTGCGGGAGGACATCCTCCGGCTGGCCCTGGCCCAGTATTTCTGCGAACTCTCGGTAGAGCTGGTGCCCGACGGGGCGGAGTCGGGGGACTATCTGCGGCTGGTGCTCAATGCCCTGCACTTTTTGAGCAAGGGCAGCCGGCCGGAGGCGCAGCTCAAGGCCATTGTGGAGCTGCGGATGCTCTCCCTCTCCGGCTATATGCCGGACCTGGTGTGCTGTGCCGCGTGCGGCGCCTATGAGGCGGAACGCATGTATTTTAAGGTGAACCGGGGGACCATCTACTGTAAAGACTGCTACCTGCCCAAGGGGGACCCCTTTGTGGCACTGTCCCCGGCGGCGCTCACCGCCATGCGGCACATCATCTATTCCGATTTTGAGAAAATCTTCTCCTTCGGCGTGTCCCCCGGGGCCCAGAAGGAGCTGTCCGCCGCGGCGGAGGCCTACACGGTCCACACCCTGCAGAAGCGGCCCAAGACTTTGGACTTTTACAACAGCCTGGCGGCCTCCCCGTAAGGGGGCTGCCCGGGGCCGCCGCGGCTTTGGAAAGGATGACATACCGTGACGTACAAGACGATGCTGGAGCGGGCCCGGGACCATGTGGCCCGCCATTTGGACTGCCCGCCGAACGTGCTGCTGGCCCCGGGCACGTCCTTTGTGGAGAACCGCCGGGCCGCGGCCTCCTTTTTAGAGGTCTGCACCATGGGGGCGGGGGTGGTGGTCTCCGCCTCGCCGGAGCTGCTGCCCCGGGTGGAGCCCCTCCTCACCGGGAAGAGCCGGGACGAGGTCTTTGAGTTTCCCCTGGTGTACGGCCAGTCTTTGTACTATCTCCCGGACCTGGGGCGCTTTCATCCCCAGCCCCGGCCGGAGGGGGACCGGTACCGGCTGTTTACCGGGGAGCAGGTGAAGGAGCGGCGGGGCATCGCCGGATTCGACAACTCCCTGGCCTTTGACGCCCAGGGGGAGACCCCCACCTGCATCGTGTCTTTCGCGGAGCGGGACGGGGAGGTCGCCGGGCTGGCCGGGGCCGCCCTGGTGAGCCGCCTTACCGCCGCCATTTTAGAGCGGGACGTGGTCCCCTTCTACTGCGCCTCGGTGACCAACATCGGCTCCCAGGGGGTGGCGTTCCGGGCGGGGCTGGCGCCCGCCTGGGTGTCCACCTACCGCACGGTGCTGGACGGCAGTTTCGCCTATGGGGGCTTGGCCCCGGCCCTGCCGGAATAAGGAAATCTTTTGTTTGAGGAAATAGGATATGGACAAGAATTACCGGGCGTTAGAGCTCGACAAGATTTTAGAGATGGTGGCAAAGGAGGCCACCTGCCCCGATGCGGCGGAACTGGCCCGGGCCATCCAGCCGGTGTACACCGCCGCCGAGGCCCGGCACCTGCTGGAGGAGACCGACGCCGCCTTTGTGCTGATGGCCAAGTTCGGCGCGCCCTCCTTCTACGGGCTGCAGAACGTAACCAACGCCCTGCGCCGGGCCCAGGCCGGGGGCGGGCTGGGCCTGCCGGAGCTGCTGGCCGTGGGGGCCACCCTGTGGGCCATCCGCTCCCTGAAGCAGTGGCACGAGAAGAGCGCCAGCGTGAAGAACGCCCTCACCGCCCGGTTCGAGATCCTGGCGCCCAACAAGTACTTAGAGGAGAAGATCTTCACCTGCATCGTAAGTGAGGAGGAGGTGGCGGACGCCGCCTCCCCGGCGCTGGCGGCCATCCGGCGGAAGATCCGGGCGGCCTCTGTCCGGGCCCGGGAGCAGCTGGACAAGCTCATCCGCTCCACCTCCCACCAGAAGCACCTGCAGGAGGCCATCGTCACCCAGCGGGGGGGCCGGTACGTGGTGCCGGTAAAGGCCGAGTACCGGGGGGAGATCCCCGGTCTGGTCCACGACACCTCCGCTTCCGGGGCCACGGTGTTCATCGAGCCCATGAGCGTGGTGGAGGCCAACAACGAGATCCGGGTGCTCCAGTCCGACGAGCAGGACGAGATCGCCCGCATTCTGCTGGAGCTCTCCGGGGAGGCGGGGGAGTTTGCCGACAGCATCATCGACAGCTACCAGTACGCGGTGCAGCTGAATCTGATCTTCGCCAAGGCCCAGGTGGCCTACCGGATGAAGGCCGTGGTGCCGGTGATCGACGAGAGCCGGCGCACGGTGCTCCACGCCGCCCGGCACCCCCTCATCGACAAGGACCAGGTGGTGCCCACGGACATCTCCCTGGGGGAGAGCTTCGACGCCCTGATCATCACCGGCCCCAACACCGGCGGCAAGACCGTCTCCCTCAAGACCATCGGCCTGTTGACCCTGATGGCCATGTGCGGGCTGATGATCCCCGCCGGGGAGGGCAGCCGGGTGGCGGTGTACCGCCACATTTTGGCGGACATCGGGGACGAGCAGAGCATCGAGCAGTCCCTGTCCACCTTCTCCGCCCATATGACCAACATCATCCGCATTTTGCGGGTGGCGGACAGCCAGAGCCTGGTGCTGTTGGACGAGCTGGGCGCCGGTACCGACCCGGTGGAGGGCGCGGCCCTGGCCACGGCCCTCATCGAGGAGCTGCGGCGTAAGGGGGCCAGGCTGGCCTGCACCACCCACTACGCCGAGCTGAAGGCCTACGCCCTGGAGACCGACGGGGTGGAGAACGCCTGCTGCGAGTTCGACGTGGCCACCCTGCGTCCCACCTACCGGCTGCTCATCGGGGTGCCGGGGAAGTCCAACGCTTTCGCCATCACCCGGCGGCTGGGGATGGACGGGCGCATCGTGGACCGGGCCGGGGAGCTGGTGAGCCGGGAAAACACCGCCTTCGAGCAGGTGGTGGGCCGCCTGGAGGAGAGCCGCCGGGCCCTGGAGGACCAGCTGGAGCAGGCCCGGGAGGAGGCCCGGAAGGCCCGGGAGAGCGCGAAGCAGTCGGAGGAGAAGCTGGAGGAGGCGGAGCGCCAGGCCCAGAAGGAGATGGACCGGGCCCGGCAGGAGGCCGCCCTCATCGTGCAAAAGACACGCCAGCAGGCCGACGCCCTGTTAAACGAGCTGGACGAGCTCCGCCGGCAGAAGAACAAGGCCCTCTCCGCGGAGCAGAAGGCTCGGCTGCGGGCGGGGATGCGGGACCTGGAGAAGGCCTCGGACCCGGTGCGCAGGCGCTCCAACGACGGGTACGTGCTGCCCCGGGAGCTGAAAGTGGGGGACCCGGTGCTCATCTTCGACATCGATAAGGAGGCCACGGTGCTGGAGGCCCCCAAGGACGGCCAGGTGCTGGTGCAGGCCGGGGTCATCAAGACCCGGGTGGCGCTGTCCAACCTGCGGCTGCTCACCAAGACCCAGCAGAAAAAGCAGCTGGGCCGCACGGTGACCCGGTCCGTCTCCACCCAGGAGGCCTCCACCAGCCTGGACCTGCGGGGCCAGAACGTGGAGGAGGGCCTGATGGAGGTGGACGCCTTTCTGGACCGGGCCAGCCGGATGCACCTGTCCCAGGTGACCATCATCCACGGCAAGGGCACCGGGGTGCTGCGGGCCGGGGTGCAGAAGCACCTGCGGAAATGCCCCCAGGTGAAGAGCTTCCGCCTGGGCACCTACGGCGAGGGGGAGAGCGGCGTCACCATCGTGGAGCTGAAATAAGGTTGTTGCAAAACTGTAAAGAAACAGGACCGCCCTTGCGAAAAGGGCGGTTTTGTATTACAATAAGGGGAGTATCACCGGCAAAAGGAGGCTGGCTATGGAGGGACAGACCACCATCAAATACCTGCAGCGCTACCTGCGGGAGAAGGACCTGGGCTTTTTGGCCTGTGCGGCCCTGCCCCCGGGGGAGGAGCGCCAGAAGCGGGAGGCCCAGGCCGCCGGCGACTTTTTCCGCAAGCTGGTGGAGGAGGTGGGGGAGGTCTCCCGGGCCATCTCCCACCGGCAGTTCCGGCAGCCGGGGCAGCCCATCAAGGGCACCCTGGACGAGGAGCTGTGGGATGTGATCTACTACACCCTGTGCCTGGCGGAGTTCTATGGCATCGACATGGAGGCCGCCATCCGGGAAAAGGAGGCGCTGAATAACCAGCGCTTTCACGACGCCCACCCCTTCCAGGCCGGGCGCTGAACCATGTTCGCCCGCGGCGGGACACCGCCGCTTCATTATGGAAAGGAAATGAGAGAGCACTATGGCACGAAAAGAATTTCAAGCAGAGAGCAAACGGCTGATGGACTTGATGATCAACTCCATCTACACCCACAAGGAGATCTTCCTCCGGGAGCTGATCTCCAACGCCAGCGACGCCATTGACAAGCTGTACTACCGCACCCTGGAGGACGGCGCCACCGGCCTGTCCCGGGAGGACTTCTTCATCCGCATCGATTTGAACAAGGACGCCCGCACCCTCACCATCACCGACAACGGCGTGGGCATGACCCAGGAGGAGCTGGACAACAACCTGGGCGTCATCGCCAAAAGCGGGTCCCTCCAGTTCAAGCAGGAGGCGGAGCAGAAGGAGGACGTGGACATCATCGGCCAGTTCGGCGTGGGCTTCTACTCCGCGTTCATGGTCAGCGACAAGGTGACGGTGGAGAGCCGGGCCTTTGGCAGCGACACGGCCTGGAAGTGGGAGTCGGAAGGGGTGGATGGCTATGAGATCACCCCCTGCGAAAAGGCGGACCGGGGAACGGTCATCACCCTGCACCTAAAGCCCGACACCGAGGACGAGCGCTACAGCGAGTTTCTGGAGCAGTACCGCATCCAGGGGCTGGTGAAGAAATATTCCGACTACATCCGCTACCCCATCCGCATGGAGATGGTGCACACCCACTTAAAGGAGGGCACCGGGGTGGACGGCAAGGAGCCGGAGTACGAGTCCCACACCGAGCTGGAGACCTTAAACAGCATGGTGCCCATCTGGAAGAAGGCCAAGTCCGAGGTGACCGATGAGGAGCTGAACGCCTTCTACAAGGAGAAATTCTTCGACTGGCAGGACCCCTTGAAGGTCATCCGCACCTCCACCGAGGGGGCGGCCACCTACACGGCGCTGCTGTTCTTGCCCAAGAGCGCCCCTATGGACTACTACACCAGGGAGTACGAGAAGGGCCTGCAGCTCTACGCCAGCGGCGTGCTCATTATGGAGAAGTGCCCGGACCTGCTCCCCGACTGTTTCAGCTTTGTGCGGGGCCTGGTGGATTCCCAGGACCTGAGCCTGAACATCTCCCGGGAGATGCTCCAGCACGACCGGCAGCTGAAGCTCATCGCCGGGCGGCTGGAGAAGAAGATCGCCTCGGAGCTCCAGTCCATGCTGAACAACGACCGGGAGAAGTACGAGGAGTTCTGGAAGAGCTTCGGCCTGCAGCTGAAGTACGGCATGTACGACAACTACGGCGCCAAAAAGGACGAGCTGAAGGACCTGGTGCTGTTCACCTCCTCCCAGGAGGAGAAGCTGGTGACCCTGAAGGAGTACGCCGGCCGGATGAAGCCGGACCAGCCCGCCATCTACTACGGCTGCGGGGAGAGCGTCCAGCGCATTTTAAGCCTGCCCCAGGCCGAGGCCGTGCTGGCCAAGGGCTATGAGATCCTGTGCCTGACGGACAACGTGGACGAGTTCGCCCTGAAGATGCTGGGCAAGTACGAGGACAAGGAGTTTCGGAACATCTCCGCCGACAACCTGGACCTGGAGAGCGACGAGGCCAAGGAGCAGGCCAAAAAGCTGGCGGAGGAGCACAAGGACCTGCTGGCCGCCCTGAAGGACGCCCTGGGGGACAAGGTGAAGGAGGTAAAGCTCTCCTCCCAGCTGAAGTCCCACGCGGTGTGCATCACCACCGACGGGATGATCTCCACGGAGATGGAGAAAGTCTTAAACGCCATGCCCGCCCGGGAGAAGATCAAGGCCCAGCGGGTGCTGGAGGTAAACCCGGAGCACCCGGTGTTCCAGAAACTGGAGGCCCTGAAGGACAGCGACCCGGAGCGGTTGAAGCTCTACGCCGAGCTCCTCTACGACCAGGCCCTGCTGGTGGAGGGCATCGCCCTGGAGGACCCGGCGGACTTCGCCCAGAAGCTCTGCCAGATCATGTGACGGAAATCTCGCGACGCGGAAAGGATACCGCTATGGACCAATACCCCTACAACAGCTGGCCGCCCCCGGGGGGCCACCCCCCTGCGCCCCCCGGCGGGCAGCAGGGCCAGCCCTCTTACGGCCCGGCCCCCTTCTATGGGCAACCCCCTTATGGGACCGCCCCCTATGGCCCTGCCCCGGCCCAGCAGGCCCCGGCAGGCTGGCAGGTCCCGCCGCCCCCGGCGGGCCCTGCCTATCCCCAGCCCTACCCGCAGCCCTACCCCGCCCCTGTTTACCAGGCGCCGCCCTACGCCCTGGGCGGCCCCCGGCGGGACCCCCTGGTCAAGGGGGCAAGCCGCACCATGAACCGCATGTGCCTGTGCGTCATCGCCCAGACGGCGGCCTCCTTCCTGTGGAGCCTGCTGTTCTCCGCCCTGATGACCCTGGGCGGGGTGGACCTGTTCGCGGACAACATGGCCTACCTGTGGCTCAGCGCGGCGCTGGTGCCCCTGTCCACGGCCCTGCCCTTCGCCCTGTACCTGCTGGTGGGCAAAAAGGACCTGCCCCAGTACCTGCGCTTTGAGAAGGTGGGCTTCCTCACCGGACTGCTGTGCGTGGTGGGGGGACTGGCCATCTGCATTTTGGGCAATTACCCCGCCTTTTTCCTCCAGGACCTGCTGGGCTTTTTCGGCTACCAGCCCAGCTCCTCCGTGCTGGGCGGGGAGAGCACCTGGTCCTCCCTGGCGCTGGAATTCTGCTCCACCGCGGTGCTGGTGCCGGTGATGGAGGAGTTCGCCTTCCGGGGCGTGCTGTTCTCCGCCCTGCGGAAGTACGGCACCGGCTTCGCGGTGGTGGGCTCGGCGCTGGTGTTCGCTTTTGTGCACCTGGATGCCTCCAGCGTGCTGTTCGCCTTTATCGCCGGGCTGGTGTTCGGCTTTTTGTACGCCCGCACCAACAACCTGTGGGTGACCATCGCCATCCACGGGCTGAACAACGGCATCGCCGTGGTCAGCGGCTACCTGGACCTGTTCGTCCCCGCGGGGCTGGCCGATTTGGTGAGCTCTCTGCTGCTGCTGGTCCCCATCGCCCTGGGAATTGCGGCCCTGGTGGTGCTGTGGGTGTTCCGGCGGAAGCTCTTCCCCTCCCGCGCCTGGCAGGAGACCCTCTTCCCACTGGAGGCCGGCCGGGCCGCCCGGGCCACGGTGCGGGCGCCCCTGTTCTGGGTGACCGCGGCCATGATGCTGGTCTACACCGCCGCCCTGTTCTTCTAGCCATGGAGCTGGCGTTTTTGCCCAAAAAGGAGCTGATGGGCCGGGCCCTGGCCCTGGCCCGGGAGGCCGCCGCCGCGGGGGAGGTCCCGGTGGGGGCGGTGGTGGTCAAGGACGGGCGGGTCATCGGGGAGGGGCGCAACCGCCGGGAGGCGGGGAAGAGCGCCCTGGCCCACGCGGAGCTGGAGGCCATCGCCCAGGCCTGTGAGGCTCTGGGCACCTGGCGGCTCACCGGCTGCCAGCTCTATGTGACCCTGGAGCCCTGCCCCATGTGTACCGGCGCCATCATCAACGCCCACATCGACACGGTGGTGTACGGCTGCGACGACGAGCGGGCCGGCTGCTGCGGCACGGCCGCGGACCTGTTCGCCCTGCCCTACAGCCACCGGCCCCTGGTGTACCGGGGCTGCCGGGAGGAGGAGTGCCGGGCCCTGCTGCGGGACTTTTTCCGGGGGCTGCGGGAAAAATAGCACAAATAGGCTCTGGCTCTGCCAGGGCCTTTTTCCGTTCTCTCAGGCGGCCGCACCTTGCGGAAACCGCCGGGATATGCTACAATAAAAAACCTGGAGAAAAATCGCGAAAAGGATGGGATGGATATGGAACACAGCCAGCACGAACGGGTGGTGGTACTGGATTTCGGCGGGCAGTACGCCCAGCTCATCGCCCGGCGGGTGCGGGACCTGGGGGTCTACTGCGAGATCAAGAATTACAAGACGGACCCAGAGGCCTTGCGGGACTGCAAGGGCATTATTTTTACAGGCGGGCCCAACAGCGTGTACGCGGAAGGGGCGCCCCTGTGCTCAAAAGCCGTGTTTGACCTGGGCGTGCCAGTGCTGGGCATCTGCTACGGGGCCCAGGCCATGGCCCACCTGCTGGGCGGGGAAGTGGCCCAGAGCCCGGTCCACGAGTTCGGCAAGACGCCGGTGGCCTTCTCCCAAAGCTCCCTGCTGTTTGGGGAGGTGCCGGACAGCGTGTGCTGGATGAGCCACAACGACTATATCGCAAAGCTGCCGGAGGGCTTTGTCTCCTCTGCCCACAGCGCCCACTGCCCGGTGGCCGCCATGGAGCGCCCGGAGAAAAAGCTCTACGCCGTGCAGTTCCACCCCGAGGTGGAGCACACCCAGTACGGCTGCGCCGGGGACTGGAAGATGGCCTCCTTCGCCCAGGAGACCATCGCCGCCATCCGGGAGCGGGTGGGGGACAAGAAGGTCCTCTGCGGCCTCTCCGGCGGGGTGGATTCCTCGGTGGCGGCCATGCTGGTGCACAAGGCCATCGGCAAAAACCTGACCTGCATCTTCGTGGACCACGGCCTGCTGCGCAAGGGCGAGGGGGACATGGTGGAGCAGGTGTTCCAGAAAGAGTTTGACATGAACATCATCCGGGTCAACGTCCGGGAGCGGTTCCTCACCAGGCTCCAGGGCGTGGAGGAGCCGGAGCGGAAGCGGAAGATCATCGGCGAGGAGTTTATCCGGGTGTTCGAGGAGTAGTCGAAAAAGCTGGGCAAAATGGACTTCCTCTGCCAGGGCACCATCTACCCCGACGTGGTGGAGAGCGGCACCGGCGAGGCGGCTGTTATCAAGAGCCACCACAACGTGGGCGGCCTGCCCGAGGACATCGGCTTCGAGGGCCTGGTAGAGCCCCTGCGGGACCTGTTCAAGGACGAGGTCCGCCGGGTGGGCCTGGAGCTGGGCATCCCGGAGAACCTGGTGTGGCGCCAGCCCTTCCCCGGCCCGGGCCTGGCGGTGCGTATCATGGGGGAGGTCACCGGCGAGAAGCTGGCCCTCCTGCAGGAGGCGGACGCCATCTTCCGGGAGGAGGTGGCAAACGCCGGCCTGACCCGGGACGTGGACCAGTATTTCGCGGTGCTCACCGCCAACCGCAGCGTGGGCGTCATGGGCGACGGCCGCACCTACGGCGTCACCGTGGCCCTGCGGGCCGTGACCACCACCGACTTTATGACCGCCGACTGGGCCCACCTGCCCTACGACCTGCTGGGCAAGACCTCCAACCGCATTATCAACGAGGTCCCCGGCGTCAACCGCGTGGTGTACGACATCACGTCTAAGCCCCCGGCCACCATTGAGTGGGAATGACCCACTCTCGCACACAGAACACCCCCCGCTTTTGGAGCGGGGGGTGTTTTTCGCCCTATTCTTGAAGGTATTCCTCCAGGGCCTGGCTTTGGGGGTAGGCCTGGCGGAAGCGGGCGGTCAGGTCCTTTTCCCTGCTGAAGAACAGGGTCAGGGAGCTGTCCCAGGCCACGATCTCCAGCTGGGCCAGGGGGTGCTGCGTGGTCAGGGGGAGGCGCCAGAAGCCGGGGTAGCCGTCGGCGTAGGGGAGGGGGTGTGCCAGCACCTCCCGCAGTGAGACGCGCTTGTCAAAGCCGGAGAGCACCGCCCAGATCCACTGGAAGTTCTCCCGCTCCACCAGGGCGGTGAGGGCCTCGCCGCTGATCCAGCAGGAATCGCCCCGGAGCATGGCCTCTGCCTTGGGATCACTGGGATAGCACTCGCAGTCGGTGATGAGCCAGTTGTAATCCTTCTGCCGGCCGCTCATGGCGTCGAAAACCTTGCCCAGATAGGTGTAGTAGGATTCGCCCTTTTCGTTGATCGCGCCGTAGACCATACTGCCGCGCCTCCTGTCTTTTTTCCATGATATCACAGGGCCGCCAAAATGGCAAGGCAGCGGCGCCGAAGCAGTCGGAAACCCTTGCAAACCCCCGGGTTCTGTGGTACTATGAAAGGCGGAAGACCCGGCGTTGCCTGGGGGAGAGCCCCGGCGGATGAGCGGGGGAAAAGCAGGCAACAATATTCATAGACAGAGGAAAGGAGACCCTATGAAGATCACCGACGATATTTTGTATGTAGGCGTAAACGACCACCAGGTGGACCTGTTCGAGGGGCAGTACGTGGTGCCCAACGGCATGTCCTACAACTCCTATGTGATCCGGGACGAGAAGATCGCCGTGATGGACACGGTGGACGCCAAATTCACCCACGAGTGGCTGGACAACCTGGCCGGCGCCCTGGAGGGCAAAAAGCCCGACTACCTCATCGTGCAGCACATGGAGCCCGACCACGCTGCCAACATCCACAACTTTATGAAGGTCTACCCCGACACCACCGTGGTGGCCAATGTAAAGACCTTCGCCATGATCCAGAGCTTTTTCCGGGACTTGGACCTGGAGGGCAAAAAGCTGGAGGTGAAAAACGGTGACTCCCTGAGTTTGGGCCGCCACACCCTCACCTTTGTGTTCGCTCCCATGGTCCACTGGCCCGAGGTGATGGTCACCTATGACAGCACGGAGAAGGTGCTGTTCTCTGCCGACGGCTTCGGCAAGTTCGGGGCCCTGGACGTGGAGGAGGACTGGGACGACGAGGCCCGCCGGTACTACATCGGCATTGTGGGCAAGTACGGCGCCCAGGTGCAGAACCTCTTAAAGGCCGCCGCTACCCTGGACATCCAGACCATCTGCCCCCTGCACGGGCCGGTGCTCAAGGAGAACCTGGGCCACTACCTGGAGAAGTACAACATCTGGTCCTCTTACGCGGTGGAGAGCGAGGGCGTGATGATCGCCTACACCTCCGTCTACGGCCACACCAAGAAGGCCGTGGAGGCGCTGGCCGCCAAGCTGCGGGAGAAGGGCTGCCCGGAAGTGGTGGTCTGCGACCTGGCCCGCACGGACATGGCCAAGGCGGTGGAGAACGCCTTCCGCTACGGCAAGCTGGTGCTGGCCACCACCACCTACAACTCCGAGATCTTCCCCTTTATGCGGGACTTCATCCAGCACCTCACCGAGCGCAACTACCAGAAGCGCACCGTGGGCCTTATCGAGAACGGCAGCTGGGCCCCCATGGCCGCCAAGGTGATGAAGAAGATGCTGGAGGGCTGCAAGGACATCACCTGGCTGAACACCACGGTGAAGATCATGTCCTCCTTAAGCCAGGAGAACATGGACCAGCTGGAGGCCATGGCCGCCGAGCTGAGCACCGAGTATATCGCCCACTCCGCCGAGCGGGCCAACAAGAACGACCTGACCGCCCTGTTCAAGATCGGCTACGGCCTGTACGTGGTCACCAGCAACGACGGGGAGAAGGACAACGGCCTCATCGTCAACACTGTGACCCAGCTCACCGACAACCCCAACCGGGTGGCAGTGAACATCAACAAGGACAACTACTCCCACCACATCATCAAAAAGACCGGTGTGATGAACGTCAACGTCCTGTCGGTGGACGCGCCCTTCAGCGTGTTCGAGAATTTCGGCTTCCAGAGCGGCCGCCAGGCGGACAAGTTTGCCGGCTGGAAGACCTACCGCTCTGATAACGGCCTGGTGTTCCTGCCCCAGTATATCAACGCCTTCCTGTCTTTGAAGGTGGAGCAGTACGTGGACCTGGGCACCCACGGCATGTTCATCTGCACCGTGACCGAGGCCCGGGTGATGAGCGACAAGCCCACCATGACCTACACCTACTACCAGGAGAACGTGAAGCCCAAGCCCCAGACCGAGGGCAAGAAGGGCTTTGTGTGCAAGATCTGCGGTTATATCTACGAGGGGGACGTGCTGCCCGACGACTTCGTCTGCCCCCTGTGCAAGCACGGCGCCGCGGACTTTGAGCCCATCGGGTAAAACAAAACAGGTGACGCCGCCCGGTTTTTCAGCCGGGCGGCGTTTTCGCGCCTGCGCCTTGACAGGCCGGGCCGGGTGTGGTATGGTGGGCGAAAAGGAGGGATTGCCATGGAGATTGTGAGCCTGCGGCCGGGGGACGCCCTGTGGGAGGCCGTGGCCGCCTATGCGGAGGGCTGTTCCTGGCGGGCGGGGAAGGGCCTGGCCCAGCAGATGCGGGAGGGGCGGTTCCAGGACTGGGAGCGGGTGTTCGCCCTGGCAGAGGGGTCGACCGTCGCCGGGTACTGCACCCTGGTGGAGGTGGACTGCCTGGACGTGCCCTACCGGCCCTTCATCGGCTATGTGTTCGTGGGGGAGCCCTACCGGGGACAGCGCTGGAGCGAAAAGCTCATCCG
>ENA-UONY01001802-UONY01001802.1-human-gut-metagenome-genome-assembly--contig:-CS9-NODE-1802-length-16685-cov-8.642273_pt1 | contig 16685 bp, 12 predicted proteins | sample MGYA00242465_ERZ724012 | MGnify/ENA metagenome assembly ERZ724012 | reverse complement strand
TGGTCAAGGTGACCGACATCGACCAGCAGGGCCGCATCAACCTGAGCCGCCGCGATGCCATTCTGGCGCTGGAAGCCAAGCGCGCCGAGCAGGCACAGCAGCAGTAAACCCTGACTGCATAAAAGAAACCGAAAAAGAGGACCCGATGCATCTGCATCGGGTCCTCTTTGTTGTATCAGAAGGGAATTATACTGTGCGGTATTTGCGATCCAACGCCCAGCCGAATGCAAACAGCACCACACCGCTGACAGCCAGCACCGGCACGGGCCAGTTCAGCTGACCGGTCTGCGGCAGACCGCTCATTACCGGGCTATCCGGGTGGCCCGGCAGAACGGGGCTGTCTGGATTACCGGGTGCTACCGGATGATCCGGATTACCGGGAGAGACCGGGGTATCCGGGCTGTCCGGCGGGGTAGGCGTATCAGGATGATCGGGCGTATCCGGCGGCGTAGGGGGAGTGGGCGGCGTGTCCGGCTTGGTGGGGGTGTAAGCACCCACCTTGGGGCTGGCATCCACCACATAATTCCACTTGCCATCCTCCGCCATGGGCAGAGAGACAAGGAACGGATTGATCGGCTCATAGCCCTTGGAAGCCTCGGTCTGCACGATCAGATACAGGCCCAGCTCCAGATCACGGAAGGTCACGTTGCCGTCCGCATCAATGGTCTTCGTAGTGCCCTCGGCGCTTTGGGGCAGATACTCCTGCAGCTGGGCCGCAAGGGTGCTGTCGGTCAAATCACCCAGCGCAATGCCGCAGCCGTAGAAATCGCCGCAGTATTCGTAGCTCAGGTTGCCGTTTTGGCGCTTTACCTCGGCCACACGGTACAAAGTGAGCTTGCCGCCGCTCAGCGCCTTATCGTTGGCGCTGTCGTACAGCGTAACGCGGATGGTGCCGGTAGTGGGATTGCCGCTGCTGTCCACCAGCTTGATGTTTGCGCTGGTGGCAAGGGCAGGCAGCGCACTTGTTACCAGAAGGCACAGCACCAAAAGCAGGGCCGCAGCGTGCTTTTTGAGATCAGTGCGTTTCATGTTTTTCACCTCTTGTAGATTTGCGTTTGCGGTTGGAGAACAGCAGCCAGAGCAGCAGCACCAGCAGCAGGGGCAGTGCCATGATGGGGGCTGTGATGATCGGTTCGATCTTGATGGCATCAGCTGTTACACGGATGTGCTTGAGCTTGTCCGGCGTGGTGATGCGGCGTCCGCGCACCAGCAGGCGGTGCGTGTTGATGCCGTAGGGGGTGCAGGTCATCAGGGTGACGTAATCCTTGCCGTCCACCACCTTGAGGTTGTCCGTCTCGGTGGGCAGAACGATGGAGATGTTGTCCACCTCGTAGGTGAGCACGCGGTCCAGGATCGTGATGGTAAAGGTATCGCCCACTTCCAGCCGGTCGAGATTGGTGAACAGCTTGGCGCTGGGCAGGCCGCGGTGGGCCGAAATGACCGCGTGGGTACTGGCACCGCCCACCGGCAGACTGGTGCCTTCCAGATGGCCGGCCGCCACCTGCAGCACGCCGTCGCTGGTGCCGTGGTAGATGGGCAGCTCCACACCGATCTTTTCAATGGTGATGTAGCCCATAATGCCGGTGCCGGTCACATCCAGCGTGCTTTCGTAGGTGGGAAAGCGCTGCGGGAAATACAAAGCGTCCGGGTCTGCGGCGATCTGCGCATTGAACGCATCTGCCGCCTCGAAATAGGCGCTGTAGTCGGCATCGGTCAGCTTGTCCACGTCCTCGGCATAGGTGGCCACAGCACGGGACTGATGTAGTTGGTTGACGTAATCGCTGAGGGTGGGGTATAACATCACGGATAGACCCACGAAAAAGACGAGGATCAGGATCATGGTGCTTTTGTTCTTTTTCATGGGCTACTCCCTAATGTTATAAGGATAGGAGCGGGGGCCTTGCGGCCCCTTTGCTCCGGGTTCTTGGGGGAAATGGAGCTTACTTGTTCTCCATGCGCTTCTTGGTGACCAGCAGAACGATGGCCGCAACCATCAGGCCGCCGCCGACCACATAGAACAGGGTGGTGCCCATGCCGCCGGTGGAGGGCAGGGTAGTGCCAGCTTTATTGACGACATTGGTGGTCAGAGTATCTTTATTCTCAGCAGCAGTGAAAGTGATCTCGCCAGTTGCAGCAGTACCAGTCAGAGAGGTCAGGATCGTATTGCGCGTTTCGGTTCCCCAAATGATGGTGTGTTCAGCAGTGACGGTGAATTTGATGGGGGCAATGGAGTTATAACCCTCGGGGGTCTTGGTCTCGGTCAGAATGTAGTCGCCATCGTCCAGACCCTTGAAGGTAAAGGTAGCACCATCCTCAGACTTGACGACAGCCACCGTCTCCTTAGCGTCATCCTTCAGAATCTTCTCAAGAGTGAATTCTGCACCGGGCAGCAGATTACCATCAACTGCATTAGCATGCTTGTTGACAACGACCTGATAAGTAAAGACGATAACATTATCCCAAGGAGTTTTGCCGGTGCCCTCACCGTTGGGGTTGTTGGAGTACTCCAGCAGTGCCTGGTTGACATTGCCCTGACTGCCCAGAACAGCATCGCTGTTCAGCTCAGACTGATAGGTGACAGTGATCGTAGAACCAGCAGTGACAGAAGGAATCTGTTTCAAATCATCAAAGACGATTTCAAAGGTGCACTTATCCGAGGTGCTAGTCTTCACCGTATAACCAGTAGTGATTTTTTGATCGTCCACAAAAACTTCCACGGAAGTAGAATCAAAGGTCAGACCCTTTTCTTCTACATCATGGAATGCGTAATAGTATTTTTTGTAGGAAGCGTAATCAGCAGGAACCGTACCCTGCAGGCGGAAGGGCACTTTATCGCCGATATCGTAGTCGGCAGAATCCTGCCAGTCGCTCGTAACACCGGTCGTATCGTTCGTATCCTTCAGTTTCTTATTAAAAGAAGGAGCATCGCTGGTCTTCGGAGTGATCGTTACATTACCAACGACCTGAACGATATAAGTGGTGTATACATCACCAGCAGGCACAGAGCCGTCCTTATCCTTGATCAGATAGTAGCCGGGAACTGCATGATAAGTTGCACCATTGGTAATGGTGGCAACAGGAGTGGTATCCAGCTTCGCGTAGTTTTCAACGACGGCCAATTTTGCTGCATCAGAGGCAGAAGAACTGACGGTAGAAAGTTCGCTCAGAATTGCTTCAGAAACAGCTTCGCCTACAGTGCCAGTGCCATTACTGCCCCACTTGATGTTGGACAAGACTTTAGAGCCAGCTTTTTCACTATAATCGCCGATAAAGATCTGGTAGATCTCGTACTGATGAGTGCTATGAGGCGCGGTAATCGTAAAGGTGGATGGAGCGCTGTCTGCTGCAAGCGCGGGTACTGCCATGGCACACAGCATGGCAACTGCCAGCAGTGCGGCCAGCAGCTTTTTGATTGCTTTCTTCATCATAATTTGCGAAAGTCTCCTTTCAAGTTTTTCTGATTCCTATTTTCAGGGTCTGCTTCCGGCGCAGAATCAATTCTGCCGCCGTGTCAGGAAGGATGCAGGCTTTTTAACGTGCCCTCCTTTCGCGTCTGCGCTTTCTGCAAACCCCGCACACCAGAGCGGCAAGCATCAGCGCGCCGCCGCCTGCTGTATACAGTTTGGTACCGGCCCCGCCGGTAGAGGGAAGAACGTAGCCGCCAGCTTTTTTCTTGTTGGTCATTGTCAGCAGACCGCCATTTTCAACGCCGGGGTTATTGTTGGCGCTGTAAATCACGTCGTACTGCTGGCCGGTGCCAAGCTCCTGGATAAAGTAGTAGTAACCGGAGTCGACCTGGCGGTAGACATACGTCCATTTGTTTGCACTGGTCAGCGTGATAGGCTCGCCAACCGGGTCAGTCAGATCACGGGTGCCATTTTTCGGGTAACGGTACAGCTGGACGGAGACAGAAGTCTCCGTAACCTCGCTGCCGGTCAGAGTTTTGCCGTTTTCATCCACCCAGAACTTCTGGATGGTCAGCTCGTTGCGCTCGTTGGGGATATACAGCTCCTGCGACGAGTTGTACTTGTAAACAAACGATGCATCAAAGGCCGGGATACCCGCAGCACTTCCATGAGGACCTACCGCAGTATCATAGGCGGTTTGTTTGTCCTCGTTCTCGTTGGCAGTCCAGATAAAGAAGAATTCTTTGCTGGTCTTGGCATAACCGTCAGGCGCGGTATCCTCTACCAGTTTATACAGCGTATCTGTCGTGATGCCGTGTTCACCAATAGTAAGCGAGAGTGTGCCGGTTGCATCTGTGTCGGGCAGCACGGTGCCGGCGTCCCACCGACCGGTTGTGGCATCAAATTTGTACATGCGGAAAACGGCACCAGCCAGACCGATATTCTCATTGTCGCTGTCTACCTTGTACAAGGCGAGCCGATTCTGTTTGACGCTTGCCCAGCCGTTGACCTCTTTCAGCTTGGTGGATTCCTCGCTTTCGCCGCCGCCCGAAAGCTGTGCAGTGTTCTTGAGCTCAACTTTTTGGTTATTCGCATTGGTAAAATACTCGTACTCCAACACAAAAGCACGTTCATCCGGCAGAACGAAGGTCATGGTGTAAACATTTTGCCCATCACTGTTGACCGAAGAGGACGGATGGAAATCATACAAAGTATCCGGCAGGGGAGTGTCGCCCTCCTGCTTGGGATAGTTGTACAGCTTCAGGGTAGAGCGGTCAAGCTGTGCACTGAAGCCTTTTTGCACCGTCAGCGTATCGGTAAGGGTAATGGTGTCCGCACCAGACACAAGGTCTTTGCCGGTGGGGTTGATCACGATGCTGTAATGTGCACGGCTGTCGTTGTTAGAGTTAGTTTCTGTGCCGGTCTTTTTCAGCACATTGAACTTGCGGGTGAAAGTTGCACTTGCAGAAGCTTTGGCTTCGCCCCAGGCTGCGGTGTTGGGGTAGGTCTCAAGCGTTTTTTCAGGGTTGGAAGCCCATTCCGGGTCGGTGACCTTGACCTTGTAGCGGATGATGATCGCCGTTATGCGTGCAGTTTCTGTAATGCTTTTTAATTCGTTGAATTGGAAGGTCACGACATTATTGCTAACGTTCCAACTGAAATATTTTTTTTGCTTTAAATCGTAACTACCGGAACCAGGCCGACAAGAATTACCACCATAATTGAAGGTTGCTTCCGCATCCACAAAGGTCACACGGCTGTCCAGCGTATCTGTTACGGCGATGGTATCCTCCGGGAACTCTGTCCAGTCGGCAATGTTCAGCGACAACTGGTAGTAGATGTAGTTGTCTTTATCGTCTTTGTAGCCGGTGGTAATGGTGCTGCCATAGACGCCGTCACCGGTAGAAGTAATGCTCGATTCACCCGTTGTGGAAACGCCTTTGCTCAATACGGGGGTAGGCTTTTTCTTTTCGTAGGTGAAATTGGTACTGCTGCCGCCTTTTATTTTGTTGGTAAATTCGACCTTGTTCCCCTCTGCGACACCCGCTACATTCATGTAGGTGTGGTATTCGCTGATGGACATGGACTTGATGGCAGTACCGTTGTAGGAGCCTTTGCTTAGCGTGACTTTAAAGGACTGCACGTGCGAGCTGTCATCTGTAAATTGAATCGGTTTGGGATCGCTCTTGTTGGGGTCATCAACTCCATAATAGGAGATCTTAATGCCGATGCCCGCAGCCTTAGCAGCCTGATAGTTAAGCGGCGTTCCGTCTACAAGAGTAAAGGAGAGGTTTTGCTCGATCTCGCTCTGCAGCTCGGATGCGATGCCATAATGATCCGTGTCAGGCGTTTTGGGCTTTTTGATCTGATCAATAAACTCGCAGGTGGACCAGTTGTTGGGGATCGGGGAAGAAACGCTCCACGCACCTTTGCAGAGATCCTTGGTGGCGGTTTCTTCCAGAGAACCCACAGTACTCTTGCTTACCTCCCATTTACGGTCGGTTACCGTGCCGGTTTCCTCAGCGGTATACTTGTCATCGATGATAGACTTGTTCTCCACTTTCGTGACACCGTCAGGAACTTTGGTCTTATAGGTGAACTTATACTCCCGGCCCTTGGCCTCTTTCTCGAATGTATAGTCAAATCCGGTGCTGCCAGCTGCAGGTGTGATCTGATCAAATTCAGATTGCTGCCAATTGAGATCAGTTTGCGTAACGGTGACATTACCCACGATCTCGGCACCGCGCGTCTGGATGATATCCGAAAGCTTTTTGCCGTTCAGATCGCCGCCATCCGGATTATAAACCGTGACGGTCCAGTACATATACCCGTCATCGGGGTTGTAATTGGAAGCTTTTTTAATATAGCTGTCGTGTGCAGCATAGACAGTTTTCTTATCGTTTTCACGAACCCACGCGGTATTGCAAAAAGTGCCATAACCGTCTTTGGTATTGTTGGTGATCTCTACCCGGTAGGTCAGCTTGTAGGCCTCGCCCTTTTTCAGAGCAGGAAGATCCTTCAAATCAAAACTCTTGCCATCTGCAGCAAAATCCGGGGTATGACCCGTAATCGTATTGCCGCTCTTGTCCGTCAGGACAAAGCTGTTCTGGTCGTATGTGCCGCCGAGGGTATTATCGGAATTGAACTCATCGTGGATCGTAATAGGCTCGTTCCAACCTTGTTTGGAACTGACATCAATTACGTAGTAGGCATAAACCTTGCCGTTCTCTTCCACAAAACGATCATTGACACGACTCTTTTTCAGGCTGAGATTGGTCTTATCCTTTACGGTCACGGTAATACCGGTGCCGGGGAATTTGATCTCGCCATTGTCGCCGATCTTATCGGTCTCCACCTGGGCTTCTAGACCAAACGAACCTACAAAATACTGATCAGCGGCAAAATTGGTGTCAAATACCAGTGTTACTTCGCCGCTTTTGGAAACACTGTAGCGACCAACAACCTTGTCGCCCTGTTTGATAGGCCTATTTTCAATCGCAGTGCTAAGGTAGAGACCCTCAGGCAGCTGGTAAGTCAAAGTGCGGTCACCATCGGGATCGATCGTATCGGCCGGAATGAAGTAATCGTAATTCAGCGTGATCTTATCGCCATCGGTCAGGGTCAGATCACCGGTTACCGTCTGGTTGTTGACCGTGATCGTGGTGCCGACAATATTACCGCCGGGAACCATTGTATCAAGAACCTTCTTGGCAGAGGCATCACTTTCCAGCGTAGCAACGCCGTAATCAGCCTGCTGCGCATTTGCCACAGACACCAGCGTTGTTACCTGCGAAGCATTCAGCGTGACTTTAGCCACCTTGCCGTCCACATCGCCGGAGATCACGGTCAGGGTGCCGGAATCTTCGTCCACATCGCTCACGATGCCAACAGTGCTGGCATCCACGGTGTATTCCTCAATGTGGGGCGCGGTGTCGGTGGTGGCCGCAGCATCCATGGAGAGCAGGGCAATGTCGGCATCGGCGGAATCATCCTGCACCTGCAACGGCTGGCTTTCCACGGCCACAGCCTTGGTCACGGTGCCATTGTAGATGACGATATCACCGGGCATTGCGGCATCAGACGGCAAATCACCGTCAAAATCCATGGCATAGCCGCTGCCGGTCTCTTCGTTGTACAGCGCGCTGCGCAGCTGGCTGTGCAAAGACAGCACGCTGGAAACCTGCGGGATCGCGCTCTGGGGGATGCCGGCATAGTTCAGGCAGTAGGAGAGGAACATTACATCCCACGAACCGTAGGAATTGCCGTACCATGCACCGTAGCGGGTATAATAATGTACGGTGGTGCCGTCGGCATCGTCCAGCTTAAAGTTTTTCTCGCTCTGCTCATAGCCCAGTTGACCCTGTGCCACGGTGAGCAGGTCTTCGTTCCACATGCCGGTCAGGGCCGTGCCAGTCTTGTCCAGCCATTCGTCCTCGTCCTGCGTGTCGTCCAGCGGGTCGGACAGGCAGTTCACCGTGTGGTGATGCTCCGGCAGGCCGCAGACCAGCACTTCCTCGTAGCAGGCATCGGTGTGGTGGTGCACCGGGGTCTCGGTTACAGGATCGACCACCACGGGCTTTGCGGCCACCGGCTCCTCAAACAGGGCCACCGGGTCATAATCGGGGTTCACTTCTTCTACAAGCTCGCCCTCTTCCAGACCGCACACCAGCTCATAGGTGGTGGTGTAGCAGCTGTCGTCGTGGGTGTGCTCGAACAGATCACAGATCAGGCTGCCGTCCTCGGGGTCAAAGCAGTCGTCGGTGTGCTCGTGCTCTTCTTCCCGGCAGGTCAGCTCCTGCACTTCCTGGTAGCAGTCGTCGGTGTGCTCATGGGGCACAAAGATGTACTCCGGCTCTGCGGAATAGGCTGCAATGCCGGGGTCATCCGCATCCACGCCGGACGCATCATCATCCATGTCGAATGTATCATCAAAAGACATGCCGTCGTCCGTCTTGGTGGCGTTCCAGTCCTCCGGTTCGCCTTCCTCATAGCCGCACACCAGCTGCTTTTCATAGCAGGCGGCGGTGTGCTCGTGCTCCAACTCACCGCACAGATATTCGGCCGTTTTGGCAATGCCCACGCCGTGCAGCTGCCAGTTCACGAACAGGCTGGTGGTAAGCGCCAGTGCCAGCAGCAGCGCAGTATAGCGTCTGGCGCGCTGGTGGTTCCGACGGAACTTTTTCTGATATTCTTTCACAATATCCCGCATGATTCCTAAACCTCCTTAGTGGATCAACGAGAAGTTGGACAAGGGCCATACCCGCAAAAAAACCTTGCCCACGATCTGACTTTTTTCCACACAGCCGATCACACTGCTGCGGCTGTCAATGGAGGTGGCCCGATGGTCACCCAGTACGAAATACCGGTTTTCCGGCACCTGATAGGGAAATTTGATGTCGCATTCGCCCAGAGCCAGCTCATCTACATAGGGCTCATCCAGCGTCTGGCCGTTCACAGTGACCACACCGTCCTCGTCCAGTTCGATCACATCACCGGGCAGGCCAATGATGCGCTTGAGCAGAAGCTTGTTCTGCCAGTAAAATCCGCAAAGGTCGCCGGTCTTCATGTCGCTGCCCTTGACCAGCAGAATGATGTCCCGGTCCTGCAGAGTGGGGTTCATGCTGTCGCCGGAGACCTGCAGCACCGGCAGAAACAGGGTGGCCAGCAGCACGGCAATGGCCGCGACTACCAGCAGCGTGTAGACCGTGCTGCGCAGCACCCGCATATAACGGCTGCGGTAGGCCAGACGTTCGCGCTCTGCTTCCACCTCTGCTGTGGATGGGATGGGCGTGAACCTGATCTTTTGCTCTTTCATTTGGCACGCTCCTCCGGCAGGAATTCCGTGCTGTGATAGCCGTCCAGCAGTTCGCTGGCCCGGCGGTCAAAAGCGGCCCGGCGCTGCTGGATCTCCTGCTGTGTCCGGGCAAGCATTGCCTTGCAGTCCGCTTCGGTCTGGGCGCGCTTGCGTGCGGCGGCTTCCGTTTCCGCATCGCACTGCTGCTGGGTACGGGCCTTCAGGTTCGCAGCCTCGGTCTGTGCCTGTGCAAGGATCTGCTGGGCTTCGGCTTCCGCCTGAGCGCGCAGAGCGGTGGCAGCGGCATCGGTGTTTTTGTTTGCTGCGAGCACCGATGCAACGTATTCATCAGCCGCAGCCTGCGCCGCTTCAAACACCTTGTTCAGCTCCAGTGCAGCCTGCGCAATGGAACCTGCGTTTTCAATATGGATCTGCCGTTCCTGCAACTGGGCAGACAGGGCAGCGTTTTCTGCCCGGAGCTGGTCCTCGCTCTGCTTGAGCGCCAGAATGATCTCGACTAATTCGGTGCGGCGCATGTGCCGCAGTTCACGGTCTGGCATAATGATCGATTTCTCCCGCAAAAAGTGGTCGGATTAGGCGAGCGAAAACTTTCGGCAAATACGAAAATTTTCGCACCACAAAACCACATTTGATATATCAGTTTTCGGCGTGACAACGCCAGTTTGATGAATGACCTTCCACCCTATATGTTAGCACAGTATGTGCAACAGAAGCGTAACAAAAATGCCTTTTCCGTGCATTTTTTTCCCAAAGCCAAAGAAAAATTGTTTCTTTTGATGTAAACGATTACACCGGACTGAAAATGCGTTAAAAACAAAAAGAACTGTCCTCACAACGGAGACAGTTCTTGAAAAACAGATGAAAATAGAAGCCGGATCAGAAGCTCTTCAGCAGATCGCCCAGAGTCAGGAAGGACTGGTAGATCACGTTGACATTGTTGATGATGGAGCTTGCACCGGAGAAGATGCGGGCAATGGCGTTGAACACCTTACCGACATTCAGGAAGCTGTTGTAAGCGTCGCTGGCACCACCGTCCAGATAGACCATTTCCTCTTCGCTGATGGAGGCATAGTTTGCAGGCAGTTTCATAGTAGACATGGAGATTTTCCTTTCTATTGATAAAATTGATACAGTGTGTGGAAAGACTTAAATAAAGGCAGCCACGGCCAGCGTGGTGATCAGAGCACCGGCTACCGTCAGAACGCTCAGAACCGGGCCGTCATCGTATTCCTGCGCGGTCTGTTCCGGCTGAGCGGGCGTGGATGTGCTGGTGGAAGTGGTGGCATTTTTCACGGTCCAGTGTGCGTACACAGTGGTATCACCGGTAAACACCGTAGAGGTGCTGATTTTTGTGCCGCCCACCGGCTCGGTATACCAGCCGTCAAAGGTGTAGCCTTCCAGCGTAGGCTGCGCGGGCAGGGCACTGAGTTTGCCGCTCAGATTGGTGGTGACTGCCACAGCGGAGCTGCTGCCGCCCATGGCATCCAGACCAATGGTGTAGACCTGCGAATCCTTGTCTTCTGCGGCAAAGGCAGAGGGCAGTGCACAGCAGAGCAGTGCAGCGCTGAGCAGACCGAGGACCAGCATTTTCAAGATCTTTTTCATATGACTCCTCGCTTTCCTGACGAATTGGGATGTGGTGCCTGCCGGGAACGGAAACACCAGAACAGACCTCGATGTCCCCGCCATGAGGCAGTAGACGAAAAAGCCGGGAAGAGGAGGTTTATTCAAACCTATATTTACCACATATAGTGTAACAAAAGCGCAACAAAATGGGCGTGTTTTGTTGTTATGATGAAAAAAATTGGTTTTTCACAAATTGCAGGCTGCAAAAGGCGGCACAGAGCCGCCGCAAAAGCGGAAAAGTGGAACCTTCCCCTTGTGGAAAAACAAAGAATATGGTATAATGTCTTGCACGATGCGCCATCGCCAAGCGGTAAGGCAGGGGACTTTGACTCCCCCATCGTAGGTTCGACTCCTGCTGGCGCAACCAAAAGCCCCGTCATCCTGAAAAGGCTGACGGGGCTTTTTGCATCACTTTTCCACAAAATGCGGCTGAACGGTGCAAAGCTCAGCGGCGGCGGATCTTTCTGGTGGGCTTGCGGCGGTTCCAGTTGTTCAAAAGGACCCACGCAAAGTAGATGATGATGGAAATAATACTCAATGTTATTACAACTTTGAGGTACAGACTGCCTAAGAATTCCTGAAAACGCGCCACCGTGAACAGCAGCGGGTTCAGGCTGACGTCCTGCCCGGCGATCAGGTCCACCACGCCAATGGTCTCACCGGCAAGCTTCAGCTCCACGGTACCTACCACATCGCCCTGCTGGACAGGAGCACACACAGAATCCGGCAGGTGGAAATATTTCTGGGTCACGCTGCCGTCGCCGGTGGAAGGCAGCAGGGTCATCATGCTGTCGGCGGGATACAGCTGCAGGGAACTGGTATCGGAGGAATACTTCACCGGGATCTCGGCCAGCGTAAGGTCGGTGTCCAGCGCGGCCTGAATGGAAAAGCTGTCGAACACCCAGTCCATCAGCTTCACGGTCTCGCACAGGGCCGGGCGACGGTTGGCGTAGCCGAAATCGTCGCAGGTGTCCGGGCTTTGCATCACGCAGAAAATATAGGTGGCACCATCCTTATTGGCCCATGAAACATAGCTCTGATTGCCACTGTCGCTTTTGAATGCGGTCACATCGCACATGCCGCCCTGCATGGCGCTGCGGTAGTATTTGCCGCCGCTGGATTTGCTCAGCGCGGCGTTCTGGCTGACCAGAACAGACGAAGAACGGTGTTTTTCTTTGGCGGGCATGGTAAAGCTGGGCGCACCGGAAACCTCCACAAAGGCATCAAAGCTCATCAGATAGCGCAGGATCAGGTACATATCCACGGCACAGGTCACGTTGCCGCTGTCGATGCCGCAGGCATCCGTCCAGGTGCTGCCGGTGGTGCCGATGCGCTGGGACAGGGTGTTCATCTGGCTCACCCAGCCCGCGAGGTCGCCGCCGGAAAGGGCATAGGCAAGGCCCATGGCGGCTTCGTTGGCGTTGCGGGTCAGCATGGCGTACATGGCTTCGCGGTAGGTAAAGGTCTCGTTGGAGCGCATATCGGCGTTGTTGGTGTTATAAACGTAATCTGAGATGGCAAAGGGCATCTGGAAGGTGTCGTCCAGATGGTCGGCATAGTTGGTCAGCAGCAGGGCAATGGTCATGTACTTTGTCAGACCACCGGCGGATACCTGCTTTGTGCTGTCCTTATCATAGACGATGATATTGGTATCGGTGTTGACGATATAGGCACTCTGTGCCTGCACCTGATAGACCGGGGTGGGGTCGAACATGGCCCCGGCGGGCAGCACAAGGCAGCTGAACAGGACAGCGAACGACAAAACCAGCGCAAAAATACGTTTCATGTGGACAATTCCTTTAAAAAGCGATAATATAAAACAACAGGCAGCACGGCACAGGTGCAGTGCGCCGGATAAGAACGAGATCACAGCGGAAGACTGTATTCTTTATAATAACAGGTTTGGCGGGGTGTGACAAGGCTTATTGTGCCGATTTCACATCCGGTTAGGGAGGACAGGAATGGTATATCTGACAGGGGACACCCACGGCGACATCGACCGCTTCAAGCACGGCAAGCTGCGCTGGCTGGGCAAACGGGATACCGTGGTGGTACTGGGCGACTTTGGCTTTGTGTGGGACGGCAGCAAGGAGGAACAGAAAAAGCTGGATTGGCTGCGCAAGCGCCCGTATACCCTGCTGTTTCTGGACGGCAGCCACGAAAACTACGACCTTTTAAAGCAGTATCCCACCGAGGAACGCTTTGGCGGCAAGGTGCAGGCACTGGGCGGCAATGTGTACCATGTGTGCCGCGGCAGCGTGCTGGAATTGGAGAATAAAAAATACCTGTGCTTTGGCGGTGCGGAAAGTCAGGATGTGGAGGATCGGGAACCCGGCGTGAACTGGTGGAGGGAAGAAATGCCTTCGGAGGAGGAATACGCCTTTTGTGAGGAGAACCTTGCAGCGTGCGATTACAAAGTGGATTATGTGCTGACCCACGATGCGCCAAGCAGATTTTTGGATTTTACCGCCCTTGCCAGCGGCGAGACCAACCAGCTGCACAGCTTTCTGGATAAAATTTTGTTGAAGCTGACCTACGACAAGTGGTTTTTTGGCTGCTACCATAAGGATACCCAGCTTTCCACCAAAAGCCGCTGCGTGTTCTGCGATGTGATAAGCATGGGCGAACGGCACGCAAAGCGTTCCGTTCGATAACAGGGGCCGCTGCACCAGCCGTGCAGCGGCTTTTGCATTTGCTGTTGCTTGTGCGCAAAAAACCTCCGGATCAGTTCATGGCTCCGGCTTTCTCGAACATCTGCTGCACCTGCTGTTCCAGCAGTGCGTGCTCCGGCGCTTCCAGCAGCGGGTCGTCGGCCAGCATGGCAACGGCTTCCGCCTGCGCAGCGTGCAGGGTGCGGGTGTCGTTCATCAGGTCGGCAATCTGCAGGGTGGGCAGGCCGTGCTGGCGGCTGCCGAAAAAGTCGCCGGGGCCGCGGGTCTCCAGATCGTACTGCGCCACCGCAAAGCCGTCCGTGGTGCTGCACAAAAATTTCAGCCGCTTTTGTACGTTTTCGCTTTGGTTGTCGCTGACAAGAAAGCACCAGCTCTCCGCTGCACCGCGTCCCACGCGGCCGCGCAGCTGGTGCAGAGCGCTCAGGCCGTAGCGCTCGGCGTTCTCGATCACCATTACGCTGGCGTTGGGCACATCTACGCCCACCTCAATGACGGTGGTGGACACCAGTGCGTCCAGCCGTCCGGCTTTGAAGTCCTCCATCACGGCAGCTTTCTCCTTGGGTTTAAGCTTGCCGTGCATCAGGCCTACCCGGCGCTCCGGCAGCAGGGCTTTGGCAATGTCCTCGTAGTAGCTCTTGACGGCGTTCAGTCCGCCGTCCGGCACATCCTCGATGGCGGGGCAGACCAGATACACCTGCCGCCCGCGCCCGATCTCCTGATCGAGAAAATGGTAGAGGTCGCGCCGCTTTTTGCCGGTGATGCAGCGGGTCTTGACCGGGGTGCGGCCCGGCGGCAGCTCGTCCAGAATGGAGATGTCCAAATCGCCGTAGATGAGCAGGCCCAGCGTGCGGGGAATGGGCGTTGCGCTCATCACCAGCAGGTGCGGATTCGCGGCCTTTTCAGCCAGCATCCCGCGCTGCCGTACCCCAAAGCGGTGCTGCTCGTCGATCACGGCAAGACCAAGCCGGGCAAATTCTACGCCTTCGCTGAGGATGGCGTGGGTGCCCACCACAAGGTCGGCTTCGTCGTTCCGGATGGCGGCAAGGGTGGTGCGGCGTGCAGCGGCCTTCATGCCGCCGGTCAGTAGAGCCACCCGCATCCCGAAGGGGGCAAGCATCCGGTTCAGGCCTTCGGCGTGCTGGGTGGCCAGAATTTCTGTCGGGGCCAGCAGCGCGGCCTGATACCCCGCTCGGATGCAGGCCCAGATGGCGGCAGCCGCCACCAGCGTTTTGCCGCTGCCCACATCGCCCTGCAAAAGGCGGTTCATGGAAGTCTCGCCCGCCATGTCGGCCAGAATCTCGCTCACGGCCCGGCGCTGGGCTCCGGTGGGGGAAAAGGGCAGGCTGGCCCAGAACGGGGACGGGTCGGCAAGCTGCATGGGCGCACCGGTGGCAGCGGCACCCCGGTTTTTCATCCGGCCAATGCCCAGCTGCAAAACCAGAAGTTCTTCATAGATCAGCCGCCGCCGGGCTGCATAGGCCTGCTCTTCGGTGGCAGGGCAGTGGATGGCCCGCACAGCATCTGCCTTGGAGAGCAGACGGTATTTTGCCAGCATTTCCGGCGGAAGAGGGTCGGGCAGAAGCTCTGCATGGGGCAGCAGCTGCCGCACGCACTTGGCGATGGCATTGCTGGTCAGGCCCTCGGTCTGGGGGTAGACCGCTTCAAAGGGAGAAGCCTTGATCTGCTCGGCGGTGCGCACCTGCGGGTTGACCATCTGGCGGCGCAGCATCCCGCCGGTAACGATGCCCTGAAAATAATATTCCTGTCCCAGCTGCAGCTTCTGGGCGGCATAGGGATTATTGAACCATGTGATCTCCAGACTGGACACATCGTCCCCGGCAGTGATGCGCTCCATCCGCCGCCCGCCCGGCAGGATACGCCCGCCGGGTTTGGCGAACACCTCAGCCCTGACGACGCACTCCACATCGGTGGGCGCTTCGGCGATGGAATAGGGTTTGGTGAAGTCGATATATCTGCGCGGGTAGTGGCACAGCAGGTCGGCCAGCGTCACGATGCCCAGCTTCTCGAACCGCTCAGCGGTCTTGGGGCCAACGCCCTTCAGGTAGCGCATCGGCGTATCCGGGGTGAGGGTGGTATGGTTTTCGGCGGGCATGGCGTGTCAGCTCCTTTCCTGGATGCAATATAGCCATTGTAACACGGAGCGGCAGCGGATGCAAATGGCCCAAAAAGGAAAAACCGGCAGGACCTTTGCCTTTGGGCAGGAACTGTGGTACACTCGGAAGAAAAAGAGGGGAGAATATTTATGGAGATCCGTAAGGGGACCTTAAAGGACTTGGAGGCCATTGCAGCGGTGGAGGCGGCCTGCTTCCCGGCGGCAGAGGCGGCTACGGCAGAGGAGTTTGCCGGGCGGCTGCAGCAGTACGGCGATCATTTTTGGCTGCTGTGGGAGGGGGAAAGGCTGCTGGCCTTTGTGGACGGCTTTTGCACCGACTGGCCGGACCTGACCGATGAGATGTACGCCGACGCCTCCCTCCACCGGGAGAATGGTGCCTGGCAGATGATCTTTGGGGTAAACACCATCCCGGCCTGCCGCAGACAGGGGTACGCCGGGCAGCTGCTGCAGCAGGCCATTGCCGACGCCCGGGCCCAAGGCCGGAAGGGGCTGGTACTGACCTGCAAGGAGGCCCTGGTGCACTACTATGCAAAGTTCGGCTTTGTGAACGAGGGCGTTTCCGGCTCCACCCACGGGGGTGTGGTGTGGTACCAGATGCGGCTGAAGTTCTGAGGGGGACGATCTGGAATGGCCTACGCCTTGCTCCGGCCGTATTCAGCGGAAGAATAATTTTTAAGAGAGCAATGCCGGAGCGTCCGCGGAAGCTCCGGCATTGCATTTTCACTGGAGGGGGCGTAAAGGTAGACGGCATTTGCAGTGCCGCTTTCTGCGAAAGTGCGGCACTGCGGCAGACTTTTCGGCTTAACTGCAAAGTGACCGGTTTCGCCAGAGGCTCTCCCTTTGAGGAAAGACTTCCCCCGCTCCGGGGGAAGATGTCACCGCAGGTGACAAAAGGGGGAGTCTGTCACCGTAGGTGACGGAGAGGGCGAGGAGGCTGATAGGGAACAACGCAAAACAAAAAAATCCCGGAAGCTTTAGCTTCCGGGAATCTTTTGGAGGTGACGACCAGATTTGAACTGGTGGATGAGGGT
>ENA-UONY01001801-UONY01001801.1-human-gut-metagenome-genome-assembly--contig:-CS9-NODE-1801-length-16696-cov-16.277327_pt1 | contig 16696 bp, 10 predicted proteins | sample MGYA00242465_ERZ724012 | MGnify/ENA metagenome assembly ERZ724012 | reverse complement strand
CTTCCTTTCATACACAAACATTGAATTTATCCAGTTTCAGGTGTTCGTCAATATACCGAATGCCGTCCACCTCAAAAAGTCCTCGTAAGAGAGTATGGTTCAGCGCCTGCTGAACAACATACGGAGTACCTTGCAGGCAACTCTGATAAATAACCTCCTGCAAATCTGCCGCAAAGCGATCCGGATCGACTCCCGGAAGCAGGTAACCACAGATTTTACAATGCGTCAGTACGTCGATAAACTGCTGCAACCAGAAGGCCTCTTCCCGTTTGAAGGAAGCGCTGTAATCTTCGTTCGCGGCGATATCCAGCAATAAAGTCTTTCCTAACGAATGCAATAGCGTGAGATACCCGTTCACTGTGGCAAAAAGCACCTGCATACACGAACTGTCCATCCGCATCTGACTTTGTTTCAGACAACTTCTGATCCCGTTGGTGAAATCAGAAAGACAGATGCGGAACAGACAAGTCTTACTGGGGAACAGCTTGTAAAGCGTACGCTTCGACATCTTCATCCCCTTGGCTATGTCATCCATGGTCAGTCCGTCAGCACCGTGCAGATACATCTCGTGTTTGGTGTATTCGATTATCTGACACCGTACTTTTTCAGGATTCATACTATCCTCCTACATCCGGCCTCCGCCCAAAGCCTGATACAGTGTAATCACGCCCTGGATTTCGGTAAAGCGATTGGCTACCTGTGAAAGTCTGGCGTTCAGCAATGTCTGCTGTGCGGTCAGTACTTCCAGATAAGTAGTATTATTACTATGTTCCATCAACAGACTAGTGCTTCTGGCAGCAGTCTGCAAAGAGGTGATCTGCTTATCGTAGAAAGCGGATTTCTCACGGGCCGTCTGATATTGCACCAGTGCTTCGTTTACTTCCACACCTGCGTTCAGCAATGTCTGTTCAAAGCTGAGGCGGGCTTCTTCCTGCTGTGCCTTCGCTATTTTCAGCTGGGCGATATTCACTCCCTTGTTAAATAAAGGTTGCGTCAGTGAAGCTACGGCAGAAGCAACGAATTTGCCCGGATTGATAATCATGCTACCGGCACTGTTTGTCCATCCGGCACTCCCGCTCAGCGTGATGGAAGGATAGAAAGCAGCACGGGCAGCATTCGTCGTATAGAATGCCTGCGCTAAAGAGAACTCCGCGCTACGTACATCCGGACGGTTGGAAAGCATCTGCAAAGGAATCCCTACGGAGAAGTCTTCCGGCAACTGCTGGTTTTCCAGTTTGCCGCGTTGTATCTTGTGAGGTGTTTCCGCCAGCAACAAAGCCATTGAGTTCTCCGTCTGATTGATTTGTTCTTTCAGGTCGAGCACTGCCGTACATATATTATAATAGGTGGCTTCCGTCTGAGCCAGTCCGGCTTCGGTCATCATACCGGCCTTCTTCATGGCACGGGCTGTCCGCACGCTCTCTTTCCATGCCGCTTCGGTGGACACGGAAATCTCATATTGAGCGTCGAGCATCAACAAGGTATAATAAGTATTTGCCACGGCAGACACCAATTGCGTCTTCACCGCCTGTTCATACTCCTTGCTCTGCTCATAGGCCGCTTTTGCCCGACGTTTGGCCGTGGTCACCTTTCCGAAGATATCCAGTTCCCACGAGGCAGTCACCGGCAATGAGTAGGTCTGAGTCGCTTTGCCACGGTCGAAGCTGCTCACAGCTCCTTCCGGTGCGAGAAACAAAGAGGGCAGATAAGAAAGCTTGGACGTCAGCAACGAAGCCTCCGCTTCTTTCACACGGAGATGCGCTGTCTGCATATCCGTATTCCGTACCAAAGCCGAATCGATCAAATTCTGCAAATACGAGTCAGTAAAGACCTCTCTCCACGAGAGATTACCGAAGTTCGCCGTATCGGCGGAAGCGACGGTTTCGCTTCCATAAAGTCCTTCGGGGACCTCCGATACAGGTTTGTATTTATTGTAGATACCGCAACTGCTCAACACGAGCGTTGCTGCGGATAAGATTATTATTTTCTTCATCATCAGTTATTTTTTTCCTGCTTTAGATTTTTCTTCTTCACTCACCTTGATTTCTTCCTCGATCTGCCAGTCTTCCGTAGGTCTGCTCTGCACCGGGCGTAAGCGTTCCTGCAACCACTGGAAAGCGATAAACAAAGTAGGCACGATGAAAAGTAATGCCAGCGTACCGATCGTCATACCACCGACTACACCCGTACCCAGCGAACGGTTACCATTGGCTCCTACACCACTGGACAACATCAATGGGAACAGACCGAAGATCATCGTCAATGCTGTCATCAGAATCGGACGCAGACGGGCTTTGGCTGCACTTACCGCAGAAGCGATCAGTCCCATGCCTGCCTTACGGCGTTCGGCAGCGTATTCGGTCAACAGGATGGCTGTCTTTGCCAACAGACCGATCAACATAATCAAACCTGTCTGCAAGTAAATGTTATTCTCCAGTCCGAACATCCATGCGAAGAGGAAACTTCCCATCAATCCGCAAGGCACACTCAGAAGCACGGCGAACGGAATGATAAAGCTCTCGTACAATGCACTCAGAATCAGATAAATCATCAGGAAGCAGATACCAAAGATGATCATAGTCGTACCGCTTTGCTGATTTTCTTCACGGGTGATGCCTCCGTAATCATAGCCATATCCCTTGGGAAGAGCCTGTACGGCTGTTTCCTGTACGGCCTTGATAGCATCTCCCGTACTATATCCGTCTGCCGGCATCGCATTCACGGCGATGGAATTGTACATATTGAAACGGCTCAGCGACTCTGCGCCGTAGCTGCGTGTCAACGTTACGAACTGGCTCAGCGGAGCCATCTCTCCGTTCGACATACGTACGAAAGCATTGTCCAGTGAAGTTTCGTCCAGACGGAATTTCGGGTCTGCCTGAATCATGACTCTGTATACTTTAGAGAAACGGTTGAAGTTGGACACATACTGACCGCCATAATAACCGGACAGTGTGCTCAATACCGCATCCGGTGTAATGCCTGCGCGTTTACACTTGGCTGCATCCACCTCTACCGTCCACTGCGGATAGCGCACGTCGAACGTAGAATATGCCATCGCAATTTCCGGACGCTGGTTCAATGCTCCCAGATATTGCTGGGTAGTGGTAAAGAATTCGTTGATATCACCGCCCATCTTATCCTGCATATGGAGTTCCAGCGCATTACCCATACCGTAACCCGGAATCATACCCGGCGAAATAGCGAAGACACTGGCATCCTTGATATCGGCCGTACGACCGTACACCTGACCGATGACTGCCTGTACATTATCTTCGTCATTCGGACGTTCGTCCCACGGTTTCAGCTTCAGAATCAACATACCGAACGAGCTTCCCTGTCCTGCCAGCAATCCGTAGCCGGCCACTTTCTGCACGTGCTTAATCTGCGGAATATCCATCAGACGCTTTTCGATGCGTTCCATCACTTCGTCGGTCGTAGTCAGCGAACTACCGGCCGCCGTACTTACATTGACGAATACCACACCCTGGTCTTCGTCCGGCACCAGACTGGTCTTTGTCGTATTCATCAGGAATACAAGCAACACTACGGAGCAAACGAGCAGCGACCATGCCAGCCATCTGCGTTTGATAAAGATCAGCACCACATTCTTGTATTTCTCTATCAGAATATCGAAAGCCGAATTGAATGCTTTACGGAAACGTGCCGCAAAGTTATTCTTCTGCGTACCGTCTTCATTGATATAGGGTTTCAGCAGCAAGGCACACAATGCCGGACTCAGTGTCAACGCATTAATAGCGGAAATACCAACGGCAACCGCCATCGTCAGACCAAACTGGGTATAGAACGTACCGGAAGTACCGCCCATGAAGGATACCGGAATAAATACTGCCATAAACACCAGCGAAGAGGTGATAACAGCATTACTGATACCTTTCATTGCATCGATACTTGCCATATAGGACGACCTGTATCCCACGTCGAAGCGTGCCTGCACCGCCTCGACGACAATAATGGCGTCGTCCACCACCGTACCGATGACGAGCACGAGCGCAAACAGCGTGAGCAGATTGATACTGAATCCTGCCACCGCCATGAAAGCAAACGTACCGATGAGCGAAACAATGACTCCCACCAAAGGAATCAGCGTAGAACGAAAGTCCTGCAAGAACACATATACCACCAGAATCACCAGGATAATCGCCTCGATCAACGTCTTCACCACCTCATGGATAGAAGCGAACAGAAAGTCGTTCGAGCTCATCATCTGTGTCAGTTCCACTCCTTTCGGGAGGTCTTTACGGGCTTCTTCAAGGAATTTATCAATGTTCTGGTTTACTTCGGTCGCATTGGAGCCCGCCGTCTGAAACACCATGCACGAAACGCCCGGATGACCGTCCATTCCACCGTGATAAGCATAGCTATCCTGTCCCAACTGTATCTCGGCGATGTCTTTCAACTTCAGGACCTCACCATTGTCCGTAGAACGAATGACAATATCTCCAAATTCTTCCGGAGTGATCAGACGTCCTTTATATTTCATTGTATACTGATAGGTTTCGTTCGAGTTTTCACCGAATGAACCGGTGGCCGATTCGATATTCTGTTCGGCAAGCACACCGGTGATATCCGATGGAATCAGTTTGTACTGGGCCATCACGTCCGGCTTCATCCATACACGCATGCTATATTCACCTCCCATAATCATCAGGTCGCCTACACCCGAGATACGCAGAATCTCCGGTTTCAGATTGATACTGATATAGTTGGAAAGGAAGTTTTCATCGTAGCTATCGTCCGGACTGGAAAGCGAGAACATCTGCAGGATACTTGTCTGACGTTTGGAAGTAGTCACACCGACCTGCGTTACTTCTGCCGGAAGCTGTCCCGTCGCTCTCGACACGCGGTTCTGTACGTTGACCGCTGCCATGTCCGGGTCTGTTCCCTGCTTGAAGTACACGGTGATACTCACTGTACCGGCATTGGTGGCGCTGGAAGTCATGTAAGTCATGTCTTCCACACCATTGATCGCTTCTTCCAAAGGAGCAATCACACTCTTCTGCAAAGTTTCCGCACTGGCGCCATAATAGGTGGTACTCACCATAATGGTCGGCGGAGCAATATCGGGATATTGTTCGACGGGCAGACTGAACAGCCCGATGATACCCACAACGACAATCGTAATAGAGATGACTGCCGATAATACGGGGCGTTCAATAAAGGTTCTTAAATTCATGGATCGATTCCTCCTTTGTTTAATTTTCAGTAGTTGTCGTAGATGCCTGAGCAGTCTTTGCCTTAATCGGAGTACCTTCACGAAGCAATCCTACGCCTTCCGCCACAATCACATCGCCCGGAGCCAGTCCTTCATCCACGATAAATTCGCGGCCGCCGTTCACACGGGTCACCTGCACCAAGGCAGATTGCGCTTTACCGTCTACTACCTTATATACATATCTCTTATCCTGTATTTCGAACGTAGCTCCCTGCGGAATCACCAAAGCTCCCGTTTTCTGTACCGGAATCACTACGTTACCCGCACCGCCGCTGTGCAGCAGTCCGTCCTTATTAGGGAAAACGGCACGCAGGCTGACAGTACCCGTCGAACGGTCAATGACTCCGCTGATAGACTCGATCTGTCCCTGTTCGGGATAAGCCGATTTATCGTTCAGCTGCAAGTCGATGGCGGGCATACTTTTCAGCGCCTCGTCTTTAGAGCCATACTGGCGAATCAGCCCCAGCAACTGGTTTTCCGTCATTGAGAAGTAGACGTACATGTCCGAATTGTCGGAAACGGTGGTCAGCGGTTCGGGAATGCTGGAACTCACCAACGCACCTACGCGATAAGGCAATGTACCTACCACTCCGTCTGCCGGACTCTTCACTACCGTATAAGAAAGGTTATTACGGGCGCTCACTTCTTGTGCCTTGGCCTGTGCCAGTTGGGCTTTGGCAGCCAGAAGAGAATTTTTTGCCGTACTCAGATCGAAAGCGGAAACTACATTCTCCTTATACAGTTCCTCTTTGCTGTCGTAAGTCAGCTGTGCCGTTGCCAGAGACGCTTTGGCTGACTCTACATTCGCCACTGCCGTCTGCAGGGCTGCCTCATACGGCACTTGGTCGATGATGAACAGCGTCTGTCCGCTCTTCACCCGCTGTCCTTCGGTGACACTGACTTTTGTCAGCGTACCGCCTACCTGTGGATAAATATCGATGTCCTGACGTCCGCGGATGGTCGCCGAATAGGCACTCGAAATCATCCGGTCGGTCGGAGAAACGGTCATTACTTCATATCCTGTTTCCATTTGTGTGGGTGGAGCTTGCTTACAACCTACAGCAGCAACCAGACAACCGAGCAACAATAGCCCTTGCTTCATTTTACATACCTTTTTACTCATTGTGTTACCTATTAAAATTTTTGATCGCGGCAAAGGTAGACTCTTTTCACCACAGAAAACTGGTCATAGTGTTTAGAGTTTTGTTCATTTTCGGAACAATATGAGCGATATTTAGTGAAAAAGTCCTATTTTTGCCCACTAAATAAGAATAGTTATGATACAGAGAAACTCTACCCTTGCCGTTCTCCGGGAATCATTTGTTGCCGGAAGCGATGAGAATTTGTCACCTATCATGCATCACCTCTGGAAAATGGAAGGGGGTGCCATCTATTTCTGCCGCAGTGGATGGGCACACGTCACCATCGATCTGAAAGAGTACGAAATCGTCAAAAACACTCAGGTGGTACTGCTGCCGGGAAGCATTATCCGTATCAATGGCAGCAGCAGTGACTTCACAGCCTCCTTTTTCGGATTTCCCAAAGATATGTTTCGGGAAGCCTGCCTGCGGTTAGAACCGACCTTTTTCCGCTTTATGAAGGAAAGACCGTGCTATGTGCTTCCCGATAAGGATACCGGAGCAATCAACGGATTGATACAGGCGGCAACTGCTATTTATAATGACCGCGAGAACCGCTTCCGCAACCAGATAGCCAAGAATCATCTCCAATCCTTCATGCTGGATATTTACGATAAATGCTACCGCTACTTCGACAAACAGGAAATAGAAGGGGGAAGCCGGCAGGACGAAATCTTCAAGAAGTTTGTCGCATTGGTGCACGAAAACTGCATTTCACAACGGGAAGTTAACTTCTACGCCAACGAACTTTGTATTTCGACCAAATACCTGACAGGCATCTGCCGCAGTGTGACCGGAGATTCTGCCAAAAAGATCATTGATGATTTCGCCATTCTAGAGATCAAAGTACTGCTCCAGTCTACGGAGCTGACAATGCAGGATATAGCCGACCGGCTCGGTTTCCCGGACCAGTCGTATTTAGGAAGATATTTCAAACGGCATGAAGGAATGTCGCCTAGAGAATATCAAAACAGATATGTTATATAGCAATCAGAAAAAAGAAATAACCATTATACATTAAGGAGTACAGAGACCCGGATAGCAACCATAAGTTTGTGCAAAATCAGTCATTTTGCTATAAAATTAATAGAAATTATCATCTAAAGACAACAATGTATAACTTTTATTCCTACATTTGCAGCCAAATGATAACTTATTAATAAAAATACCAATACCATGGCTAAAATAACCAAAGAAGCCGCTTTGCTCTACCATTCACAGGGCAAACCCGGTAAGATCGAGGTAGTTCCTACCAAACCTTACAGTACACAAACTGATTTATCACTTGCATACTCTCCCGGCGTGGCAGAGCCTTGCCTCGAAATAGAGAAGAATCCGCAGGACGCTTACAAATACACAGCCAAAGGCAACCTGGTAGCTGTTATTTCTAACGGTACAGCCGTACTCGGACTGGGTGACATAGGCGCACTGAGCGGCAAACCGGTGATGGAAGGCAAAGGTCTGCTTTTCAAAATCTACGCAGGAATCGACGTGTTCGATATCGAAGTGGACGAAAAAGACCCGGAGAAATTCATCGCTGCCGTAAAAGCAATCGCTCCTACTTTCGGCGGTATCAATCTGGAAGACATCAAAGCTCCCGAATGTTTCGAAATCGAACGCCGTCTGAAAGAAGAACTTGACATCCCTGTGATGCACGACGACCAGCACGGAACCGCTATCATCTCCAGCGCCGGACTGGTAAATGCCCTGCAAGTGGCCGGAAAGAAAATAGAGGATGTGAAAATCGTCGTAAACGGTGCCGGAGCATCTGCCGTATCCTGTACCAAATTATATGTATCACTGGGGGCACGCCTCGAAAATATCGTCATGCTGGACAGCAAAGGCGTTATCAGCAAGACACGTACCGACCTCAACGAACAGAAGAGATATTTTGCCACCGACCGCACGGATATCCACACACTGGAAGAAGCGATCAAAGGCGCCGATGTATTCCTCGGCTTGTCCAAAGGTAACGTACTGAGTCAGGACATGGTGCGCAGCATGGCTCCCATGCCGATCGTATTCGCACTGGCAAACCCGACACCGGAAATCTCTTACGAAGATGCAATGAGCGCCCGCCCCGACGTACTGATGGCAACCGGACGTTCCGACTATCCGAACCAGATCAACAACGTAATCGGCTTCCCGTACATCTTCCGCGGCGCACTCGATACACAGGCCAAAGCGATCAACGAAGAAATGAAAATCGCAGCAGTACACGCTATCGCCAATCTGGCAAAACAGCCTGTACCTGATGTAGTGAACACAGCATACCACGTCAACAACCTCTCTTTCGGTCCGGAATACTTCATCCCGAAACCGGTAGACCCGCGCCTCATCACCGAAGTTTCCTGTGCCGTAGCCAAAGCAGCCATGGAAAGCGGAGTGGCACGCACGGAAATCAAAGACTGGGACGCTTACTGCGTGCATCTGCGCGAACTGATGGGATACGAATCCAAACTGACCCGCCAGCTTTATGACACCGCCCGCCGCAACCCGCAACGTGTCGTATTCGCCGAAGGCATCCATCCCAACATGCTGAAAGCCGCCGTCGAAGCAAAAGCCGAAGGCATCTGCCATCCTATCTTATTAGGAAACGACGAAGCAATCGGCAAACTGGCCGAAGAACTCGACCTGAGCCTGGAAGGCATCGAAATCGTCAATCTCCGCCATCCGGACGAGTCGGAACGCCGCGAACGCTACTCACGCATCCTTGCCGAAAAACGTGCCCGCGAAGGCTTTACATACGAAGAAGCCAACGACAAGATGTTCGAACGCAACTACTTCGGTATGATGATGGTAGAAACCGGAGATGCAGACGCATTTATCACCGGACTCTATACCAGATACAGCAACACCATCAAAGTTGCCAAAGAAGTGATCGGCATCCAGCCCGGATTCAACCATTTCGGAACAATGCACATTCTTAATTCGAAGAAGGGTACTTACTTCCTGGCAGATACGCTGATCAACCGTCATCCGGATACGGAAACTCTGATTGACATCGCCAAACTGGCTGACAAGACAGTCCGTTTCTTCAACCATACACCGGTCATCTCGATGCTGTCGTACTCCAACTTCGGTGCCGATACCTCCGGCAGCCCTGTCAAAGTGCACGGAGCAGTGAACTATATGCAGAAGGAATATCCGGAACTCGCCATCGATGGTGAAATGCAGGTGAACTTTGCCATGAACCGCGAACTGCGTGACGCCAAGTATCCGTTCACCCGCCTGAAAGGTAAAGACGTGAATACGCTGATCTTCCCGAACCTGAGCTCCGCCAACGCAGGATACAAACTGCTGCAGGCAATGGACCCCGATACGGAATTCATCGGCCCTATCCAGATGGGACTGAACAAGCCTATCCATTTCACTGACTTTGAAAGTTCTGTCCGCGACATCGTGAACATCACAGCCGTAGCCGTGATCGACGCCATCGTAGTGAAGAAGAAAAACGAAAGCCGATGAGAAGACCGTTATCAAAATCACAAATAGTTTGCGTCAGCCTGCTTTGGCTGGCGCTTTGCTATTTAGTTCTCACAAAAGCCGAACGTATTGACGGTATGACGATAGTAATGCTTATCATTTCGGCAGCGTTAGTCTTTATTCCTGTCTATAAGTCGATGAAAAAGAATAAATAAATATCTTTTTTCTGAGTTTTAATGCAATAAAATATCAAATTTGATGTTTTATTGCATTTTTCTTTATAAAATGTTTGCTAGTTCAATTTTTATCTTTACTTTTGCAACCGCATAAAAGAAATAGGTAATCGAAATTTAATCAACCAATAAAAGAAAAAAAGATTATGAATGCAGCAAAGGTATTAGACGATCTGAAAAGACGGTTCCCCAACGAACCGGAGTATCATCAGGCAGTAGAAGAAGTACTTTCTACTATTGAAGAAGAATACAACAAACACCCGGAGTTTGACAAAGCAAACTTAATCGAACGCTTGTGTATTCCTGATAGAGTATTTCAGTTCCGTGTAACTTGGATGGACGACAAAGGTAATATTCAGACAAACATGGGTTACCGTGTTCAGCACAACAACGCTATCGGCCCGTACAAAGGCGGTATCCGTTTCCACGCATCTGTAAACCTTTCCATCCTGAAATTCCTTGCCTTTGAGCAGACATTCAAAAACTCACTGACTACGCTGCCTATGGGTGGTGGTAAGGGTGGTTCCGACTTCTCTCCACGTGGTAAGTCAAACGCTGAAGTAATGCGTTTCGTACAGGCATTCATGCTGGAACTGTGGCGTCACATCGGTCCCGAAACTGACGTACCTGCAGGTGATATCGGTGTAGGTGGCCGCGAAGTAGGTTTCATGTTCGGTATGTACAAGAAGCTGGCTCACGAATTTACCGGCACATTCACTGGTAAAGGCCGCGAATTCGGTGGTTCACTGATTCGTCCGGAAGCTACCGGTTACGGTAACATCTACTTCCTGATGGAAATGCTGAAAACCAAAGGTACTGACCTGAAAGGTAAAGTTTGTCTTGTTTCCGGTTCGGGTAACGTAGCTCAATATACAATCGAAAAAGTAATCGAACTGGGTGGTAAAGTAGTTACTTGCTCCGACTCTGACGGTTACATCTACGATCCGGACGGTATCGACCGCGAAAAGCTGGATTACATCATGGAACTGAAGAACCTGTACCGTGGTCGTATCCGCGAATACGCAGAGAAATATGGTTGCAAATATGTAGAAGGAGCTAAGCCTTGGGGTGAAAAATGCGATATCGCACTGCCTTCTGCCACTCAGAACGAATTGAACGGCGACCACGCCCGTCAGTTGGTAGCAAACGGCTGTATAGCTGTATCTGAGGGAGCAAACATGCCTTCTACTCCGGAAGCTATCAAAGTATTCCAGGACGCTAAGATTCTGTACGCTCCGGGTAAAGCAGCTAATGCGGGTGGTGTATCAGTATCAGGTCTTGAAATGACTCAGAACTCCATCAAGTTGAGTTGGAGCGCTGAAGAAGTAGACGAAAAGCTGAAGAGCATCATGAAGAATATCCACGAAGCCTGCGTTCAGTATGGTACTGAAGCCGACGGATATGTAAACTATGTGAAAGGTGCTAACGTAGCCGGATTCATGAAGGTTGCCAAAGCTATGATGGCTCAGGGTATCGTATAATCAGCAAGATATAAGAAAGCTATAGTCATTTTTAAGATAAAGGCTCCCGCCTTCCGAAAGGAAGGACGGGAGTTTTTTTTATATTGTACCGCAGTGGTGAAAAACAAGTAAAAGAGTGCAGGCAAACATGTAAAAGAGTGAGTGACAGGAAGTACTTCATTCTGGCAAATGATGTAGAAGAAAAAGGTAAAAGAAGTACATGACTTGGATGAAAGATGTACTTGAAATAAAAAATATCGGAGGTTTTAAAGATTGTTCATAGTTATTCTCTATCTTTAGATAGAAATTATCAGTTTGACAAGCAAGCAAAATCGGTCTATCTTTGTTACATATTATAAACCCGGACAGAAGAATAAAAAAGACTTCGGTTTATTTAAACTTTGCCTCCGACTAACATCTATTTTATGGAAGAAAAAAAACTAACTGCCGCGAACGGTCGTCCCATTGCCGACAATCAGAATTCGCAAACCGCAGGTCAACGCGGACCTGTCATGTTACAAGACCCATGGCTTATTGAAAAGCTTGCTCATTTTGATCGTGAAGTGATTCCGGAAAGACGTATGCACGCCAAAGGTTCGGGAGCTTTCGGTACATTTACCGTCACTCATGACATTACGAAGTACACCCGTGCAGCTATTTTCAGCGAAGTCGGAAAGCAAACTGAATGTTTCGTCCGTTTCTCTACCGTAGCCGGAGAGCGTGGGGCGGCAGATGCCGAACGTGATATCCGCGGTTTTGCCATGAAATTCTACACCGAAGAGGGCAACTGGGATTTAGTCGGAAACAACACTCCTGTCTTTTTCTTACGTGATCCGCTTAAATTTCCGGATTTGAATCATGCCATCAAGCGCGACCCGAAAACGAACATGCGCAGCCCTAACAGCAACTGGGACTTCTGGACACTTCTGCCCGAAGCGCTTCATCAGGTGACAATCACTATGAGCCCTCGCGGCATCCCCTACTCCTATCGCCACATGCACGGATTCGGAAGCCACACCTATAGTTTTATCAATGCGGACAACCAGCGTATCTGGGTGAAATTCCACCTGCGCACCTTGCAGGGAATCAAAAACCTGACAGATCAGGAAGCGGAAGCGATCATCGCCAAAGACCGCGAATCTCATCAACGCGACCTTTTTGAAAGCATCGAAAAGGGAGATTACCCAAAATGGTTATTCCAGATTCAGTTAATGACGGAAGAGGAAGCAGACCATTACCGCATCAATCCGTTCGACCTGACCAAAGTATGGCCGCACAAAGACTTCCCGCTACAAGACGTCGGAATCCTTGAACTGAACCGTAATCCGGAAAACTATTTCGCAGAAGTAGAACAAGCAGCTTTCAACCCGATCAATACCGTAGACGGCATCGGATTCTCACCGGATAAGATGTTACAGGGACGTCTGTTCTCTTACGGCGATGCACAGCGTTATCGTCTCGGAGTGAACTCCGAACAGATTCCGGTGAATAAACCCCGTTGCCCGTTCCATGCTTACCACCGTGACGGAGCCATGCGTGTAGACGGCAACTATGGTGCAACCAAAGGCTACGAACCCAACAGCTACGGAGAATGGAAAGACTCTCCTCACCTGAAAGAACCGCCTCTCAAAGCATCCGACAACGGAGAGATATACAATTATAATGAACGCGAATATGATGATGATTACTACAGCCAGCCGGGCGATCTGTTCCGACTGATGCCGGCGGACGAGCAGCAACTTCTGTTTGAAAACACGGCACGTGCTATGGGAGACTCCGAATTATTCATCAAACAGCGTCACACCCGCAACTGCTACAAAGCAGACCCCGCATACGGTGCCGGAGTCGCCAAAGCATTGGGCATTGATCTGCAAGAAGCATTGAAAGAATAAAAGAACAACCAACCATTTGTAAAAGAAAGAGCATATTTCCCGACGGATTTATGCTTTTTTTTCGGCAGAATAGTAACCAACTGTATATCAGCAGAATAAAATTCCTTTTTTATTCCTTTAAAAGGAACGCCCCGTTGGTTTTAAAGAAACAGGCCGTTGGTTTTAAACCAAGACCCCGTTCCTTTAAAACCAACGGGACTATTTTAAAAAAAGTTCTGCTTTCATTGGAAAAACAGAACTTTTTTGTTTCATTTATTTATCAACCGGAAAGAGATCAGTCAATCCCCGGCATCAGAACAACGCCGAGCTTCTTCTTACCATCCATCTTGACTACCATCGGCTTTTCAAAGCGGACATGACGCAGGAATTTCGTTTCTTCCACCGCAGGTTGGGCATTGAGGAAATCCTGATTGTAGACTCCGTCATTCATAAAGGCATTGATCGTAAAATAGCCTACGCCGAACGAAGTGAGGTTCTGGAAGAAGTGAGTTCCCTGACTCGGGTCTACACGATAATTGGTCAGACCGGCCTCCACTATCACACGGGCAGCGGAGATATGCGGCCACTTCACCGGAATGCCCAGCCATGTGTCACTGCTGCCCCAACGTCCCGGACCTACAAGCACATAATTTCTTCCTGCATTGAGGAATTGCAGGTTCATCTTCTCTATTTCCCAGGCAATGGCCTGATTGTTCGAAGCACTGTATCCATCCGTCTTGACGTAGACGATATCATAAATATCGTTCATGACGCCATGCCCCAATGAATTATTAGAACGGAGCACCACGTCTTCATCCGGTATCAGCGTCAAGTCTTCGTCCAGCATTTCTTTGCTGTCCACAATCGGGCGGATTTGCAACAGGTAGAATGTACCCGTCTTATCTTGTTCACGGCTCAAGGTCGCGGCAAACTCAATCTCCACCGGGCGCCGCATTTCCTGTTCACCATATTTCAAAACCAGCTGCAGGATGCGTGCCAACGGGAATACATCATGTTGCAGGATATTGGCAAACGTGATCACCTTGCGTCCACCGGGATACAAACCGTCACGGATCACCTGGTCATACGGATCGTAAGTAGAAGCGATATAGCGTAACGAACCGTCACTTTCGGCTTCCTTCACATGAAGTTTCAACAGGTTAAAGCCGTCGTCGATAGAGAAATCATGCCCTGCGTTTTTCAAGTCCAATGCATAGAAACGGGTCTGTGTTTCTTTCAGGGCTATTTCCATTTCACTGGTTTGCAACACTTGATTCGGGTGATAAGGAGAGAAACGAAGTGTCATACCTCCGTCTACAATATATTTTCCCAATCCAAGAGCCAAGTTCACTGTGCCTTCTTCGGCTTTTTCATCTCCCAAGGGATAATAATTGAGCGAACGTGCCACACCGGACATAGACGGGTAGTAACGGTCTCCGTATTGATTTCCCACAACTTCCTGCAAGATGACTGCCATCTTTTCCTGGTCGATCACGTTCGATGTAGCCTGCATATAGGCTTTACTGTCTCTGAAGTAAACCGACGCATAGACTCCTTTGATCGCATCGGAAAGCATACGGAGCATTTCGTAACGGTCGTCCAGATAAGGAATCATATACGTATTGTATATTCCGGCAAACGGCTGATAATGAGAATCTTCCAACAAGGAAGAAGAACGGATGGCAATCGGGGACTTCACCACATCGAAGAAGGTGAAAAAGTCCTCTACCAACCGGTCGGGCAGTTTCGCCTTCAGGAAATATCGTAGAATCGTATCATCGTCGGCATCCGAAAGAGCGATTTGATAGAGATTATTGGTCTCCATAAACTCGTCGAAGACATCGGTACACAGCACCACTGTCTTAGGAATTGCCACCCGCGCATTTTCGAACTCTTCAAATTCGGGATAACGCTTCACCATATTATCAATGAAGGCAAGGCCACGTCCTTTTCCTCCCAGCGAACCGTCGCCGATACGGGCAAAGTTGGAGTAACGGTCGAAACGGTCACGTTTGAAGACGGCAACCACTCCCTGATTTTTCATCTTCCGGTACTTCACGATCGCCTCGAAGATAATCCGGCGGTGTGCATCTACGTCCTGAAGACTTGTCCACGTGATCGGCTTCAGAAACTCGGCTACCGGAAACATGGCACGCGAATAGAGCCAGCGCGAAACGTGATTCCGGCTGATATGGTACAAGAAAGACTCGGCAGGCACGGCAAACAGGATATTCTGCAACTCTTTCAGGTTCCGCACACGGGCAATCTCCTCTCCTGTCTCCGGATTGCGGAACACAAAGTCACCGAACCCGAAGTTATCGGAAACGATGCGCCGCAGGTCAACGTCCATCTTTTTAGAATTTTTATCGATAAAGCTGGCACCGTATTTGGCGGCATACGAAGAGTTTTCCGATTCGGAGGACTGGATAATCAACGGTACAAACGGATCGTTCTTGCGTATGGCGGCACAAAGCTTGATACCTGCCAGACCGTCTTTCTCGCCCCGTTCCACTTTCGGAAAACGGACGTCGGTAATGACTCCTAATATATTATTCTGGTATTTGCGATAGATTTCCATCGCTTCCTGATACGTACGCGCCAAAACGATTTTAGGACGCCCACGCATACGAAGCGTGCGCTGGTGCGCATTCAGAGCTTCGGTAGAAAATTCCTGGCTCTGCTTCAACACGAATTTATACAGGTTGGGAAGAATGGAAGAATAGAACCGGATGCCGTCTTCCACCAAAAGTATCATCTGCACGCCTACTTCCTGCACATCGTGTTCGAGGTTCATCTTATCTTCCATCAATTTGATAATAGAAACCAACAGGTCGGTATTGCCCAGCCAGCAGAATACGTATTCAAATGCGCTCAGGTCTTCGTTGATAATCCGCTTCGTAATACCGTGACTGAAAGGAGTCAGGATAACGATCGGAATATGTTCGTATTTCTCTTTAATATGCCGCCCGATATCAAAACTGTCATTGTCTCCCGTACTCGGCATACAGATCACCAGATCGAATGACATATTCTCCAACTGCGTCAATGCCTCCTCTTCCGTAGAAACCTGTGAGAAACGAGGCGGATAACGAAGTGACAAGGATGTATATTCATTAAATATCTTTTCGTCAATGCGTCCGTCATCTTCCAGCATGAAGGCGTCATACGGGTTGGCAATCAACAGAACATTGAAAATCCGCCGTGTCATCAAATTGGCGAATTGCGTATCTTTGAAGTAAAGCTGGTTTAATTTATACTTGCTGAGCATAGTCTCTTTCTATTTTTTATTCCATAATGAAATGATTCATAGTACAGTCTACTTGACGTTTAC
>ENA-UONY01001799-UONY01001799.1-human-gut-metagenome-genome-assembly--contig:-CS9-NODE-1799-length-16709-cov-24.118050_pt1 | contig 16709 bp, 19 predicted proteins | sample MGYA00242465_ERZ724012 | MGnify/ENA metagenome assembly ERZ724012 | reverse complement strand
CGCTATTACAGCTCGATCTTGCCGCAGCTGAAATCTGCAAAGTCGTCCACGCGCTCGGTGCGCTTGGGTGCTACGGGTGCTGCACTCTCGGCGTCGCGGGGGGCGTAGGTGCGCTCCGGCACACTGGACGGACGCGGGCCGCGGGGTGCACCGCTGCGGCTGCCGCGGTAGCCGCCATTGCTGCGGCGCTCGCCGCGATAACCGCCGTTGCGGTTGCCGCCGGGACGGCGGCCATTCCGGTTGCCGCCACGGCCACGGCGCTCGCCGTAGGTGTTCTCGGTCTGGGCATCCGGTGCGGTGGAGTAGATGACCACGCGGCGGTCACGGCCCTCGCCCTTGCTCTCGCTGCGCACACCCTCCATCTTGCTGATGGCAGAGTGGATGATGCGGCGCTCGTAGGGGTTCATGGGCTCCATGGCAAAGCTGCGGCCGGTCTTGCGCACCTTGGCACCAATGCGCTGTGCCAGTGCGGTCAGGTCGCTCTCGCGCTTATCGCGGTAGCCGGCCACATCCAGACCCAGCTTGATGTAATCGCCCTCCAGACGGTTTGCCACAAGGCTTGCCAGATAGGACAGGCTCTCCATGGTCTCGCCACGGCGGCCGATGAGGGCGCCCAGCTTTTCACCGTCCAGACGGATGATGGTGGCTTCGCCCTTCTGCACGGCGCTGAAGGTCACGTTCTCCACGCCCATCAGGGTGATGACCTCCCGCAGATAGTCCACGGCGGCCTTCACCTTGGCGTTCTCCTCGATGACGATGGGCTCTTCCACCTCTTCTGCCTCCTCGGCAGCTTCGGCGGGCTGCTCTGCGGCGGGAGCGGCAGGCTCTGCCACAGCAACGGGCGTTTCCTCTGCCACAGGAGCAGTCTCCTGCACGGGGGCGGCAGTCTCAACAGGCTGCTCTGCCACCGGCTCCACCGGCTTTGCGGGTGCAGCGGCGGGGGCATCCGGCAGTTCCACGCGCACGCGCACCTTGGCGGGGGTGGTCTTTAAGCCCAGAAAACCGGTCTTCTGGGGCATTTCCAGCACTTCATAGCTGACATTCAGATCGTCGGCCTGCACGCCCAGCAGGGCGCAGGCTTTGGCGCGGGCTTCGTCCACCGTCTTGCCGGTGGATTCCTGTGTACGGATCATAACCGTTTACCTCCCTTGTTACTGTTTATCCTGCTTGTCAAGCTCGCTCAGCGGCACGGTGCGCTCGTCCTTGTAGCGCTCGGCGTCCAGCTGACGGGCATACTCCAGCCGGCGCTTGTTCATCTCGCTGGCGGAAAGGTTCTTTTCCACGCTCTTGCCGGTCTTGGGGTCGGTCACCGTGATGGTGGTGTTCTTCACGCCGCGCTTTTCCTGCTTGCGCTTGGCGGCGATCTCCGCTTCCACTTCCTTGCGCATCTTCTCGGGGTCGTAGAACTTGCGCATGACCTGAGTCTGTGCGGTCATGACGATGTTGGAAATGACGTAGTACAGAGAGAATGCCAGCGGGTAGGTAAAGCAGAAGAACAGGTACATCAGCGGCATCATATACATGGTCAGCTTCATGCTGCCCTGCATCTGCTGGCCGGAGGCCTTCATACTGATGTGGGTGGACAGGAACATGGTGATGACCGACAGCAGCGGCAGCACGAGATCCAGAGAAAGACCCAGCTTCGGGATGCGGGTCAGGTCGATGCCAAAGAAGTTCATGTGCTGGCTGAACTCGGTGATGGTAGCGATCTGCTGTGCGGTAAAGCAGCCCAGCACGCCGCTGTTGCCGGCAACCACCTCGGCGATGATGTTGGTATCGCGGGTGATGGCGGTAAAGGAGATGCCGGCGGCGGTCATAGCCTCGCCTGCGCTGGCAAGTGCAGCGGCGCTGATGTGGAAAATGCGCTCCAGCGGGTTATACACCACGCCGATAACGCCGAACATGACAAGGAAATTCAGCAGCATGGGCATGCAGCCGGCCGTGGGCTTATAGCCAAAGTCCTGCTGCAGCTTCATCAGCTCTTCCTGCTGCTTTTCAGGCTTATTCTTGTACTTGGTCTGGATCTCTGCGATCATGGGCTGGAAAGCAGACATTTTCGCCATGCTCTTCTGCTGGCTGGTCTGCAGGGGGATCTTGACGATGTTGATGAGCAGGGTGAAGAGGATGATGTCCCAGCCGTAGTTCGGCAGCAGCTTGTAGATCCACTCCATGACATAGCCGAGAGGACCGCTCAGGATGTAAAAGAAGTTCATACCTTTGTCCATTCTGCCCCGGCTGTGGCCCGGGACGCATTATTTTTTTATCGTAGGACACGCCGCCCACAGTGCAGCGCGTCACAAGAAGCGAAAACTTTATCCCCTGTGCCGCTTTTCAAACAGCTTTGCGGGCTGCAAGTTGCGGGCGGGGCTTTGCCAGCGGCCGGGCGGCGGCACGGGGTCGTAGCCCCACTTGCCCAGCGGATTGCACCGGGCAATGCGCCATGCGCCCAGCAGGATGCCTTTTATACAGCCGTGGGTCAGGATGGCCTGCATGGTGTAGTTGCTGCAGCTGGGCGAAAACCGGCAGCTGCGGCCGATCCATGGGCTGAGGGTGTACTGGTAGATGCGGATGGGCACGCACAGCGCCCTGCGGCAGAGCATTTGCAGCCGGTTCACGCGCGGGACTCCGGCTTTTGCTTGCGGGCAGGGGGCACGGTGGCGGGCGGCTTTGCGTCCGGGCGCTTTGCCTTATCCGGCAGACCGGCCTGTGCAAACAGCTTTGCCACAACGCTACTCAGCTGCCAGCTTTTCAGTTTGGGGGTCATGCCCCGGGCCACGAAGATCAGATCGTAGCCGCCGATATTGTGATCCAGATGCTCGTCAATAGCAGCCTTCATCACGCGGCGGGCGCGGTTGCGCTGCACGGCATGGCCTATTTTTTTGGTGGCGGTCAGGCCCACCCGGGTGTTGCGGCCCCGGGTCTTGAGCACATACAATACCAGTGCCGGGTTCACATAGGACTTGCCGCGGGCGTACACACGGCCAAACTCGCTGTTGCGGCGGATCGGACGATAACGCATAACATCGGCACCTCCTTTCGTCCGGTTGCACATAGGTGCACTCTTTAGCCAGTATATCAAAAATTTTTGCACTTTAAAAGCCCATCCGGGCATTTTTACGAAAAAACTTTTGACGGGTAAAAAAATAAGACCGCCAATGGGATATCAGCGGTCTTTTGTGCGCATATTCATTTCTGCGCCGGATCTCACCTGCAAGGCAGAGATCAGACAGTCAGGCTCTTGCGGCCCTTTGCACGGCGAGCATTGATGACCTTACGGCCGTTCTTGGTGCTCATGCGGGTCAGAAAGCCATGAACTTCCTTGCGCTGACGCTTCTTGGGCTGAAAAGTTCTCTTCATGGTTGTATCCTCCGTAAAAACTTATCCCCGGTATGGGGTCTTGATCGGTCCCAGATTGGGGACAGGCTTGCAATTCAACAGTATATCGCATAGTATGACGTTCTGTCAAGCATTTTTTGCAGTTTTCTGCAAACTTTTTTCTGATTTTTCTGTTAAAAGCTTTTCAACTTTTTCACCATTTTGCTGTGGAAAACTTTTTTCTACCAGATATTGTGGTCTTTTGGGCGTGTTTCCACAAGGGCGCTGCGGGGGCTTATTTTATGTATTATAAATTACATTATAGTAATATAGACGCAGGGAGATTTTTGTGGTATACTAACGTGGTATCAGCAGCATTGTTGAAAACTTCGACCGATTCAATGGAGTGGATGTTTTATGGATTCTTTCAAGGACGTTTTAGAAGCGGCCCAGATGTACTGCAAGGCGCAGATGGCCGAGCCAACGTACAATCTCTATATCGACGGGTTGGAGCCCATCAGCTTTGAGGACTCCAGCCATATCACCCTGTCGGTGCGCAACGATTTTATCTGCAAGATCGTCACCGACCGCTACCTCGGCCTGCTGAAAGAGGCCTTTAAGACTGTGCTGGGCTTTGACGTGGACATCACGCTGGTGGTGCCCAGCACCCCGCCCCATGAGGTGGTGCTGGCCCAGCAGTACGAGGCAAACCCCGCCTCGCCCCAGGGCAATTACGAGTTCACCTTCGAGAACTTCATCAAGGGTCCCTCCAACCAGTTTGCGTTTGCTGCGGCGCAGGCGGTTGCGGCCAACCCCTCCGGGGCCTATAACCCGCTGTTCATCTACGGCGGCTCCGGTCTGGGCAAGACCCATCTGCTCACGGCCATCCAGACCGAGATCAAGCGCACCCACCCCGATTTCGTCATCATGTACGTGACCTGTGAGCAGTTCACCAACGAGCTGATCGCCGCCATCCGCGCCGGCAGCACCGAGGACTTCCGCATGAAGTACCGCGTGGCAGACCTTTTGCTGGTGGACGATATCCAGTTCATCGCGGGCAAGGAGTCCACGCAGGAAGAGTTCTTCCACACCTTCAACTCCCTGCATGATGCCCACAAGCAGATCGTCATCGCTTCCGATCGCCCCGCCAAGGAGATCAAGAGCCTGGAAGAGCGTCTGCGCACCCGCTTTGAGTGGGGTCTGACCGCCGATGTGCAGCCGCCGGATTTTGAGACCCGCGTTGCCATCGTGAAGCGCAAGGCAGAGCTGCTGCATCTGGATCTGCCCGAGGACGTGGCAGAGTTCATTGCCAACCACCTGAAAAACAACATCCGCCAGCTGGAGGGCGCGGTGAAAAAGCTGAACGCCTATTATATGCTGGAGGGCATCCAGCCGGTGATCAGCGTGGCGCAAAACGCCATCAAGGATATCCTCAACGAGACCCAGCCGGTACCGGTGACCATCGAAAAGATCATCGGCGAGGTGTCCCGCACCTTCAACGTGTCCCCTGCCGACATCCGGGGCACCAAGCGCAACGCCAATGTGGCTTCTGCCCGGCGTGTTGCCATCTATATCCTGCGGGAGGTCACCGGCATGAGCATGGAGGAGATCGGGCGGGAATTTTCCGGCCGCGACCACTCCACCATCGTCTACTCCCTCAAGACCATGGAGCGGGACATGAAGAACGACCAGCACCTGCGGGAGACCGTGAGCGATATCATCAAGAACGTGAAGGCCTAAACCGGGGAAAACCGGGCAAAAGTCATACTCTTTTCAGGGTGTAACCCCAAAATATGGGGAGAAAACGAAACAAAATGGGGAAAATACGCCTATATCTTGTGGCAAAAAGGCGAAGCTTTCCACACTTTCCACTTAGTTTTCAACATTTAACATCAGTTCTTCACATCGGCTGTGGAAAGAACCACCGTTCCCCACCTTTCAACATTTCCTTCACGAGTCTTCCACAACCCGGTGGAAAGCCAAAGCCCCGCTTCCCGGCAAGACATTTCCGGGTTTTCAACATCTTCCCCACCCCCTACTACGGTTACTACAACAAGTTCAATATATTACTGCCTTCCGGCAGCAGCCCAAAGGGCAGGGATCAAGCCGGAAGTGTGAAAAAAGGAGAGATACTGTTTTGAACATCGTCTGCGATAAAACGCTGCTCAGTGCAGCCATCGACGGCGTTTCCAAAGCTGTCACCATGCGCTCGTCCATCCCGGTACTGGAGGGCATTCTGCTGAAGGCCGAAGGTTTTCAGCTCACCCTGACCGGCTACGATCTGGAAATGGGTATCGTGACCACCATCGAAGCCAATATCAAGGAACCCGGTGAGATCGTGCTGAATGCAAAACTGCTCAGCAGCATGATCAGCCGGATGCCGGCAGGTCAGATCAGCATTGTGGCTGCCGATAACGGCAAGACCACCATCCAGAGCGGCGTGGCACAGTTCGAGATCCAGTCCATGCCGGCTACCGATTTCCCGGATCTGCCCAACACCGGCGCGGAGCAAACCCTGATCATCAAGACCGGCGTGCTGCGGGATATGATCGACCGCACCCTGTACGCCGTCAGTCAGGACGAGAAAAAACCCGCCCACACCGGCGAACTGTTCGAGATCGAGCTGGACAAGCTGACCATCGTAGCGCTGGACGGCTATCGTCTGGCCATCGTGGAGCGCCCCATCACTGCCGTGAAGGATATCCGCATCATCGTGCCCAGCAAGACCATGACCGAGGTCTCCCACCTGCTGGCCAACGATGACGAGGAGGACGTGCACATCAGTGCCAACCGCCGCTATGTGGTGTTCACCACCGCCGGTTACACCATCATGAGCCGCCTGATCGAGGGCGAATTTTTGAATTACCGCAACGTCATCCCCGCCGGAAGCCGCACCCGGGTGACCATCGACACCAAGGACTTTATCTCCACCATCGAGCGCGCCTCTCTGATTATTACAGAGCGTTTAAAAAATCCCCTCCGCATCTCCTTTACAGAGGGTAAAGTCGTGGTGCGCTGCCAGACAAACCTCGGCCGCGTGGTGGACGAGTTCAGCGCCGCCTGCGAGGGCGATGAGGTAGAGATCGGCTTCAATAACCGCTATCTGCTGGATGCGCTGCGCAACGCCCGCACCGAGCAGGTGCGCATGGAGATCAGCGGCCCGTTGAGCCCGGTGAAGGTGCTGCCGGTGGAGGGCAACGACTTTTTGTATCTGGTACTGCCGGTACGCTTTAAAAACGACTAAGGAGCGCGTTTTATGCAGAAGATTCTTATTCATACCGAGTTTATCAAGCTGGATGCCCTGCTCAAATTTGCCGGCCTGTGCGAGACCGGCGGCGAAGCAAAAGAGCTGGTGCAGGGCGGTGCTGTGAAGGTGAACGGCGAGGTGTGCACCATGCGGGGCAAAAAGTGCCGCGCCGGGGATATCATCGAGCTGGACGGGCAGAGCGTAGAGATCGGGCAGGGTCAGTAAATGCGTCTGCTTTCGCTGGAAGTACAGAACTATCGCAATATTTGTGCGGCACGGCTGGAGCCTGGGCGGGAGCTTACCGTCATCTGCGGCAACAACGGTCAGGGGAAAACGAACCTTCTGGAAGCCATCTGGCTGCTGACCGGCGGCAAAAGCTTCCGGGGCGGCAAGGATGCCGAGCTTGTGCGCCGGGGAGAAGCATTTGCGGTGCTGGAAGCCGACACCCAGCGGGACCGGCCGGAAGGCTGTGAGCCCGCTGAGCCTGCCCACATCCGCATGACGGTGGGCACCCCGGAGGCCGCAAAGCCCGGCCGCTATGCGGCGGTGAACGGCGCAGCGCCCAAGCGGGCGGCGGCACTGGCGGGCAGCTTTCCGGCGGTGGTGTTCGACCCCGGCCACCTGAGCCTTGTCAAGGGGGCTCCGGAGGGGCGGCGCAAGTTTCTGGACGCTGCGCTGTGTCAGCTATACCCCGGGTATCTGGCCAGTTACCGCCGCTATGTGCGGGTTTTGCAGCAAAAAAATGCGCTGCTGCGCCACTCTGCAACCGGGCAGGAGCGCCCCTACGCGGAAAAGCGCACCCTGCTGGAGGTGCTCAACACCGAGCTTGCCGCGCAGGGCGAGGCCCTGCAGCAGCGGCGGCGGGAGTATCTGACACTGCTGGCTCCCCGCGCCTGTGCCAACTACGCGGAGCTTTCCCACGGGGCGGAGCGAATGAGCATCCGCTACGCCGCCCAGTTTGCGCCGGGCGGGCTTGCCGAGCTGCTGCGTCAGCGGCAGGAGGAGGAGCTGCGCGCCGGGCAGAGCCTGTGCGGCATCCACCGCGAGGACTTGGAGCTGTTGCTGGACGACCAGCCCGCCCGGGTGTATGCCAGTCAGGGACAGCAGCGCAGCGTGGTGCTGAGCCTGAAAATGGCGGAAGCAGCAGCGGCGGCGCAGATCACCGGGGAGCACCCGGTACTGCTGCTGGATGATGTGCTGAGCGAGCTGGACGAAGGGCGCAAGCAGTATCTGCTCACCTGCATGAAGGAAAAGCAGACCTTTGTGACCAGCTGCGATGACACGGACTTTTTAAAGACCGACGGCGAGGTGTACCGCATGGACGGCGGGGTGCTGAACCGGGTTTGACGGCATGGAGAAATGTTGCAAGTGGCGTTGCATAAAAGCTGAATTTTCGTGGGTTTTATGCAAACAAAAGACACGGGAGAAAATACAATATGTATATTCATCTGGGGCGGGACTATGTCCTGAACGACCGTGATATCATCGGCATCTTTGATCTGGAGACCACCACCACCTCCCCCCGGGGGCGGGAGTTTTTGAACTACGCCCAGAAGAACGGGGCGGTGGTCAGCCTTTCGGACGAGCTGCCCCAGTGCTATGTGCTGGCAGACGGAGGGCTGGTGGATACGGTGTATCTTTCGGAGCTGTCCAGCGCCGCCATGCGCCGCAGAGCGCAAAAGATGGTGGAGTGAAATTTGCGGAAAACGGGCGGAAGATCCACAGAAAAAAGAGGGATGGAAAAGCCCCGGAACTGCCCGGAAAGCCGCACCGTGCCAGCCGGAACGCCCGCTGCGGGCAGCGCGTAAAAACACAACAAAACGGCGAGAAAAAAGTACACCATGGTGTACCGGTTCCCGCTTTGCTATAATTTGAAAAAACAAACGCAAAAATGAACAAAAGGGAGAAAGGATATGGCAGAAGAAATCATTACCAGTACAAATGCCGATACCGCGACCGACCACGAGTATAACGCCAGCGAGATCCAGGTGTTGAAAGGTCTGGAAGCGGTGCGCAAGCGCCCGGGTATGTATATCGGCTCCACCGGTGAGCGCGGTCTGCATCATCTGGTGTACGAGATCGTGGACAACGCCATTGACGAGGCGCTGGCCGGTTACTGCAACCACATCGAGGTCAAGATCCTGAAGGACAATATCATTCAGGTCACCGATAACGGCCGCGGCATCCCCGTGGACATTCAGGCCGATACCGGTCTGCCCGCCGTCACCGTGGTGTACACCATCCTGCACGCCGGCGGCAAGTTCGGCGGCGAGAACTCCGGCTACAAGGTGGCCGGCGGTCTGCACGGCGTGGGCGCTTCGGTGGTCAACGCCTGCTCCGAGTGGCTCACCGTCAACGTGCGCCGCGACGGCCACGAGTACGAGCAGACCTTCCGCCGCGGCGACCCGGACGGCCCGCTCAAGTGCATCGGCACCGTGGCGGACGGCGTTACCGGCACCCGAGTCACCTTCAAGCCGGACCCGGAGATGTTCCGCGACACCACCGTCTACGACTTCGACACGCTGGAAAAGCGCCTGCGGGAAGAAAGCTTCCTGAACGCCGGCGTCAAGATCACCCTCACCGACGAGCGCGAGATGTACACCCCCGTGCTGGAGGACGGCAAGGAGGGCGACCCCTGCTACCGCAGCGAGGTCATGTGCTATGAGGGCGGCATCAAGAGCTTCGTCACCTATCTGGGCGAGAAGCGCAAGCTGGACGTGCTGCACCCCAACGTCATCTACCTCAAGGGCCAGACCGACCGCGGCATGGCCGAGATCGCCCTGCAGTACAATTCCAGCTACAACGAGCTGCTGCTGAGCTTCGCCAACAACGTCAACACCCCGGACGGCGGCACCCATGAGGAAGGCTTTAAAGCCAGCCTGACCCGCGTGTTCAACGACTACGGCCGCAGCCACGGCCTGCTGAAGGACAAGGACGAGAACCTGTCCGGTGCCGATGTGCGCGAGGGCCTCATCTGCGTCATCTCGGTCAAGCTGCAGGAGGCTGAGTTCGAAGGTCAGACCAAGGCAAAGCTGGGCAACACCGAGATCCGCACCCTCGTTTCCAACATGGTCTACTCCAAGCTGATGGAGTTCTTTGAGGAGAACCCCGGCGTGGCAAAGGCCATTTTTGAAAAAGCAACGCAGGCCGCCCGCGCCCGCGCCGCCGCCAAAAAGGCCCGTGAGCTGGTGCGCCGCAAGAGCGCGCTGGAGACCAGCCGGATGCCCGGCAAGCTGGCAGACTGCCGCGAAAAAGACCCCAGCCGCACCGAAATCTTCATCGTCGAGGGCGATTCTGCAGGCGGTTCCGCCAAGATGGGCCGTGATTCTGCCATTCAGGCCATCCTGCCGCTGTGGGGCAAGATGCTGAACGTGGAAAAGGCCCGCGCCGATAAAATTTACGGCAACGACAAGCTGATGCCGGTGGTGCTGGCGCTGGGCTGCGGCATCGGTGACGAGTTCGATATCTCCAAGCTGCGGTACGACAAGGTGTTCATCATGGCCGATGCGGATGTGGACGGCTCCCACATCTGCACCCTGATGCTGACCTTCTTCTTCCGCTATATGCGCCCCCTCATCGAGCAGGGCCATGTCTATGTCGCTCAGCCGCCCCTGTTCAAGGTGCAGAAGGGCAACACCATCAAGTACGCCTACAACGACGCGGAAATGGCCATCCTCTCGCAGGAGATGCCCGGCGCAAAGGTGAACCGCTACAAGGGCCTTGGTGAGATGAACCCCGAGCAGCTGTGGGAGACCACCATGAACCCGGACAACCGGGTCATCGTGCAGATCACCATCGAGGATGCCGAAAAGGCTGACGAAGCTTTTACCATCCTGATGGGCGATCAGGTGGAGCCCCGCCGCCGCTTTATCGAGACCAACGCCCAGTACGCAAAGCTCGACGTGTAATTGGAGGAAACAATGGAAGAAGATTATGTGATGATACCGGGCAGCGGAACCAAAAAGATCATCCGCGATGTCAAAAAGGAGATCGAGACCGCATTCCTGGACTACTCCATGTCGGTCATCGTGTCCCGCGCCCTGCCCGATGTGCGCGACGGTTTGAAGCCTGTTCACCGCCGCATTCTGTATACCATGCACGAGCGCGGCAACGACCCCAGCCATCCCTACCGCAAATCCGCCGACACCGTCGGTGCGGTGCTGGGCTCTTACCACCCCCACGGCGACGCATCCGTTTACGATGCCATGGTCCGTCTGGCACAGGATTTCTCCCTGCGCTACCCGCTGGTGGATGGTCAGGGTAACTTTGGTTCTGTGGATGGCGACCCCCCGGCTGCTTACCGTTACACCGAGGCCCGCATGAGCCGCATGGCCGTGGAGATGCTGACCGATATCGAGAAGGACACCATCGACTGGGACCCCAACTTTGACGAGACCAAAAAGGAACCCAGCGTGCTGCCCTGCCGCTTCCCGAACCTGCTGGTCAACGGCAGTCAGGGCATCGCGGTCGGTATGGCTACCAACATCCCGCCCCACAACCTGAGCGAGGTCATTGACGGCTGCATCGCCTATATCGACGATCCGGATATCGACCTGCCCGGCCTGATGGAATACATCAAGGGCCCGGACTTCCCCACTGCCGGCATCATCATGGGCCGCAGCGGCATCCGCGCCGCCTACGCCACCGGCCGCGGCAAGATCACCCTGCGGGGCCGTGCCACCATCGAGGAGACCAAGAACGGCCGCACCCAGATCGTCATTACGGAAATCCCGTATATGGTCAACAAGGCCCGCCTGATCGAGAATATGGCGGAGCTCGTCAAGGAAAAGCGCATCGAGGGCATCACCGGCCTGAACGATGAGACCAACCGCAAGGGTATGCGCATCGTGGTGGACATCCGCAAGGATGCCAATGCACAGGTCATCCTGAACCAGCTGTACCAGTACACCCAGCTGCAGGATACCGTGGGCGTTATCATGCTGGCCATCGACCACAAGGTGCCGAAAGTCCTCACCCTGAAGCAGATGCTTCAGAAATACGTGGAATTTCAGGACGAGGTGGTGCGCCGCCGCACCCAGTATGACCTGAAAAAGGCCAAGGAGCGCGCCCACATTCTGGAAGGCCTGAAGAAGGCCACCGACATCGTGGACGAGCTGATCGCCACCATCCGCGCTTGCAAGGGCGGCATGGCAGAGGCCAAGGCTGCCATCATGGAGCAGTTCGGCTTTGACGACCCGCAGGCAGATGCCATCGTCAAGCTGCAGCTGGGCCGTCTGGCCGGTCTGGAAATTCTCAAGATCGAGGAAGAACTGAACGGCCTGCAGGCCAAGATCGAGAACTGGGAAGCCATTCTGGCCGACGATGCCCGTGTGCTTGCCATCGTCAAGGAAGAGCTGCTGGAAATGAAAAAGCGCTTCGGCGACGAGCGCCGCACCGAGATCCAGTCCGTGACCGGTGAGGTGGATATCGAGGATCTGATCGCCGAGGAGCAGTGTGTCTACACCCTGACCGAGGCCGGCTATATCAAGCGCCAGCTCAAGGCCACCTATCAGGCACAGCGCCGCGGTGGACGCGGCATCTCCGGCATGACCCGCAAGGAAGAGGACATCGTGCAGGAGATGTTCGTCGGTTCCACCCATGATTATGTGCTCTTTGTTACCGACCGGGGCCGTCTGTTCCGCATCAAGGGCTACACCATTGCCGAGGGCAGCCGCACCAGCAAGGGCAGCAACATCGTCAACCTGCTGCAGCTGGCCGAGGGCGAAAAGGTCACCAACATGATCTGCCAGTCGAAGGAAGCCGACACTGAGGGCGGCTTTGTGACCATGGTCACGAAGCAGGGCCTCATTAAGCGCACCCCGCTGGAACAGTATGCTAACATCCGTAAGTCCGGCCTGATCGGCATTGCCCTGAACGAGGGCGATGCACTGGCATGGACCCGCCTGACCTCCGGCCACGATATGCTCATCGTTGCCACCCGCAACGGTCAGGCCATCCGCTTCAACGAGGAAAACGCCCGCCCGATGGGTCGTAACGGCCACGGCGTGCGCGCCATCCGTCTGGCGGAGGGCGATGAAGTTGTGGGCGTGTGCATCTGCCGCGAGGGCGGCACGGTGCTGACCGTGACCGAGAACGGCAAGGGACGCCGTTCGGATATCGACACCTACCGCATCACCGCCCGCGGCGGCAAGGGCATCCGCAACTACGATGCCGCCAAGGATAAGGTGGCTGCGGTCAAGATCGTGGACGACGTGGACGACGTGCTGCTGAGCAGTCAGGAGGGCATCATCATCCGCCTGCACGCCAACGAGATCCCGCTGCAGAGCCGCTACGGCTCCGGCGTGCGGGTGATGCGTCTGGGCGAAAACGACAAGGTGATGGTGCTGGCACGCACCGACCACGACGACGAGGCACAGACCGAGAAGATCGACGCTTCTGAGGCCGATGCTGAGCCCACCGCCGAGCAGCTGGCCGAGATGGAAGCCGCCGATGCTGCCGCCGCCACCGAAGCCCCGGAGGCAGACCCCGAAGAGAAGGAATAAGGCGCTGAGGGAAAACCCCTTTCGTCTTGCCGCTTCGCGTCAAGCCACCTTCCCCAAGGGGACGGCTTTAGCGGTGGCGGGAAACTTTGCGGCATAGCCATAAGGCGTCCCCTTGGGGGAGCTGGCTGCGACCAAAGGGAGCAGACTGAGGGGGTATTTCCCCGCAGCGGGGCACATTAAAAATCGTTTCACCGTCAGGTTTGTCTGGACTTCCCCTTGAATCTGTGCTAGAATAAACGAAATCACAATACCCGTGGGGGAGTAGCAGGCGCTTTGCAGAGCGCAGCAAGTCAACACAATGACCGCTTTCCGGTCTGGCTTGCTTTCATTTGCGAGACTCATGTGTTTTGGTGCGTGTTTGCTGCGCCCGTGCACATGGAGTGGATCTCAAAAAATCACCCGGTCCCGGACGTACAACGCGCCCGGGGCCGGGTTTTGTTTTTGCTTGGAATACGGTCAACAAACAGGAGGCAGACAGAATGGAATGGAGTTTTGTGTTTTTTCTCAACAGCGTTTTGCTGGGCGTGGGGCTGGCGATGGATGCGTTTTCGGTGTCCATGGCAAACGGCCTGCACGACCCTAAAATGAACAAGGGCACGATGTGCAAAATCGCGGGCACCTTCGGCATTTTTCAGGCGGCAATGCCGATGATCGGCTGGGTGTGCGTGCATACCATCGTGGAGCTGTTTGCGTCTTTTGAGCGTTTTATCCCGTGGATCGCGCTGGCACTGCTGGGCTATATCGGCGGCAAGATGCTGGTAGACGGCATCCGCGGCGAGGAAGCCGAGGAAGCGGCGCAGCTCAGCGCCGGGGCGCTGTTCATGCAGGGCGTGGCTACCAGCATCGATGCCCTCTCGGTGGGCTTCACCATCTCGGAATACGGCTGGTTGATGGCACTTACCGCCGCCATCATCATTGCGGTGGTCACCTTTTTTATCTGCATGGCAGGCTTGCGCATCGGTAAAAGATTCGGCACACAGCTTTCCGGCAAGGCGAATATCCTGGGCGGCGTCATCCTTATCGGCATCGGACTGGAAATTTTCATCACCGGGGTGTTCTGAATATCACAAGCCCAGAGCATCCGCAGACGCTCCGGGCTTGTGCTTTGCAGTATACCCCCTCAGCCTCGCTGCGCTCAGCAGCTCCCCCAAGGGGACGCCTTTCCCTAGGAGGGCAACTTTCCGGCATAGCCAAAAGCCGTCCCCTTGGGGAAGGTGGCAAAGCCGCAGGCTTTGACGGAAGGGGTAAACTCGTCTTTGTTCCCCGTGGAACAATTTTGCATTATTTCACGGTCTCCGGCTCAAAAAAGTCGGCGTATTCCTTGGTCAGCTTGCTGCCAAGGCGGCGGATGCCGCCGTACAGGTGCCGCTCCACCAGCGGCTCAAAGGCGGCAAGGTCGCACCGCTCGATGGCGTTCAGCAGGTTGCGGTGGTCGGCGATCACCTCGTCCAGCCCGCCGGTGGTCATGGTGTCCAGCATACGGAACCGGCTGTAATCGGCGTGGGCGTTCTGTAAGGTGCTCCACAGGTACATCTTGTCCATGGCGGCAAACCATGTTTCGTGCAGGCGGCAGTCCATCTCGTACAGCTTGTTGAAGTCCGGGTTCTCGGCGCGGGCAAGGGCTTCGTAGGCGTCCACCCGTGCGCGGATCTGCGCACGCTGCGCCGGGGTGGCGATGGGGGCAAAGTCCCGCAGAATGCGCCCCTCCACGGCGGTGCGCTCGTAGATCAGCTCGTCCACGATGCGCCGGTTCAGCCGGGTGACGGTGGTGCCCTTGTAGGGCACGATGCGCACCAGCCCGTTTTCCTGCAATTTTTGCAGCACCACCCGGATCAGGGAGCGCGGCGCACCGAACCGGGCGCACAGCGGGTTCTCGCTCAGCGAAGAGCCGGGACGGATGGTCAGGTCGATGATCTCCCGCTCCAGCACGGCGTAAATTTCGGCATCAGTCTTGTATTGCTGTTCCATATCACTCACCTTATTCCAAAAACTCCTTCCACGGTGCGGCGGCAGGCAGGGGCAGAGAAAAGGCCATGGGCTTGCCGGTGTCCGGGTGCACAAAGCGCAGGCCGCAGCTTTGCAGGGCAATGCTGCCCTTCTGGCGGCTGCCGTATTTGCCATCGCCGTACAGCGGGTGTTTGCGGCTGGCAAACTGCACCCGGATCTGATGGGTGCGCCCGGTGTGCAGGGTGACTTCCACAAGGCTGTTCTCCCCTGCCGTGGCAAGGATGCGGTATTCCAGCACCGCCTCCCGCACCCCCTTGCGGGGACGGATGACCGGGAACACCCTGCCCTTGCGGCTGTCCTTGAACAGGTAGTCCCGCAAGAGCCCTGCGGAGGGCAGCTGCGCGTCCGGCGCACCGGCGAGGACCGCGCGGTACTGCTTGACGAACTGCGGCGCGGTGGATTTGCCCTCGGCGCGGCCATCCTGCACGGCGTAGGCGTCCTGACTTTGGGTCACCTGACGGCTCAGGGCGGCGGCAGCTGCCGGGGTGCGGGCATAGACCATCAACCCGGACACACCGGTGTCCAACCGGTGCACCACCCCCACAAAGGCGTCAGGCGCGTTCCAGTGGGCGCGCAGCGCGGCGGGCACGCCCTCCTCGCTGGAAAGCCCGGCGGGCTTGTCCAGCACCACAAGGGCGGCGTCCTCGTATAAGATCACAGCTTGCCCTCGGCAAGCAGAGCCTTCAGCTTCAGGATGCCCGCAATGGTCTTGCCGTCCTTGATCTCGCCGCTCATGACCATCTGATATGCCTTTTCCAGCGGCACCCGGTCGGGAGTTAGGAACTCGTCCGCATCAAGGTGCATCTTGGTCTCGTGCAGACCGGTGGCTACCCAGGTATAGATGACCTCGGTATCGTAGCCCACGGTGGGGTAGAATTCGCCCAGCGAGATGTAGTTGTCGGCGGTCAGGCCGCACTCCTCTTCCAGTTCCCGCTTGGCGGCTGCAAAGGGGTCCTCGCCCTTTTCCAGCTTACCGGCGGGCAGCTCCCACAGCTGCTGCTGCATGGCATAGCGGAACTGTCGCACCATGCAGATGGTGCCGTCTGCAAAATAAGGCAGGATGCAGGCACCGCCGTGGTGATGCACCACCTCGCGGGTAGCGGTCTTGCCGTTTTCCAGCAGTGCGGTGTCCTTGGTCAGGGTGATGACCCGCCCCTCGAACAGGGTCTCGCTGGAGAGAGTTTTTTCAAAGTGTACGGTATCGTTCATTTGTTTTACGCCCCTTTTCCGGCGCAGCGCCGGTTTTATGCTTTCAGTTTACGGCAAAGTGCGGTTTGTTGTCAATAAAGATATGATAAATACAAGAGGACGGGACGATTTGAAATGCGCTCCGCTTATCGGGTTGCGGCACCCAGCATCCGCATCGTGCCTTGGGCGGCACGTGCGTCTTGCTGGCCGCTGCCCCAACAACTCCTCCCTGTTTCCGCCACTGGCGGCGGTCGTCGTCGTTGCACTTTGGGCATATTCAGCGGAAAGGATATTTATAATTTCGCAATTCTGGAAAATCTGCGGATTTTCCAGAATTGCTTTTTCACGGGTGGGGTCGTAACGGGAAACGGCAGCTGCTGCGCTTGCTCCCCTGGGGGGAGCTGTCGCGCAGCGACTGAGGGGTTATAGATGGAGAAGCGAAAAAAGCG
>ENA-UONY01001798-UONY01001798.1-human-gut-metagenome-genome-assembly--contig:-CS9-NODE-1798-length-16712-cov-4.493246_pt1 | contig 16712 bp, 8 predicted proteins | sample MGYA00242465_ERZ724012 | MGnify/ENA metagenome assembly ERZ724012 | reverse complement strand
TTGACCTTTGACCAGGCACGTGTTTCTGACCGTTATGACATTCGCATCTTGATGAAATCCCTTGCTAAATGGATTAATAACTACAATACTCGTAGGGCTGGAGCTTCTGTAAAGTATCTTTTGATTCCTGAGAAACACAAGGATGGTGCTTGGCATTTGCACGGCCTTGTAAGTGGTATTCCTGTTACAGATTTGCACTCCTTTTCTTTGTCAGAGCATCTACCATATAGAATTCGTAATGAGTTGAAAAAGGGACATCAGGTTTTTCAATGGGTTCCCTATGCCTCTAAATTTGGTCACTGTACTTTAACCGAAATCCGTTCCCGTGAGGCTGTCAGCAAATACATAACTAAGTATATCACTAAAGATTTAGAATCTTCTATCACAGAGCAAAACGCCCACATGTACTATTGCTCTAAGGGCTTGAATCGAAAGGAATTGGTGCTTTCTGGGCCTATTTTGCAGGATTTTGTGCCTGATTTTGAAAGCGAATATGTAAAAATCAAGCAGTCGGCAGATATCGCCGATCTTGCTCAATACTTTGCAGATGTGGAGGTTGTGGAGGATGAAAACGGATGCTTTTACAGTAGCTCAGGTTGTTACTATGCTGCAAGTCCCACAGGAAGTGGTTTGGGGACTGGTGTACAGTATCCCGGGAATACGGGTTGGCCGTCTGGGAGAGGAACCTAAGCTTGCACGTCATGTCTTGTTTCGTTGGCTTTCCAATGCGTATCGTACTGTCACTTCAGAAATGGGGGATTCCTGTGACATTGGCTGAGTGGATTCTTCAATGGCTTTCTGCCTATAAGCTGGGTACAATCAAGAACACTTCTTACCATCAGTTGGAACTGCTGGCCTTGCGGATTCCCTCCAATTTGCAAGAAAAATGTCTAAATGATATCCTTCCCATGCACCTACAAGCTTTTTTCAATGAATTTGCTCAAACTTCTTCGAAATCCTACATGGACAAAATGCGCGTAATGATTCACGCTCTGTTCTCTGACGCTGTTGACAATGGCTTGTGTGTCAGAGATCCTTCCAAACGTTTGCGGATTCCTCGTGTTACTGAGTGCCCCAGAGAAGCCTTCACTTTTGAAGAGGTCAAGCGTATCATAAACTTTGCTTTGGATTATCCCAATGCAAGAATTGCTACTGCTGTCTTGCTCTTACTGCTTACCGGCCTACGGCGTGGAGAACTGCTTGGACTGAAGTGGACTGACCTAACCAATGACACTTTGACTGTGAACCGTGCTGTGTATATGGAGCATAACCGGCCCTGTGTGCAGGAGCATGTAGCAAAAACTTCTGCCAGCCTCCGCACTTTACCGCTGCTTCCCGAACTTTCTTACCGGCTCCATGCCCTGCCAAAAACTGGCTCCTACATCTTCGGCACAAGGTCCGGTACACTGATGCATCCCCGCAATTTCTCCCGGGATTATGACCGTTTCTTCCAGCTGTTACGGGAGGTTGAACCTGACGTTCGGAAGCTCTCCCCTCACTGTTGCCGGCATACTTTTGCTACCCTCTCCCTTGCTTCCGGTGCCAACCTCCGCACTGTGCAACAGCTTCTTGGTCATACAAACATCGGAACCACAGCTAGGTATACACATCCCAATCTTGACATCATGCGCCAATCTATAGAAGTCCTAAAAGATTCAATCTTGCATACATGACTTATCTTGTCTTCTAGAACATAAAGTTTGACGTGCGAAGGGTCAGCGGTTCGAGTCCGTTATCGTCCACCAGCAAAGGGCCTGTTGCAAAACAGAAATTTGCAGCAGGCCCTTCTTTACGCCAATTTTCGTTACCGGCACAGAATTTAAGCCCGGACTGTGGAAAGCTTTTCACAATCCGGGCATGCTTACGCAGGCTCTGCCGTTTTGGCAGGGCCTGAAGTCAGAAAATCATTGTATTTTTCATCTCCTTTTGTGACTTCGTAAATTTTTGTCCCGTTTGCAGGAACTATCTGTCCGCTTTCCGCACAGAGACAGGACGTTTCGTCTGAAAACAGACAGTGGCGATCTGCTCCGCCCACTCTTCCGGATAACACGCCAGCAGCTCCTCGTGCCGCGGATCAAGCTCGTGAAGTACCGGGCTTTCAAAATGTCTCTGATACCTTGCCCGGTATTTCTCTCCCATTTTCAGGGCATAGAGGATATGGATCTCCGTACCCCCGGCTTTGATGTGATCAGGCAGCGGCGTAACCAGGTCCGAATAGAACTGATTGCGGACGCTCTCCTTTGAGACGAAGGGCAACCCTTCTGCTCCAATGCCGAACATCCTTGTGATTTTCCTTCCGTGGTCACCCATCTTCGCAATCTGCCTGTCATAGATTTTCCGCATAAAGCCGGACCGGAAGCCGCCGTCACGCAAAAGCGGGTACATGATCTTCATCACGAGGGCTGTCTGAAGCCTTGCCGCTGCTTTTCCCGCCTGATCCAGATCCGAGCTTCCGAGGATTCCATAGTCCATGCGGATATTTCCCCGCGCCGCCAAAAGCCCCACGAAGGAGCCGCCCAAAGAACAGCCGTAAACGGCGCAGACCTTCCCGCGTATTCCTCTTTTATATATCGCTCGATCCGTTCCGTTTCCTCAAGCATGGACGGGAAAACCGTCCGCTCCGTCTCGTCGAAGCCGTCGTAGGAGACGTAGGCCACACGGAACCGCTTTTCAATAACGGGACAACCTCGCCAAAGGTGTTTCTCCAATGGCAGCAGGTTCCGGGCAGGAGGATGAGCGCCGGATTGTTCTTATTTCCAAATTCATAGGTTTTCATAGGCTATTTTCCCCTTTCACGTCTTGCGGATGACACAGTGCATCCGCATTCCTTTTCTGCGCTCGAAGCGTTCCAGTTTTAACCCGGCTTTTTCACAAAACCCGTTGATTTGCGCCTCACTGTAAACGCCCACATCGCCGTGGCCCGCCAGATGAGCCAGAGGCATTTCCACATGGTTCATCAGCCAGCGCAGCGCCGATCCGGCAGTGTAATCGCGCAGGATCAGCCGCCCTCCTTGCTTCAACACCCTATAGACGCTGTCAAAAAACGCCTGCGGGTTCGGATAGTGATGGAAGCTGTTGGCGCAGATCATCGCGTCAAAGCTGTCCGGCGCAAAGGGCAGGTTTTCACAGTCACCAACCAGAAATTCCGCATTGGGGATATTCTTTTTCTTTGCTGTCTCGATCATCTTTGGAGTCAGATCAACGCCGGTATAATGCCGCTCCGGATATCTTTCCGCTAAGAGCGTGATCATCGGCCCGGGGCCGCATCCGGCGTCCAGCAGGTTTTCCCACGGTTCTTTTTCCAGCTCCGCCAGAATATCGGGGTAATCCTTGCGGCACATCTCGTAAATGCCCGCCCTGTCGCCCTCGTAGTCCTCGGCCGCTTTGGTAAATTCTTTTACGGAAAGCGTTTTGTATTCCTTATTTGTCATGACTTGATTTCCTCCGCTTACCTGGCTTTTTCATTTTCTCCTCATTCTCTGTTATCCTTTAAGCTCTCGACCATATCCACTCTTTTTACCTTGCGGCGTAGCAGCCACAGGGAACCGAAGTAACAGAGAACGGTCAGCCCGATGGCGATGACATAACTCTTCGGCGCGATATAGGTGTCCATCAGCATCACGCCGTAATCAATCATCATCAGGAAGAAGACACGGGCGGCGGCGTAGGTTGCCGGGATGGAAAGCAAAATCCCGGCGGGAAGCAGGATGTGATGGGCGTTTAAAACAATCCGGTTGATTCTTCTGTCGTCATAGCCCAGCACCTTCAGCATGGAAATATTGCCCCGGCTCTCTGTCACAAGCATATTGATTGCCACATAAACGGCGGCAATGCAGATAATCACGCCAAGCCCTTCCAAAAGCCACAGCAAGAAGTCCATCTGATCCGTCATGGTGTTGACCTGCTCGGTGAGGTTCGCGCGGGTGGTTTCCTGCGCGATCTTTGCTTCTGGGATATCCAGCTTTTCATCGCTGACAATACAGTTGAAGGAATCCGCGTCCAGGCCTGAAAGCTCCGCGGCCATGGCTTTCGAGGTGTAAATGCCTTTCTGCATATTGTTCTGTATCACGCCCGCGATTTTGATCTCCTGTTCCTCCATCGTCAGCGAATTGTGTACCGTTACGGTATCCCCCGGTTCCCAGCCGAGGACAAGCTCCGTCAGGCTCGTAATGTAATACCCATCCTCCAGGACGGCCTCCCTGCCGTCCGTCGTCTGGAGGCTCAGATGCGGGTTTTCATTCCTTGTTCCGACCAGCGACAGCTTAGTCCCGTCCTCAGCCTCCAGGGCCGATACCAGCATTGTTTCCCAGCCATATGGATTTTCCGTTGCAAGCTCGCTTAAGATATACTGATGCTCGTAGCCGATGAGGGCGTCTACCCCGGCCGTTCCCATATGGTCGATAGAATCAAAGAATGCCTGCGACAGCAGCACGATAAAGCAGCCGAGGAACACGCCCAGCAGGACGACAAAGCTCCGTCCGGGATTGCCGAGCAGGGACCGGACCGCGAGCTTCCTCTGAAACGGGATTTTCTTACCCGCAAACAGCCGCCGGCTCTTTTTCTTTCCGCCGTCCGCGTTTCCCGCAAGAAGCAAAACCGTGTCCTTTTTCAGGAGTCTCCGGACAGAAAGCAGAGCCGCAAGCATATAAAGCGCCGTCGGGATCAGAATACCCAGCGCCGCGTCAAGCGGATTCAGATGGCCGGCCACCCGCATCGGCTCATAATCCTGCAGGCCCATCTCGCTCAGCGGCTGCTCAAAAATGAGCGAAACCACAGCGGTAAGCACTCCGCCGAGAATACCGGGGATTGCGGCAAAGCCCGCGTAATGCCACAAAAGCCTGCGTTTCGTGTACCCAAGGGCGGACAGCGTCCCCAGCATCCGCTGTTCGCTTTTCACCTTGCGGCTGATGATAATGCTGATCAGCACGACAGCAATAAGCGGCAGGATACACAGCAGAAGATACGCCATCACAAGGAACAGCTCCGCCTGCTGGTTCACCATGAGAATGCGGTTGTTTTCCTCCGCGCCGCTGTAGGAGCGCATGAAATAGTCCTCATGGACTGCCGTGCGGAATCCTGTAATATCGGCCCCTTCCCCATACCGTACAAGATACTGCACGCCTGTATCGCCGAGGGCTTCAAAGGCGCCGTCCGACATATAGCACAGGTAAAACGTCGTGATATTTTTATAGGAGTCGTCCTCATTTTCCAGCATATAGAGATAGTCCGGGCGCTGAAAGAATCCGCTGACGGTATAGGTTTTGTCCGCAATCTTCATACTGTCGCCTACAGATATATCATTTGCCGCAGCATAGCCTTCGGAAATGATGATCTCATCATCGGCGGAAACATCGCTTCCCACGGTCATCTCGTACAGATCGATCTTCTCCGTCCGGCCGAATACCCTTGCCGTGACGCCGTCGGTATCCATATTGATATATTTCTGTGCTTCCAGCGTGACGGCGTAATCTTTTTCAAGCTCCGCTATCTTTTCCTCCGGAATCGGCAGATAGGTGGAAAAATGGGCGTCCTCCAGATGGTTGCGCGCGAAGAATTCCTCTCCGAACTCCAGGATTGCGTTTCCGGCAATACTGAACATGAAAAACGCCAGCAGCGTTACTACAGTCAGCACTGTAGCGGATAGGTAGAAGGAAAGGTTTTCCCGGATATTTCGGGCATAGCGTCTGTTCAGCTTCATGGCGCGCCTCCTTACAGGGCAAGCTCTGCGGCGGCGGTCTTTTTTTCATTGATCCGGCTCTCAGACACCTGTCCGTCCTTCAGGCGGATGATCTGGTCCGCCATATCCGCGATTGCTTCGTTATGGGTAATGATGGCTATGGTCGTACCGAATTGGTGATTCATCTTTTCAATAAACCGAAGCACCTGGCGGGAGGATTTGGTGTCTAGCGCGCCAGTCAGCTCGTCGCAAAGAAGCAGCTTCGGATTCTTGATCATCGCCCTGGCGATCGCCACCCGCTGCTGCTGACCGCCGGAAAGTTCCTTTGGAAAACGGCGCCGGTATTTTTCGATCTCCAGCGCATTCAGCACCTCGTCCATATCTAACGGATTTTCGGAGATGTCCGCTACAACCTCAATGTTTTCCTCCACGGTAAGGTCGGGAATGAGGTTATAGAACTGAAACACAAATCCCACATCTTCCTTCCGGTATGCCGTTCGCTTTTCCTGGGTAAGACCTGTAAGCGTTCTCCCCGCGACGGAAAGCTCGCCCTCGTCCAGCGTATCAAGGCCGCCGAGCATATTTAAAAGTGTGCTTTTCCCGGAGCCTGACGGGCCGAGGATCACGCAGATTTTTCCCTGCTCCAGCTCCAACGACGCATGATCCAGCGCAAAAACCTCCGTTTCGCCCTTTCCATATTTTTTTACTGCATTATTTAAGCGAATAAACATTATGCACCCTCCGATGTTCTGCACTTGCAATCAAACAGCACAACGGCGTGAACCAGCTGCCGATGACTGCCTGTTCTTTTATTGTAAATCCGTGATCGTCTATATATTTGCAAATTTCTCCGCGTTCCATCATACCGTATGACAGGTACGGCGCCGTTCCCCCGGAGATTTCATCGTACATCCCGTCCGAGCTTTCCATAAAACGAGCGTATATCTTAGCCCTCCACTGCCAGAACTGTTTATGATCCCGTTCCATTACGCTTCACCTTAATATTGGTTAGCGTTTACTAACTACATGCTCAAATTTATGCGTTTGCCAGCTCTCCGAATTGGTTAGCAAGCGCTAACTAAGCATAGTCATCATAGCATTCCCTGTTCGTTTTGTCAATACAGCGTGAAAAAAAATCGAAAAGTACAGAAAAGAAAAAGGCTGACGGAATATCCCCTGCAATTCATCCTGTATTCGCCACTTGGTCTGTTTCATGCCCTTTTGCCAGAGTGCGGTCCTTTCTATGGATGCCATTTTATTTTCTTTTTCTGCCGTAGTTTCTCTTAAAGTGGGAGGTTAGGGGGAGTCCACTGGAGCTGTAGCAAAATGAAAAAATCGCTACAGCCGCCCATGCACGAAGGGAGCGCTGTGTTTGGCCTTCCTCTGTGCCAACAGACCCGCACCGTCTGCCATAATGCCGTACTTGGCACTGTATTCTGCCGTCCGGCTGGAAAGTTTTTCCGTCAACCGTTTCTCGTACTTTGTTGTACTCTTCTCCCATATTATTTGATCTAAGAGTCGCACACTGTCTTCTGCCGGTATTACCTTTTCCGCATAACCTTCGTCTATTAGTAGTTGCACATTCCGGGTCGATGTGCTATAATTTATCCCGGCATGGTTGGATTTCATAATTCAATGATACCAGAAAAAACTGAAGCCACTGCTTTTTTGCAGTCCTCAGTCTTTCTTTTTTGGGGGCTTTTTGCTACAGCCCCTTTTCTTTCTTTTATGGGTCTTCCTCCTTATTTCTCCTCACAAAAGTTCCATTTTCTGTTTCGTGCATTTAGACGTTGCTTTTGGAAACAGTTTGTATGCTTTATTGTATGAATATTCCTCTTTCGCCGTGGTATACTCGTTCCCGGCATACACCTTCCGCTTGGTCTACGTGGACATGCTGGCCTGTTCCGACCGCAAGGGCACGGTGCGCAAAACCGTTGCTGAACTGGCAGCGCGGAGCCATTGCGGCGCTGCTGGACTAAGGGAGGTGCATCGCTGGCAACGTTACCGGCGCTCTGTTTACCCCGTCCGGCGCTGGAATACAGTGCCGCATCCGTAATCTGGCTGCTGGGAACTGCCAGTGCCGGATTTACAATGATGCGTGACACCCGGCAGGGTGCTACAGAAATGCGAAAAACCGCTGCGCGGTTTACACATATTCCCGCAGCACAACTACGAAGCCTACAGCACTTTTTTCAGATTAAGAGAAAAAATGGCAAATAGGGATGGCCTGTGTTTTGGTTGAGTCGTCGAATCAAAACCAAAAGGCAGGTGCCTCCCGATTTGCCATGAATCACGCAAGACGCACAATTTAAGCAATCATAAATTGAATATTTCCTTCGTTTTGAGCTTTGAAAAGAATTCGTCATCTAAAAAGGCATATATGCGCCCAAGTGTTGGATAAACCTTATCCGCAGTGGGAAGGACCGTTCTCTCCTAACAGGGTTTTTTGCACCATTTCACAGAATTCGGAAATCGCCTGACGGTCTACATCATAACAAATTCGGTTCTTACCCTTTCTAGAGTTAACAAAACCAGTATCCATCAGTAAGCCCATATGGCGGGATACGGTTGCTGTAGATAATCCCATTTCCTTGGCAATTTCCTGGCAATAGGAACTCTCACGGGAAATTCGGCAAAGAATTTCGAATTTGCTATTATCACTAATCACTTTGAGTAAATTGCAAATTCTCTCATTTGACATAGCACGCCGGTCAATGCAGGTATCCTCGCTGAGGAAAGAGCCAATACATACCCGGTAGCAGGTTTTCTCTTTATTTCCATAACCCCAGATCATCTCTCGGAACCCCATAATCCCAACACTGATGGATATATCCGGAACATCGATTTCAAGGTTCTGGTTTGTCATTGCTTTCATCAATTCTGAGATACCATAGCGTTCTAAACATTCCTGCCAATAATCATAGGTAGGCTCCAGCAGCGGCCCAAGCTGCTCCAAAACTGCCCCCAAGGAATTGGCAACTGGATCAATCAGCTGCCGCAATTCGTTGAAAGCTTGTGGATAATCACTCAGCACTTTATAAAGCCTCCAACGATATTGCTCCTGAATTTTCATCCCATCCAGCTGCCTTGCCAAGCTGATCGGTTGCTCTCCGGGCTCCAGGACGCGGAACGCAAACCCAGCACTATGGACTCCAGTCAAAACAACGGGCTCCGCCAAGCTTTTTGTGGCATCCTCATAGGTCCGGTCCAACGCCTCCTGGTAGTTTATGGTGTTAAAATCAAAAAAGCTGTAAATCATGAGCTTTGCCAAGCATATATGAAGCCAATTGCTATTCATATCCCACCGCTGAAAATAATACGCGAGTGTCGGACTCTCTGGGATAGCCTCACAGACCTGATACACCTCTTCCAAATGGCTGCACAGCAATTCTATACGCTCCAAGTGTGCACGGGATAGCTTATTACCGTACTTTTTTAAAAAGCTTTCCTTTTCTTTCGCCACGGTTCTACCGTTGACATATCGGTAAATTGTCTCAATTGTCTCGTAAAGTATCATCGGTTTTCTGGCTATGTGTTGTTTCATTGTTTCCTCCATATTTCAACATTTATATTTTGAGAGTCTCCAGAGTTGTACCAAGCCTTGTAATAGATCGTAGCAATCTCCCAAGTAAAGCAACTAGCTAAACTGCTTTGTTCATTTTTGTTATTCTTTTAACGCATAATTTTTATATACATCTTATATATTATATTTATCACGCTAATTATGCTTTTTAAAACGCTGTTTTCTGCGCAACACTCCATGGATAAATCCATGGAGTGTTGCGCAGACATTGATTGCAAAAATAGTTCCGATTACTTCACAATGTTTACCAAATACCGCATTGCAACTGCCGCAGCGTCTACACGTTTGCTGGTCCCCGTGGGATTCAAGCTCCCTTGGTCACCCAAAATGATACCATGCTGAACTGCCCAGACCATCGCATCTTTGGCATAAGCAGAGACCTTGTTGGCATCATCGAACGCTTCTAGATTTCCCTCGCATGTCGCGTCCATGCTACAGAATTGTGCGTAGCGGAAAAGGAACACGACCATTTGCTCCCGAGATATGCCAGCATTGGGCGTAAAAGTTGTTTTTGAGGTGCCGAGCACAATGGAGTTCTGATAGGCCCAGGCAACTTCTTTCCTGTACCAAGCGTCCGCAGGTACATCAAAGAAAGGAAGATCGGCTGTTTCGGCCTCAGGGGAACCGGCTATCCGATACAAAATGCAGATGAACTGGGCACGGGTCAGAGTACTGTTTGGGTAGAAAACCGTGTCGCTCATACCAATCATAAGGCCATGATTCAAGGCAAAATCAACGCTTTCATGGTACCAAGCTGTAGGGTCCAAATCCTCAAAGTCTTGAGACGGGCATTGGAGGACTTCCGTAGCGCGGGTCTGTTTCAACTGACAGCGTGCACAGGCGCGGGTTTCTTCGCCAGCTTCGGTACAGCTGGGTGCTTTCGTCTGCTCCCACTGACTCCAGTCATGGCCCAAAGCATCCAGGATATCTCCCTTAGCAATGACCTTGTCGCAGGAAATACAGTAATGATCACCGGTATAACCGGCCTCGGTACATGTGGGCTCCTTCGCATTTCGCACTTCCAGCGTATGTCCCTTTGGCTGGATGACCTCACCGGTCTTGATCAGCAGGCCACAGGTCGTGCAGATGGTATTTCCGGTAAAACCTGCCTCCGTACAGGTGGCCTCGATCATGCCCTCCGTTTTCTCCGTATGGCCCTTGGCGGGAATCACTTCGCCCTTCTGCAGGAGCAGACCGCAGTCAGTGCAGTATACATCGCCAGTGTAGCCGTCCTCGGTGCACGTGGCCTCTTTGGCATCCCGAAGCTCGGTATTGGGATGCGCAAAATCGATGGGAACCGTCTCGCTATAGGCAGGCGTCAAATCATTCACCTGCTGGTGCTGAATGGTGACCTCGGTGTCACCCGTACGGTTGGCCTGGAATTTCAGCGTGGCGATTGCCTTGCCGATCGCGATGGGCTCCACGCCTGCATAGGCGAATGTGACAGAGCCATTGCTTTCAACCACCGAGTGATAGTCTGCACTGACGGCAATGCGCTTCAGTGTCATGGCCGACGCGTCATAGGTCACGGTGATCAGTCCATTTGCGGAAGCCACATCCTGGCCGGAGGCGTCCTTGGCGGTAACGGTCACGGCAACCGTTTCCTCCCCATCCGAAACCTCGCCAGTGGAGGTAGGCCGCGCCGCAGGGGTATAGGCCCTGGCGAGTGCGTTCAGGCCTCCGGCGGCCTGGGGCGCTGTGTCGGAAAACTCCGTGGCCGTCAAGGGCTCTGTCCGGCTCTGGGAGAAGGGGATCTCACTGGAGGCCAGAACCCCATCGTCTTCGGAGTACTCCGGTACGGAGGCGGTCTGGTTCAGGTCCGTATCGGTGTACAATCCGGAGATGGCGGAAGCGCCTGGGATTCTGCCGATTTTCACGCAATCGGGCTCATCTCCCGTCAGGTCGATGTAGTACAGCTCCGCACCCTTCTCGCCAGTATAGCCTACTATCAGACCCTCGCTGGTCCCATCCTTAAGATAGGTCATGGTCATATTGCGCTGATTGGCAAACTCCACGCCGATATTTCCCACGGTGACAGGAAGCGACATCAAATAGTCTACGCCGTCAGCACACGCCGCATTGTAATATGCCCACATATGGAACCGGTACAGAGTACCGCCCTGACCCAGGATGTAAAATGCCTTGGAGGGAAGAGTCTCACCTCCATAGTTGATGGTGGAGTCCCCAATGGACGCAATTGCACCTGGATTCTCGTAAGAACTATTCAAAATCCAGCCTTTACCAGGCTATTGAATCCCCCAATGTGAATCCATAAAGGAAATGAAGGAATGCGTAGAGGTGTAGACAGGCATGCCAAACGCCTCTTTTGTAACCTGATTACCGTCGTTATCGGTCAGAGTAACTGTTGTTTTGGGTGCAGGGGTCAAGTCTACAGGAATATAGTCATCCAAGCAGCTGTTAATCACTGATTCATCGTAATTATTGTCAGGGTCAATCTCGTAAATGTTGCATACTGTCCCCCAGTTGGTATCGTCTGCATCGTAGGTGCCGTATAGCTTGCCTTCATGGGCGCCGGAGCCAGAGAAGGTTGTCGCGGCATCTCCGTTGACGGTAAAGGTTCTGGCTGCAGTGTCGATGGTGACCCATTTGGCCCCATCCTCAGTCACCACCTGGGCGTTAACCTTCCCGGAAAGATCCCCGAGGCTTTTGACCGTCACGGTGCAGGAAGCCGTTGCATGCGTTCCCTCATCGTTTCCATCCACCGAGGTGGCGGTGATGGTGGCTGTGCCTCCTTGGATACCGGTGACGATACCATTTTCATCCACTGTGGCCACACTGGCATCGCTGGTGGACCAGGTCACCTGGTCCTGGTAAGAGGACGGCAGTACCTGGGCGGTGAGGGCCACGCTGTCCTCCTCCCACACCTGGGCCTCGGCTTGGCTGAGGAAGACGGTCAACTCCGTGATCCGCTCATACTGATACAATGAAACCACAGGCCGGACGCCCTGACCGAAATCCCCCAGACTGGCCCAGAGCAGCGTCTCCGGGTCAATGGCAATGAGTTCGCTGGTCTCCGCCTGTAGGCAGCGGGACAGAAGCAGATACCCCGTGGCCGGATCATAGGTCATAGAGGCATACATGCCGCCGGTCACTGTGGAAACACCTGCCAGGTTCAAACCTACAGAGCCCAATTCCTTATAGAATACACGATATTCGCCACCTGCGGTTCTTAGGCACAGATACCATAGATCGCCATCTTCCGTCAGGATGTAGTAATAGCAATCATAGAAGGAAGCGGCGCTGCTGCCAGCAAAGGCAATGGTAGCCATGGGGTTCTCGCCAAACAGGCTGGAAAGATCAAAGTAAGACACGGTGCCTTCCCCTGGCTCCAGCATCTCCAGGTATGTGCCGGCATTGCAGATACCGAGCACGAGGCCAAACCGGTCCTCATCCGCAGGCGCACCCGCTGCGTCGGACCATTGCCACCTGGTGTCGATCTGGCCATAATCCGTGACGGCAAAGGTATCGGCGTCAACGCCGTACAGATGGCTGCCATCGTGGGCGTACAGCATTCTGTCATTGAATGTACCGCCAATGTAGGCGTTTGTCTTCCCGCTGACAGGCTTCCAGGCAGAGAGGTTGTCGGTCTCAAATTCGGACCAGCAGGCGTCCCCATCCTCATTGTAAATCAGCGCAGACACCTTGGTATTGGGCAGCCTCTCCACTGTGACCTCACAGGTGGCGGAGAAGTTGGGCTTAGCCACCGTGGTGGCTGTGATGGTGGCTGTGCCAACGCCCACCGTGGTGACCACGCCATCGGCCACAGTGGCTACCGTCTCATCCGAGCTGGTCCAGGTGACGGCAGTGTTGGTCAGGTTCCATGGATAGCACCAGTGAGTCAGGGTGAAGGTGGCGCCACGCAGGCACTGCACCTCCGTCTGGTCCAGGGAAACCCCCATCGCCTCTGTACTGGCCGGGATGGACCCGGTGCTGGAGGGCACGATATACAGGCCAACTACCACATCATTCAGCATGGAGCCACAGGTGGCCGGATTATAAGCCGGATTATCCACATAGGTGGTGTTCACTTTAGTGCCTTTGCCAGTTTCTGTATCCAACTGGACTAAAAAAGAAGTGGTATTATTGTTGGGAACGACACCGCTGGTCATATACAGAATATCCTTGTCATGGTCCCAGGCCAGGCAACCATAATAGCCGAAGTAGCCAGTACTGCCGTCTGCTGTATTGTTGATCGGCGCCAGACCTGTAATGAATGAGCCGCCTACGATTTGATCCAGTGTAAACTTGTACAAATAGCAGGTGCCGCTGTTATGGTTAATGACATAGAACGTTCCGTTATCGTCAATGGTCATACCGGTCAGTTTCAAGCCGCGGGGGTCCGTCATATTGGGACAAGTGACACTCACAATGGCCACCCGCTGCAGCTGTCCGGAGATTTGGTCCACGCTATAGATGGTGCTGTTCGCCCCCAGGGCGTACAGGGTGTTATCCGCATAATTGTAAGCCATATCCAAGATCTCTGCCGTGGTATTGGCGTAATAGCTGACGTGCTTGGCCTCGCTCCAGGCATCGTGGGGGGCTACATAGAGGTAGCCGTCTTCAGCTGCCATAAAGACGTAACCATTGGCATACTCGGCTGCGGTCACGATCAAATCCATCTGGTCCAGATTCGCCGTGCCGCCGTAGGCGGAGGTGTCGCCATACCACACCGTCTCAGGATCGATTTCCATCCACCGCCGGCTCTCTCCCCGCATGCTGCCCCGGGTGTAGCCGTACATCTGGCCAGCGAAATCCTCTGCTTCTCCGGCGTACTGCACCAGATAGGCGGTCTCGTTTTTGGCGTAGTCGCCCACCACCACGTAGCACTCGGAGCCCACCGTAACCCCGGACAAATCCAGCGTGGTGTAGGTCTTCTGTCCGGCCTCGGTCTGCTCCGGAGTAGCGGAGGCATAGAGCTTGCCCCGAGTGCTCTTCACCTGAACGGAGGCCACATAGTTGTTATCGCTGGTCTCCACGATCAGGTTGCCAGTGTTCAGGTCCTTATAGACATTCAAAACCTGGGGGGCTGTGTTATCCACCTGCATGGTGGTACTCAGATACACGCCACTTCCCAGAACGCCGCTGTCCATCAGGCTCCTGAGCTGGGCAGCGTCTATGTTGCCCTCCGTCTCATACAGTTCTGGAATGGCCACACAGGAGATGGTAATCTCATCTCCCTCCTGCACATCCAATGTAGACGCCCTTTTATTCATAATAAACCCATAGTTGGTATTGTACCACATGTTGGAATTTACGTAGCTAAATCCTTTCGTCCACTGGTTATACACTGGGCCCATATACAAACATTCTTCATCTTGATTGGTAATGACTGTGGTGATAACGGCAGCACTGCGGATAAGGGCCTGATTTTGCTGATAGATGGTGGTGCTGCTACTGATTGCCTCGCGGCCCTTGGGATAGGACTCCTCCACACAGTACGGGTTCACTGCATACTGATAGGCCGTCTGGTCACCGGCGTATTTTAAAATCAGATTATTAGAAGTACTAATCTGTTCTGTTCCTTTGGGGAAATACGTCGGGACATCATTGCCATACAGGCGGTCAATATACGTTCCCTTATCAAACATGGAGGGATCGGACCAGTTGCCGTAGAAGCCCAACACTGGGATGGAGTGGACCGTCCCCTCCACGCCTTCTGCTGTTGGCAGCTGCTGGGCAAAGACAAAGCCCTCCACATAAGCGCCGCTCACAAAGCGCTCCTCCAACGCCTCTTTCTGCGCCTGTGTCAAGGTCACAGTGACCTCCACCTCGGTCTTGCCGCCTGCGGGCAGGGTTAAAACGCCGGAGTTCAGGCCGCGCAGGAACAGATAGGCATCGTAGGAGGTGACGCTTCCATTGCCGTCCAAATCTGCGGCTTCGGCGTTGGTGATCTCCTCCCGGATACCGGTGATGTAATCCAGCAGCGCCTGGGCGTCCTCACCATTGACCAGTTCGTCCCCGTTGAAGTCCATTTCCTCCATGCCAGTTTCCGGAACCAGGACCTCGCCGTTCACAGTCCAGGAAACATCCGCGTTTAAGGCGTCAGTCCAGGTGTCCATATAGGCATAGCCGTTTTCTTCAAACCAGCCTTGGGTGAACAAATCCGCATAAAGGCTGTACTTCTGCTCCAGATCTGTCAGATTGTGTAACGTAAAGCCAAAGGTATACTGGCCGGTGCGGTCCGGATCATCACCCAGCTCCACCTTGACCTTACCATCGGCATAGGAATCCGTGGCATCGGCATGCATCAGGATATAAGACCCGGCCGCCATCGCCTTGCCCACATTACCTAGGCCGGCCCCCTGCTTCATGACGGAATAATAGCCCTCGCCATCCCCCTGTTCCTCCAGCAGCGGCTCTGCTGTGGACATGAGCAGGCTTTGGGTCAAAGCCCGCACGGACAGGCCCGTCTTCTCGTCCAACTTGTTTTCCCGGATATACTGGCTCACCAGAGCCGACATACCGGCAACCTGTGGCGCCGCCATGGAGGTGCCGGACATCTTCTCATATTGGTCACTGCCGCCCTGCATGCCAGAAGCTGTCAGGTTCAGGCCGTGGACTGAGTAGATGTTGCCACCAGGCGCCGTGATCTCAGGCTTCAGGCTCAGATCCCCTGGCACGCCCCAGCTGGAAAAGTCGCTCATTGTGTAGTATTCCAGCTCGGATGCGGCGCTGGTAGCTCCGGCGCCGATTGTTATTTTTCCAGTGTAATACCGGACCTTACCGTTGGCGCCGGTCACAGGGGTGGAGGCAGACCGGATCCGAGCTCCGTCCTCCTGGGTGATGGACACGCAGGGCGCCGTGTACTGGTAATCTGACAGGTCCATGTTGATCACGCCGGGTTCGTTGTTATACACAATGGTTGCAATTGCGCCATGGGCCACAGCGGCCACAGCCTTCGCTGAGAAGGAGGTGGTACCCCTGGAACAGATGGCAATTTTCCCCGCCACAGCATCCGCAATGATGGCAAAATCAAATCCGGAGCCATAGCTGTCGATAAAGACATATTCGTGCTCCCCCGCCAGAGTGCTCAGAGGCAAATTATTGTAAGCGGTCTCACTATAGAAGATCGGGTTGTCGTCTACTGAAATATAGCCGCCGGTAACACCCGCATTGTCCACGGAGGCCACAGTCAGGGCATTGGTATAGGCGCCGGGAGAACCAGCAGTATACATATCCACATCTTCGGCATACAGGTAACCCTTCATGCCATGGAACCCGTTATCGACCCAGTGACCGGCATTGCCGGCGGCGATAGCCACAACCGTGTCGCTCTCCGTCAGCCGGTCCATGACCTCCTGATATGCCTCGCTCCGGGTGAAGCCGGGGGCTGAGGAACCCAGAGACAGGTTCACAGAATCCGCGCCCAAAACAATGGCGTCCTCAATTGCGGCCATATAGTCCGAATCATAGGCGCCGCCGTTTTGACCG
>ENA-UONY01001796-UONY01001796.1-human-gut-metagenome-genome-assembly--contig:-CS9-NODE-1796-length-16721-cov-8.588984_pt1 | contig 16721 bp, 15 predicted proteins | sample MGYA00242465_ERZ724012 | MGnify/ENA metagenome assembly ERZ724012 | reverse complement strand
CTTGCCCAATCATCGGCATCGAAACTACTGTCCGAATGTTTGAGAATTGGGGTGTCCGAAAGGATGAGAATCATCGTGCGAATAAATGGTAATTTTCAGCTCAGACCAGAGGCAACAAATCTGCATTAAACACGATTCCAATCGATTTCGTTTTTTCATTTTGATCTCCACGACAATTCTTCGAGAATTCATTGTTATCGTTTTTTGGATAGACTCTCCGACTCAACCCTCTTTTTGTTCCAATTACCCACATTTCAACCCCTCCACATTCCACTACAATCGAAGATTGGTAGTCCTTTTACACGAGGTAGCTCATGCTCAACCGTCGTCTCCATCTGGCCATTGCCCTTTCCTCGGTGTTGCTTCTCGCCGGCTGCGCCGGCTCGCCCGAACGCACTGATTTCGTCGAGATCGGAAACAACACCTACACGATCAGCGCCTCGAGCGACTCCACCGACAACGGCGGCATTGTCCGTGTGGAACTGATCAAGCAGGCTCAGGAATTCTGTGCGGACAAGGATCTCAAGTTCCGCCTGCTCAACTCTCGCTTCAACGACGGCAACAACGACAAGAGTGCCACGGCAACCATTGACTTCGTCTGTGAATCACCTACGGCAGCTTCAGCCAATCAGCCTCCGCAGCAGGCTCCCAGAGATGAAGTCCCCTCCACCAAAATTCCTTCGGTGCTAGATCCATCAGCTCAAAAGCGTTAAGCAACACAAGCTGATAAATAGCCAATGAAACCGCAGGCGATCTGCAAAGCACATAGACCGCTGGCGGTTTCTTTTTGTGATCAATTAGCCTTCGACAGATCATCGCACCTCGTCGTTGGGCACGTTGAAAAATAGTCACGCCGTATCGCCCACTCCGTAGCTTGTCGGCATTCCCACCTTACCGCCAAACATTTCTTTTCCAGAGCCTCGATCGAAGCATTGCTGTAGCAGCCATCGATGACTTTGGGATCCCTGAGACATGTTGCGGCGATGTTAGTTACATCCCAACATTCGAACGCTGGCTCTATCGTGCTGGCGTTATCGTTTTAGGAACTTGTCGATTGGCTGGTTACTGCTTTGGAGAGCACTTGGACAAACGGCCTGTTATGAATGCTTTATCGAAGGTGTTTCATCATGAACAGCCCAGCCCCGGCTACTTGTATCTCAATGACCGAGGTTCGCTGTACCGCAGACAAGCCTATTAGCGACAGCTAGACACTTTTCGGATGATTGGCTCCATAAATTGCCGTGGGCAATGCGGAGACATCGCTGCGGCCTGATCCTTCCGGGTAACTCTGAAAATGGGAACTTTGCAGCCAATTTCCGTTTCGAATACCGTACACAGTCAAAAAGATCAGTTTTGGACTGATTTTTTTCACAACGAGCTTAGTAGCAGTCAAACCACAGTCGAAAGCACCCAATTAGTACCATGCTAAGCTTTTGGCTGTTCCCCAGTTCCTTGTCCGATGGGATTCTATATTTCGGTTTCGGCTCACAGTTCCATTATTTACCAGATGTGGTTCGACAGGGTTCAAGCACAATGCCCGAATAGGCCTCAGACGGAACTGGTGTGTTCATGTCTGATTCTCAGCCGAGAGCACTTGAATCAAAGGAGACTCGGATGAATGCATTGTGCCCCCTTCTTCTCAATCAATCGTGAACGAGCCTTGCCTGTTTCTCGTCGTAGCGAAGGCCAAGCAGATCACCGCGATGAATGTGCTCAACCAGCTCATCGACAACGGAACGTGGCACCAGGTACCACTCCCTTGGGCGAACTATTTTGCCGAATCGATCCTCAATCTCGATGTTGAGTTGAACCTTTGCGAACACCTGATGAATCAAGTCTTCGATCTTTCGGGGGTTGAAACCGTAGAGATCGTAGGTTGCAACGATCTCTACATCGGCCAAAAGGTACGTCGGATCGTTCACGGCATTTGCAATGCGCGCCTCAATGGGCTGGGTCGTCACGCCAATCTTGTGGATAAGATTGCGGTGCTTGGCGACAATGGGAATATCTGCCTTGCTCCGAAGGACGTAGATTGTTCCGTTCGCTTTGAGTTCTGTATCAACTTCTGGCTTGAAAAGTCCTATAAGCGTCGGATCAGTGATGCCCCTAGCGCCCGGATCATCGTACATCTTCCGCTGGAAGGAGCGAACAAGCGGCGTCGATTCCGTGCCGTTCGCAAAGATTACCTTCATGCGTGCGTCTGGACGGTTCTGGGCCGTCTTGAAGTACTCTCCTATGTCCGCAATGTATGCGATCTGCCCGCCCATGACGTAGAACTGCCCTTTTTCCACGCGCTTGTTCGCGCCCCCTTCTAACGAATAGTAGGACCTCACTCCCTGCCGGAGGTCGAGGTTCACAGCTTCGAAAAGACGCCTATAGCGCCCGAAGTCTTCGCAGGGCTTGCGCTCCGCGACCATCTCCGGTTGAGCGCGTTCGTCAAATGTGCGCACGTGCTTGAGGTCGAAAAGATCGTCCTCTAGATCCTCTTTAAGGAGATTCTCAAGCTCGTCGTCCGTCATGTCCTGCACAGCGACCTCTTCTGGGATCTCCATCGAGAGCACGCCCTCGGGATCACGTCCTTCGAGCACCGCCAGGCACGTTTTGTTCTCTTTGATTGCCGCAAGACGAATAGCAAGCAGCCGCTCGAAAATGTCCGCAGCGCCTGTCGTAGGGAGACTCTTCTTGGTGCGGTAAAACCTCCTGATCTCTTCGAACCCCGAAACAATGCGTTCTTCGACGGCAGAGGACGTTGCCTTCTTCTGTTTGGGCGCGAAGTCCGCAAGTACGTCGGCCAGCTCGTCGAGCGAAAGATCGTAGGGATCGGTTTTGTCAAGATTCGTCATGCCTGCCCCTTGGCGTCATAAACGCCTTCCTGCTTGTACTTCACAAACGCGCGAGCGCCTTCAGCAATCAGTGCCTCCCACGAATCCTGCGAATTCATGTCGGGCTTGCGGCCGCGTGCCTTGATAAATTCCACAGCACGCCGCGCGTAGAGTTTCGCATCTTCCGGTGTAATCTTTGTTCGCTTCGTTTTCACGAGTGCCGCAATCTGCTTCAGGCGTTGCTCATTCATCGTCTTCGAAAGAATTGAATACGCGCCCTCAAAGGGATTGATGCTTTCGATCATGTCGATATTGAGTTCGCGAACGTCGAGCGCATACTTTTTGATGCTGTCAACGAACGAGGTGCTGCCGGTCTTCATCGGATTTTCACCCACAGTGCCCTCCATTTCCTTCGTGCTCTCGTTCTGAGTCTTCTTGACTTCCTGCAGAATGTTGAGAGCCGCGATCGCGTGTTCGCGAACCGCCTCCTGATCGCCCTCGTCAAGATGCGGATAGCGCTCGCGCACGATGCGTCCGAGAGATACAACCGTAAGTTCTGGCGGCATCAGGCTATCGTCGAAAAGACCGCGCTCCGCGTTTTTCTTGTCCTGCAGAAAATCCGCGATGATCTCAGAAAGGTCGTTCTTACAGATCGTCTTGGCTTCTGGGGACTTCGGCTCACGCAGCCCCTTGATCTCCACCTCAATCGTGTCATTCCTGACCTTGACCGGACTGTCCGTTTCGGACGAGTCGATCTGGTCGCTCACTTCGTTACCATTCTTCGTCTGAACCTTGGGCTTGAACTCAAATTTCGGCGCTAGAACCTGCTCCATAAGCAAACTCGCAGAAATGGCCTTCAGAGTATCGTTGACGGCTTCCGAGACATTTTGTTGCGAGGCGTCCGGTTCTGCTATGAGATTTGTGAAGTGGGCGCTCGTCTTGCCGGGAGCGTCGCGCGTCGCACGACCGATGATCTGCACGATCTCGGTTAGGGAGTCACGATAGCCGACCGTGAGGGCATGTTCGCACCAAATCCAATCGAAGCCTTCTTTCGCCATGCCGAGCGCAATGATGATGTTCACGTGGTCGCGATTGTTCGCCTGCGTGGGATCTTTGAGCGATGCAAGAACCTTCGTTCGCTTCGAAGGGTCGTCATCAACAAGGTCGGCGATGCGAATCACATTTCCCTTGGTCGTGCGCACAAGCTGAAAGCCTGTGTTTGGATCAACACCTTCCCAATGACCGAGCGCACCGATGATACTTTCGACCTCCTTGTACTTGTCCTTCGTCGATTCGCCCGAATTGACGTTAGGGATGTGAACGATCGTACGCCCGTCGGGATTCAGGACGTTGAGAATACTGTCGATGTACGACCCCTGATAGAAGAAGTACCCGATACTGAGTGACTTCAGGTACTCGTAACCATTCAGCTGCTCGTAATAGGTATATGTAACCGTTGCAAACTTCGCCTCGTCCTCCGGCATCAGCACGGCCTCGGAGTCTCCACGGAAGTAGGAGCCCGTCATCGCAACGATGTGAACCTTCCCGCGCGCGAGAAGCTCCTTGAGCTGACTGCCGAGGCGATTTTCCGGGTTAGCCGAAACGTGGTGAAATTCGTCGATTGCGATCATTCGGTCGTCGAAAGCTTCAATACCAAAACGCTCGGCTGCAAAGCGGAAGGTCGAGTGCGTGCAGACGAGAAACTTGTCGGTGCTCTTCAGAAATTCTCCAACCGCATCGACCTTGCCCGTTTCCGTGATCGTTGCGTCGCAAAGGTTCCAACGTGATTCGACGCGCCAGTCCGCCCAAAAACCGTACTTCACAAGGTCGGTGTTCCCGAAACTCGCGCCAATGGCGCGCTCAGGCACAACGATGATGCCCTGCTTCAAGCCCTGGTGCTCGACCTTGTCTAGTGCAATAAACATCAGTGCGCGAGATTTGCCCGACGCAGGGGGAGACTTGATGAGCAGGTACTGTTCCCCGCGCTTCTCGTAGGCGCGCTCCTGCATGGGGCGCATACCAAGTTCGTTGGTCTTCTTTGATTTGCCGGTCGCCGCGTAGGTGACGTTGACAGTAGGAATCATTTGGGTCATTTCGGTGCCTTTTGCGTGAGCTTGGCATACATCTCGTAGAGCTTTTCGAGTCTCTCCGAGTCGTTCTTGAATTTGCGTCCGATGAAGATGCGCTCCACAACCTCGTCGTTCCATTCGTGGGCAGCGCATAGGTCATCGGGCATATTGTCGTAGAGATCCGCAATCGTCGCCGGGAAGTGGCGCTCACGGGCTTCCAGAATCTTTTCGGCAGCCAGCGTGAGGTCGGCCTTGTTCTTCTCCGTGAGCTTAGGAACCGGGAAGGTATTCCAACCGAGGGTGTTGCTGTAGCGAATTCGGGTTTCCAACTGACCACAAACAGCCTTGATCCAAACATAGTGAAGCTTGGATGAAATAAGTGCCAGATCCACCAACGACGATTCTTCGTAGAAGGCAAAGCAGGTGCTTGCAATAACTGTATCAGGCTCAACCCAGCCACATGGAAGGTATGGACGATCCTCTTTTGAAACAGATGGGACAACCAACGTTCGTGACGTAGTGATACGGTCTCCCTCCATGTCAAACGGCTTTTGAGCAAGTTTCTTCGTTGCCTTTTTTTTGGATTCGAGGCGAAACGCCGCAGTGGCTTCGATTCGCGCTCTGATCGAAGGAATCTTCTCAGCCTCGACATGGTCTTCTTCGGGGATCCAGAAGCAGAAACGGCAAACTCCCTGGATGAGCTCCTGGCCCCCGACAAATTTACGAATCCATCGCTTGATCTGATCTTCCGAAAGACCGAACTGGCGAAGCTCAGAGGTGGTGAAGCTCAGATTATTGTCATCGCGAGGATAGTTGCCAATCGACATCCCTCTAGCCTTCCAAAGGGGTTTGGTTGATTTTTTAACAAGGATGTCTGGTTGATCTCGTAAATACGGAGAGATGTTTTCAACCTTTTGAGAGGAGATTTCTTCATTTCCTTGATTCGCCGATACGTAGTACAGCTGATTCAAAGGTTTGCCAGGCGTAAGGGCGATAATCGAACAAGTCACCCCAGCGTTCTTTGACGCCAAGTTTGACCACTTGATGGATGGGTAGGCAAAAGAAATTTTGACTCCCCCTTCGAGAAGAACAGGCCAAAGCAATTCAATATGGCGCCCCTGCGAGATGGAATTCGTCGTAACAAAGGCTGCGGCGGCATCGCTACCCCTCAAATACTTCGAAGCAAGGTAATACCACCCCGAAACGTAGTCAAGGCTTCGCCAATTCTTTATGTCCTTGGCCAAGAGCTGTTCCATGTCCGACTTTTGTTCCAGACTCTGCTTGGACGGCCCTACATACGGAGGATTCCCACAAATGTAGGTCTCCCCGCCCGCGTTCTCGAAATCAATCTCTGCTTGGTGGAGAGGCGACGAGAAGAGATCGTCGGCGGTAACCTTCACCCCGGTGCCTTCGGGCGGGCAGATGTTCTGCCAGTTGAGCCTCAAGGCGTTGCCCGAGATGATCCAGTTCTTTTTAGACAGAGGGAGGAAAACGTTAATCGCCAAATCCGACCCGAGGTAGATTGAGTTGCACTGGAATTCAGCGATGACGAGCGAGAGACGTGCCACCTCGGCACAGAAGTCCTGAATCTCGATTCCACGGAAGTTCGTGATCGGAATGCACGAGGGCGTGTCGGGTTCATTGCGCTCGACGTTGATCTCGTGTTCGATCTCGCGCAACTGTTTGTAAGCGATGAGAAGAAAATTTCCAGAGCCGCAAGCCGGGTCGAATACGCGGATGTGCGCCAGACGCTTCTTCAGATTCAGAAGCTTGCGGAGATTGCCTCTCGATTCCTCAAGCTGGCGGCGGACGTCGTTGAGGAAGAGCGGGTTGAGAACCTTCAGAATGTTCGGAACAGACGTGTAGTGCATCCCGAGATTGGCACGCTCAGAATCAATTGCAACACCCTGAATCATGGATCCGAAGATATCGGGATTGACGAGCTTCCAGTCAAGGTTTGCAATCTGCACCAGATAGGAGCGCGCGACACGGGAGAACTTCGGAACGTTACCTGCGTTCGAGAAGAGCCCCCCGTTGACATACGGGAACTTAGCGGCCCAGCGCGGAAGCGGCGCCGCAGACCTACGCCCGCTGGCATTGAGACTCATGGCACGGAAGATCTCGGCGATTACCACGTGGGTGTTCGACGCATCACGATCCGTCATCTGCTCGACTGTGTTCGAAAACATCTGCGGCGTCGCGAAAATATTCGTGTCCTCAGCATAGAAGCAGAAGACCAACCGGACAAGGAATCGGTTCATCTCGTGACGAAGATCCCCCTCCTTCCACTCTGGATTCTCACGAAGAAGCTCAAGGTAGAGACGATTGAGTCGACCAACCGCCTTGATGTCGAAAGCGTTCTCTCGAATCGACCGCACGGTTGTGATGCCCGCAAGCGGAAGGAAAAAGCCGAAGTGGTCGGGGAACTGAGAGTATTTACAGGCGACCGTCTCGCCGGAAGGCAAATGCTCGGCCTCGAACATCTCGCCGTCCGTCGCGACAACGAACGCACACTTATGCTTCGTCGTTGCCGGAGAAAGCTTGAGCTTCACGAGACCCGCCGACACCTTGCCCGGCTCCGTCACTAGGATGTGGACGTTGTTGCGCTGGAGCACACCGCCCTCGACATCCGACTTATTCGTCGAACCCGAGCGCAGCTTTGAGAGCGTCGTCTCTTTGTTGTCGTATGCAGCAAGGAATCGGAATGGAAATTCCTTCGCATCAAACGGTTCGGCCGCGAGTTCAGAGACTGCGGACTCGATTTCTACGGCGTTCATTTACCACTCCCTTTTCGCTTTATGTGTTCAGTAATCCACTCATGGATGATCGCCGCAATTGTCGTTCCGCGCTCCGCAGCCAACAGCTTAAGCGTCTTCTTGTCTCTAACCGTCAGCGACAACGACAGTGTTGTGCGCTTCTCCTCGGCAACCACTCCTGCGCGGGCAGGAGTGTCTTCAGTTTCCGATTCTGCGTACTGGCTTTTGAATAGATTTAGCATCGCTCGCTATGTTGATTAATTAATCAATTATGTAAATGTACAACTCACTAGGCTATCTGTCCAGAGTAGAAACGCCCTTCTTTCTCCTTACAGTGCAAGCTCAAGCGTTCCTCCGTTTTGCATTGCATCTCAAATAGGCAATTTCTGCCTAGGAAGCTGACAAGCCGGCTCCTCTCTTTCCCTAGTCTTTGTCTACAGCTCGGAGTGCGCCCAGTGCATCCGAGATTTTTCGGATTTCACAGGCATGAGACCCTCAAAGATCATCTTCAAAAAGACCATCCGCACGCTGATAGCCTTTGTCATCGACTACACGCAGATCAACATTGCGGCCGCGCAAAAGCCTGCATTAAATCATCAAAATCCTGGAAATTTGATGCATGGACGCATTCTTTTTCTAGGAATTTGATGCATTTTTGCACCAAATCCCCTACACTAAGGCAGACAAAAACTCTGGAGGAAGAAGGATGCGTCGAATTGCCATGGACAAGCTTGAGGCATGGAAACTGTCACCGCACAGAAAGCCTCTCATCATCCGCGGCGTTCGCCAGGTTGGAAAAACCTGGTTGATGACGCAGTTCGCTCAAAAGCATTTTGAAGGACATTACCATTATCTGAACTTTGATATGGATCCGGCTCTATGCGGTCTCTTCAAAACATCGCGGTCTCCAAAGGTTATTTTGGAAACGTTAGCGTATCGCAGCGGGCGTCCTATCGCTCCCGGCGACCTGGTCATTTTTGACGAGGCGCAGGCTTGTCCTGAAGCTATCCATGCGCTGAAATATTTTTGCGAACTCCGTAGCGACCTCTTTGTGCTTTTAGCGGGCTCACTGCTTGGTTTGCAACTTGCACGTCCCCAGTCCTATCCCGTTGGCAAAGTCGATTTTTTGACGCTCGAACCAATGAGTTTCAGCGAATTTCTTCTCGCCCAAGGAGAAGACGGCCTGGTCGACTGTCTGAGAAATTCTTCTGAGTTTGAGCCGCTACCGGAATATTTGTTTGAGCCGCTTAGCACGAAGCTCCTTCACTATCAAACCGTTGGTGGAATGCCGGAAGCGGTTTCCGCATGGTGTGAAAAGCAGGATCTGACTCTGGCGCGGCAGATTCAGCAGTCTGTAATGGAAGCCTATCGGCAGGATATTTTCAGCCATGCAAGTGCCATTGACGCACCGAAAATTCAAAGGGTATGGCAATCGCTTCCCCGACAGCTTTCTCATGAAAACAACCGTTTCAGGTTCAGCGAAGTCGAACCACGCTCAAATGCACGCAAATACGGCGACGCTCTCCAATGGCTGGTTGATGCTCGAATGGCTCGATGCGTTCACCGCGTTTCGTGTCCTGGTATTCCGTTGTCCGCTTACGAAGACCCCGGCGCATTCAAAGTTTATTTCGTCGACATTGGACTTTTTACCCGACTCTCCGGTATCGAACCATCTGTCTTACAGGATGCTCCGATGCTTTTCCGCAAAATGAAAGGATCAATGGCTGAGAACCTTGTTCTGCAAAGCCTGAGCCCGCAGTTTGAGGAATCGCTTTGTTACTGGTCAATGGCTAAACCTCAGGCTGAGGTTGATTTTCTGGCTTCACTCGGCGGAATTGTTGTTCCGATCGAAGTAAAAGCCTCTACGAATGTCAAATCGCCGAGTTTGCGCGTCTTTATGAACAAATACGGTGATCAGATACCTTTGCGCGTGCGCTTTTCCATGCAGAATCTCAACCTCAATGGCAACCTTCTCAACATACCGCTCTTCATGGTTGATGAAGCAAGGCGACTGATGCTTCTCGCTTTGGAAAAGCAGAAATCGATCTTTTCGAACAATGTCACGCAGTGAGGCGGTGAGTGGTTCAGGTTATTGAGTAGCAAGACCGGCTCTTTCCAGCTCGCTCAGATCTGCCGCAATTCAATTAACCGTGAGCAAATCATCCCACTTCGTCGTCGGACACGGTGAGAGGTAATCTCGCCGCATGGCCCACTCCGCAGAACACTTGGCACTTGCGAGCGTCACCACTTTGCCGCCGAATTTCTCATTCAGCGCCTCAATCGAAGCCTGAATCCGCTCTCGGCGTTTCAAAACTTCGATCTCATCCGTGTCGAAAAGCGTCGTCGGCACCAAAGACTGTTCAGCCGGCACCAAATCGGCAAGCATGACCCCCGCTTTCTTGTACCCGTATCCTTCCTTGAAAAAAGCTCGCACCAGATCGTGTGCGGCCCGAGTAAGAGTGATCACGTCCGCGCACGCATGTTGCAATGGTCTGTATTCGGCGACGGCGTGATAACGCCCGTTGGCCTTAAACGGATCGGTGTGAAACATCACCCCTACCGTTTTGGCGGCGTTACCCTCTTTGCGCAACACATTGACGGCTTCTGCCATATGAACCGTTACGGCCGCCAGAATGGCGTCCATGTCGCTGCACGTGACGGCAAAACTGCGTGTTCGAACGATTTGTTGCCGCGGCTGCGGATTTTCTTCCAAAGGAATACAGGAGACGCCGAGAATTTCTCTGTGGGTGCGCTCAAGTACGACCGTGAAGCGCCTGCGAATGAGTGAGGCATCCATCCGGGCAAAATCAAGCACCGTCTTCACGCCCATCGCTTCCAACCTCTCGCGATTTCTGGAGCCGATTCCCCAGATTTCCTTGATCGGCGTAATCGCCATGGCTTTGCGTTGCCGCTCCAGCGTCAGCTCCAGCCAATTGACAACGCCGTTAAAAACCGGATAGGTCTTGGCAAAGTGGTCGCACAGTTTGGCTAGCGTCTTGGTGGGAGCAATGCCGGCACACGTCGGGATGCCGACCCACTTGTAGACGCGCTGCCGTATGGATTGCACCAACGCTGTCAATCGCACCGGATCCCCGTCTTCAACCCCCGTCAAATCCCCGAACACCTCGTCGATGGAATACGACTCCATGCGCGGAATCATGCCGGCAACGGTTCTCTGCATTCGCCCTGAAATCGAGTTGTAAAGCTCGTAGTTGGACGAGAGCACAGCCACCTTGTTGGCTTCAACAATGTCCTTCACCTTGAAAAGCGGCATACCGCGTTTGAGCCCCACAGCCTTGGCTTCCTTGGTGAGCGCCACGATGCAGCCGTCGTTGTTGGAAAGCACAACAACAGGCTTGCCGCGCAGTTCCGGTCGAAAGAGCCGCTCGCAACTGCAGTAAAACGAATTGCCGTCCAAATGGAGAAAAATAGGTGTCAACATTTGCATACGAATATTGTTTTGAGGTAGCATAAGGCATCCGTATACAAATCACAAGTTTTCACACCATGGAAAAAACCAAGAAACAGCGTCCTAACAAAGAACACAAACCGTTAGGAAGACCTCGCCTGACGGACGAACTGCTTGACACCAATCTCCAGGTACGCGTGACCAAGAAGCTTGCCGATACCTGCAAATCACTGGGTGGCGCAAACTTTATGAGACCCCTGCTTGAAGCGGCAACGCAGCGGGCAATGGCACTCAAGAAACTGGCTCCCGCTCGTCCCGGTGAAGAGTCCGAAGGCATCAAGTTCATCGACCTGACGGTTCAGTGCGGCTTTCCCTCCCCTGCTGCGGACTATGCCGAAAACGATCTGTCGCTTAACGACTACTTCGTGAAAAACAAGGATGCAACGTTCGTCATTGAAGCACGCGGTGACTCCATGATCGACGCCGGCATCTACGAGGGCGACATTCTCATCATCGATCGCTCCATCGAACCGCGCCGCGGCGACATTGTGCTTGCCTATTTGCAGGGAGACTTCACGCTCAAAAAGCTCGAATTTGTCGACGGCAAACCGGAACTGCACCCGCAAAACAGCTCCGGCAACTACCCGATCATTCACCCGGGCGAATACGACGACTTCCAGATCGAAGGCGTTCTGGTCGGTTCCGGCAGAAAGTACAGAAGCTGACAAGGAAGAAGCGCATGGAGTCCAACAAAGGCACATCGGTTACACGCTTCGGCTTCGGCCCCGATGACGAAGACATCACGATTCACTTTTACGAAAGTCAGGGCCGCTTTGAAGTAAAGAACAAAGACATCGCCGGCCCGATGATCTTCGCAACGGATGATTTGCTCGAACCGGAGGTTCCGAAAGGCGCAAGGCTGTTGGTGAACGAGAAAAAGACCAAAGTTGACAAAAACGGTTGCTACGTTTTCCGTAAAACCGACGGCGGCGCAGGCTTTGACATTGCCATTGTGGAACTGCTCGACGACGGCGCCTACCGCTACACGTACGACAATAAGAAGCCGGAAATCCGTTCCGACCTTTCCGGGCTGGAGTTGATCGGTCAAGTATGGGAAGCTCAGACGATGGTCGAAATTGCCGACGGCGGCGCGGTCGGGGACGGCAAACTTGTGCCTCCGAAAGATCCCAACAAAAAGTTCAATATGTGGTTTCCGTTTTGGACGGTGGTGTAATCGGCTTACTTCCGCTAAGTCAACACACTTTCCATACCGGGGCAACATAGGGGCAGGCAGAAAACCTGTCCCTTTGCTTGTCTTTCGTCACTTCCACTTGAGACAAAACAATTTCAACTCAAATTTCGGCAGGATTCTCACCCATTAACCACTCCAACGCGTTCACTCGCCAAATGCCGTCGTAATTAAGCGGAGGATCGTCATCGAGTGTCAAAACAATCTTCGGATGATTGTCCTCAATGGCCTGAAGCGAGCGCAACTCCCTATTCAGAGTCGCCTCATCGCGCACAGTAGCAGCGACCTGGAAATATCGGACCGCATTGTCATCGCGTGCCACAAAATCCACCTCGAAGTCTTCGTACTTTCCCACGCTGACATCAAAGCCTCGACGTAGTAGTTCAAGATAAATGACATTTTCGAGCATGTGCCCGACATCCGTTCCGGCTCGGCCAAGAACAATGCGACGCAACGCCAGATCAACAGAGTAGTACTTCTCGAATCGCGCCAAAAGTCGCTTCCCCCTGACATCAAAGCGCTTTGCTTCATAAAACAACTGACTGTCGACAAGGCCAGAGAGATACTTGTCGATGGTTTTGACATCGGCGCTACGACGAGTGGAACTGAGCGTGTTAGCAATTTTTCGCGAAGACAATTCGCTGCCAATACTGTCAAAAAGGAACCGAACAAGGCTTTCCAGGACAGACGAATCGTTCACCTTGCAGCGAAATACGACGTCTTTGTAGAGAATCGTTGTTAACACACCTTCAAGGTAGGCCCGCACCGCCTGATCCGTATCGAGCTGAAGCGCAAAAGGAAAGGAACTTTTTTCCAAATAACGTCGGTACGCGGAAGACAATGAATTGCTGGAATTCGTGGCTAGAACAAACTCCCTGAAAGACAGCGGCAACATTTTGATTTCAACGTAGCGTCCAGTGAGCATCGTGGCGATTTCGGCCGAAAGAAGATTGGCATTTGACCCAGTGATGTACAGGTCTACGTTCTCACGGATGAAAAGACTGTCGATAACCCGCGTGAAATCGTGAACCAACTGGACTTCGTCAAGCAGAATGTAGGTCATCTTCCCTTTGACAAGCTTCGACTTCAAGTAGTCGTGGAGTACCTTAGGATCTCGCAACGGATCCGCATCAAAGTCCTCAAAATTGATGCTCACGATCCTCTCGGCTTCCACCCCGTCAGCCAGCAACGTCTCTCGCAACAGACTCAGGAGCGATGATTTACCGCATCGACGAACGCCAGTAATGACCTTAATAATTTGCTTGTTACGGAAAGCGAGAAGTTGCCTTTCATAGTCGGGGCGAGAAAAAAGCTGCATATCGATGACTGTGGATCGTATTCCACTTTTCATATAAATTTAATGTAAATATGGATTTGATTCCCGATTTTATCAAAAATAACTCCCTTCTGAGTTCTGCAGACAGCAATCTCATAGCGCACTTGGCTCACACAAGAAAATAGGCTTTGGCGAAACCTAACACCTGCAGTCACTCCCAGAAACGAGACCAATAGTCGTTTGACAAAAGTCAAATGGCACTCGAGAATGCTTCTTCAGTCCATGAAAAGATATGGAAACCAAAGGACTTTGTTCCATGAACTTGTGCAAAAAACAATTTTCCGGCCTCACCGCCGATGAGCTCTACCGAATCCTTCAAGCTCGATGTGCTGTCTTCGTCGTTGAACAAAAATGTGCCTATCAGGATCTGGACGGAATCGACCGGCAAGCACTTCATGTGTGGCTCGAAGACGAAGGCCAAATCCTCGCTTATTTGCGCATCTTTGCCGTACCTGATCTCGCCGATGCCGTACAGATCGGACGCGTACTCACGACTGTGCGCGGCAAAGGTCTGGGAACCAAAATCCTCCAAGCCGGCATCGCTGCCATCCTTGGCTTTTTCACAGATGTTCGGACGATACGACTCGAAGCGCAGTGCTACGCAACAGGTTTCTACACCCGTGAAGGTTTTGCGGTACAAGGCGAGCCATTTGACGAAGACGGCATTCCTCATGTGTTGATGGAGCGTCCGCTAATACTTTCTTAAGATGCAACAAGAAAACCTCCTTGATCCTCCTCTCCGAAAGGACGCAAGGCATTGCAACACAGACGCAGTAGCATCACAAGCTATGATTTTCTAATCACAACTTTCAGAAAAAAACACATGCTAAAAGCAATCATCGTCGGCGCCACGTCCGGAATCGGCAAAGAACTCGCACTGCAACTACTTGCCAAAGGCTGGGAACTCGGCATTGCGGGAAGACGCACCGAGCGTCTCGAAGAAATCAAAGCCAAAGCGCCCGAGAAAATTCGTATCCGCCGCATTGACGTGCGCTCTGACGATGCCGCCAGCGACCTGCTAGCTCTGATCGCTGATCTGGGCGGAATGGATCTGTACGTTCACTGCTCCGGCATCGGGTGCCAGAACATGGAACTCAACCCCGGTGCCGAATTGAACACCGTCGCAACCAACGTCGACGGCTTCGTGCGGCTTGTGGACTGCGCTTTCTCCTACTTCCTCGGAAAAGGTGGCGGACATCTGTGCATCATCAGTTCGATTGCCGGCACAAAAGGCCTCGGAGCCGCCTGCGCCTACTCGGCTTCAAAGGCGTTTCAGAACACGTATCTCGACGCTCTTGAGCAATTGTCTGTGATGCGGAAATGTCCCATGACCTTCACCGATGTGCGCCCCGGTTTTGTCGATACAGATCTGCTTGCAGACGGCAAGAGCTACCCGTTTAAGATGAACGTCACAGAGGTCGCCTCCTCCATCGTCAAGGGCATTGAAACAAAAAAGCGAGTCTTGGTCATTGACTGGAAATACAAGCTACTCGTGTTCTTCTGGCGTCTGGTGCCGCAGTGTCTTTGGAAGTACTTCCCGATCAAGAGCTAAACAGCAACCGTTTACGTTGTCTCTTTGCTCCCGAATTCACACCTCTTCTGACTCCAGTCAACATACCAGGGTATGTGCCCTGAAAAACTTCCCGGTGAATCAACTGTTCCCGCCGACTCTCCGAGAGTCGGCCTCTGAAGGAGATCATCATGGAAGTTTCCCGCCGTTCGTTTTTAGCCGGCGCAGCCGCATCCGGATTTGCAGGCTTTGCCGCTCCCGTTTTTACTGCACCGACCCCTAGCCTTCTGCGCACGCCGTCCAAATGGGACATGACAACAGACGTTGTGGTTGCAGGCTCCGGCATTGCCGGTATGTGTGCAGCCACCGCCGCTGTCGATAACGGCGCCAAGGTCGTCGTCTTTGAAAAAGGCAAATACTACGGTGGTGCAGCCATTATCAACGGCGGCATCATGGCACTTCAGGGCGGCACAAAGTGGCAGCGTGAACACGGTGTAACCGATACGCCCGAACGCCTGTATGTGTATTTCGAAAGGATTGACTCGAGCGAACCTCAAGCGGCGACGTCGAATTTGTTATACAAATCGAGTGCTGCGATAACGTACCTAAACTTGATTTCTTATATAAACAATCAAAATATTTCGAAAAAAAATTGCCTTTTTATTTGAAATAAATAAAAAGCAAGGCTTTTTGCAACCTCAGATCTTTAAAATAAATCCAAGCCTCTCTTTAATGTTCGTTTTTGTTCCTTTCTAACCGAACAAAAACGAACACATCGCCACCTTTTTGCCTTCTGTCAAATCTCGCTGCTTTGTCCGTCCCGCAGGCCTTTTCACGCAATGATCATTAGCACGTCCCCGGTCAAAATTCAATCCTGAGCATAAAAAAATATTTTTCTCTTCGCTCTTTACAAACTACAGGATTTCCCTTAGATTGCGCACTTCGCTTTTGGATTCAAAAGCGATGCAAAGCGATAGCAAGCATTTTTGCCTGATATCGATACCCGACTCTGCCTTTTGTTATTCAATTCAACAAAAGGAGTTATTCGTGAGTTTGAGTTTTTTTGTATTTTTAAATCAATTGGGGAAAAACCGATGCACAAACCAAAGGATAAAAACTTCGTTTGCGCTCCGCTGCCTGAGTTATCCCATCACCGTCAGGCCGCACGCATGCGCTGGAACATTCAGCAAATCTGCGACCTTAGAACCGCCGCCACCGTTTTTGACGGCGTTGACGGCGGTTTGCCCAGAGCCCTCATTGATCGCATTCAAAGTTGCGTGCTTCGTGCGCACGAACCGCTGACGCTCGAAAGCCTTTCCGTTGCCATGCGCATTCTGGGCAATGCACGCGTCGATCGGTTTCGGATGCTTGAGCGCGCCTGCGGCCTCGGACGCATCACCAGCATCTTCATGCAAACGCTTTCGCGCGCCGAAGTTCACGGTCTCAAGGCCTCGCTCGCCCGTCATTTCGTCGCGACACTGTCTTGCGTGCGTGCCTATCGTCAAGTCAATTCAACCGTTTGTCAAAAAGCGCCAAATCTACCGCACGCCTTTTGACATTTATTCGCTCT
>ENA-UONY01001795-UONY01001795.1-human-gut-metagenome-genome-assembly--contig:-CS9-NODE-1795-length-16724-cov-43.181175_pt1 | contig 16724 bp, 24 predicted proteins | sample MGYA00242465_ERZ724012 | MGnify/ENA metagenome assembly ERZ724012 | reverse complement strand
AAACCATTGTTTATTGTTTACAAATCAGGAGGACCCCCCGGCCCCAAAAGTTGATAAAACCATTGTTTATTGTTTATTGGCAAAAATCTCGACAGCCCCCCCAAAAAATCCGGGGGACCCCTATTGTTTATTGTTTATTGTTCCAGTAGAAAAAATCCCAAATCATTGATAATCAATCACTTAAATTAAAACAGCAGTAAACAATGAGAAACAATAATAAACAATCATTGTTTCTCGATAATCGATTGAATATCAATGATTTAGGCCCTTGTAAACAATGTAAACAATAATTTAGGAGGAAAACCTGAATAGGAAATATGAGAGGAGATTATGACCAATATAGGAAATGAGAAATCACAAAATAGAGTTCATAGAAACATTGTTTACATTGTTTCTCGGGAGGAGAATTGGGGACCTAATCAATTGAATATCAATCACTTAGGCGAGAAACAATAAGAAATTTTATTGTTTCTCTGCTATTTTTCCAGCATTTTATCGTAGTATTTGCAGCAGAAGTATTGTATTTGTAGGGTAAACAAAAACTACAGTGTGAAAGCCATCACCTACACCAACAATCAAGGACTCGAACTCAGGATCAACAAATTCTCCTCCGGGCATTCAGCCTTACCTTCAACAACGGAGTCCACCCCTTCTGCTACACCATGACGGAACTCAGGACCATCCTACTGAAAAACGGGATGACCAGGAAATGGGCAGCCAATGTAAAAGACAGGTTTGACCCCCTCACGGAGGAGCACGTACTTATTAATAGGTACAGGATCCCCGGGGGATCCGAGATGGAGGTCTTCATCACCAGCCGAATCCCGTTCGTAAATATGATAGGAACCGGGTTGGACATGGGGGATATGAAATTCCAGCTCCTGGAGCATAAACTCAACCACTACGGATTCAAACAGTTTTAATCCCCGGGACCCCAACTTTTTTTCTCATTTTTCAATCAAAAAATTTTTCACTTCAAAAAACTTTTCTTATATTTGTGATACAAACAAAAGGATAAGACAATGACAACTACAAATTACATTAATAGCAACGGTTTAGGACTTAAGGTTATCCAGCTTCCTTCGGGTACTTTCGACCTCTATTTCAGCAACGGGGTCATCGCCACCTGCGACACAGAAGAGGAGCTCCAGGACCTCATCCAACGAAAAGGTTTACAACAAACAAAATAGAACACAATGAAAAAAATCGCATGGAATGAGCCGGCACAGCCGGCTATCAGGGATGACTACTTCTCCAGTCTCATCGGACCGGAGATGGACGCCGACAAAGCAGTAGAGATCGTAGGCAGGATGCAGAAGAGAGTGGACAGACTTGACGAGGAGACAGTTAGTCATATTTCTTTAGTCTTGTTGGAGATGGTTAAGTTAGCAAACGAATTGTCCGGCATGGACAACACCTTAACCAAACGAGAGGCTCTTCTCGTCTGCATGGGCTTCAAGACTGGCGAAGCATACGTCTGCGGTAAGTATGGAATTAATGAATAGTAAAACATGGAAGAAAAATTCAATTGGGATCTCCCGGCAGATCCGGACCCCAAATCGGACAACTATTACAACGGAATCGTATCCAAGGAGCTGAAAGACTCCAGCAATGCGGGAGAGGTTCTCCTTGGGGTTATCCTCAGAGAATCAGTTACCAGTCAGTCTGATTTTGTCAATGAAGGGATTGAGACCATCCTTGACAGGTTAGGCATTAAAAGCGACAAGCCCCTCACGAGAAAGGAGAAACTCCTGGCTTTCATCGGGTTTAAGGCTGGCTTAATGTGGGAGAGATTGGTGGGAATCCAGACAAAACCAGCTTCACCCGACCCAGTCGAAATGGTCATTACGGAGATTCTTAAAAGACGGAAAAAAATGCAGATTTTATCGTAATATTTACCGCAGAAGTATTGTATTTGTAGTGTAAACAAAAAACCTACACAACTATGAGAGCAATGAAATCAGTACTCATCGTCACTCGAATGGGATACGTGGAGGGAGTCTTCACTTCCTTCAGAGCTTTGGCTAACTCCCAAGGAGCCACTCGAATCAATATTGAAGGCGAGTATGAGTCTTATACTGAGCCTGAACTGATGGACATTACAGCTAACGGTAAGACATTTACCTACTTCGGCAAGAAATGCAGAATATCAGCAAGAACCTTAAACAGATAACCATGAAAAAGATTGAAAAATACGTAGTATTCAAGTATGAGGACGAGTTCGGATTCCACTACATGATAATGGACAAGCTTCCAGGAGAGGGACCTACATACATGGAGCCCATCTCGTTCGAGAAGAAGATCAACCCCAACTGTACCCCGGGAGCCATCACTCAACAGCCATTTTCGGAGGACGGCAAATCGGCTTATGTGCTCAACTCCAAATTCGTCCCCGTGGCGGGTTGGTGGCCAGATAAGGGAGACGTTCTGGAGTGGCAGGAAAGGACCAGGGTTTACAGAGCCATCAAGGAACTGGAGAGGAAAGGAAAAGACCTCAAGCTCGAGAAAGCCATTGAGCCTATACGAGAAGCATACAATCGCCTCAGTCCAAGCAGAAGGAGTATGTTTATTGCTCAAGTGATATACCTCCTCACTAAGTAAACAATTTTCACAAAAAAGACTGAAAAGTTTTTATATGTGGGAAAAATTGATTATATTTGGGATAAACAATATGGACAACACAATGACTATCAATCTCAGAGAACTAATCGAACAGAGGGGTCTAAGACTTCAAGAAGTGGCAGAATTTCTGTTCCCCGATAACCGGTTTCCCCGAGCAGCTCTCAACCGGGTCCTCAACGGAAAGACATTGCTGAACTCGGAGCAAGTCTCTCGGTTAGCCGCTTGGCTTGGAGTATCAGTCGACAACCTCTACAAAGGAGCATGGAGCTCCGAATTTAATGGAGAGACATGTATTCTGACAAACGGAAACTACAGAGCAGAGTTATCAGTCAAAACAGGAGAGACGAAGGTGTTCCATCTCGGGTCCTTGTTTCATGAAACTGTTCTCCATGACCCAGCTATACCTCTCAGCAAGTACATTGAACTTCTGAACACCATAATTAAAAATCATCAAGACAATGAAAGTAGAAATTAAGTTCGAGGCAAACCTCGAAGAGCCTCAGGATCTCGAAATGGCCCGCAAAATCTGTCAGGTCATAGGATCAAATCCTGTAACAGTCAAGAAACCAGCTCCTGCACAGGACGTGAAGAAGCCAGCTCCGGCTCCAGCCCCCAGAAAGACGGGGGAACCCGAACCCATGCCGATGGATGCGAACTCCTCTTTGGGATCCGACCCCGCTGTCTCCATTCAGGACATCCGGATTCTCCTTGCAAGTAAGGTGGACAACAACCGCGAAACCATCCGGGCAAAGCTCACTGAATTGGGAGCGAAGAATGTGACGGGATTGGATGCCCGAAACTACGACTCGTTCTACGAATTCCTCAAAGACCTTGCGTAATGGGAGCCCCGAATCATTCATCTCGTAAGCACGCTATGCTTTCGGCATCAAAGGCAGACCGGTGGATCAACTGCACCCCCAGTGCCAGACTGGAGGAAAAGGTTGAGGAAACCGGTAAGCCTTCCAAGTATGCCGAAGAGGGTACTCTGGCTCACGAGATGGCAGAATGTTACCTCCGAGCAAGGTTCCGCATAACGCCTGTTGACGTTACGTCTGCTGAACTCCGGAAGCTGAAGAAGAACGGCCTCTACACTGAGGACATGGATGAGCCCGTAATGGATTATTGCCAGTACGTAACGGACCAATATACGGAAGCTCTGCGGAGAACCAAAGACGCTCTCGTTCTCCTGGAGGAGAGACTGGATTTCTCGGCTTGGGTCGAGCAGGGATTCGGCACTGGAGACGCTTGCATTATCGCTGACGGGGTCATGGAGATCATAGACCTCAAGTTTGGCACTGGCGTGCCGGTTTTCGCTGAGAACAATGCTCAGTTGATGCTGTATGCTCTTGGGGCATTGTCCAAATTTGAGATGGTCTACGACATCAACATGGTAAAGTTGACTATCGTCCAGCCCCGGCAGGATCGAATCTCGTCATGGGAGACTACCCCCAAAGACCTCTACAAATGGGGTGAGGAGGTAGTGAAGCCCAAAGCAGCTCTCGCTTACTCCGGAGACGGTGAACTCCAAGTTGGACACTGGTGCAGGTGGTGCAGAGTCAAAGCTTTGTGCCGCAAAATGGCAGACCACAATCTTGACTTGGCCAAACACGAGTTTAAAGAGCCCGAACTCCTGACCACTGAGGAGCTCGCTCAGATTTTCGAGCAAGCACCCATGCTTCAAGATTGGGTAAATGCTGTATCTGAGCACCTACTCTCCAGAGCCATCTCGGGCGAGAAGGTCCCGGGATATAAGGTAGTAGAAGGAAGGTCAATGCGGAAATGGACTGACGAGAATGCAGTTCAGGAAGTTCTTACCGCATGCGACTACACTCCGGAGCAGTTCCAAGTTGTCAAACTGGCTGGAATCCCGGCTATCGAGAAGCTCCTCAAAAAGAACTTCGATTCACTGGTCGGGGACCTCGTCATCAAAGCTCCTGGCAAACCCACTCTCGTCCCTGAGTCTGACAAACGTCCGGCAATGGGCATAGAACAAGCAAAACTCGATTTTTCGAATAACTAAACTCCAACAATTATGAGTGCAACAACCAAAGTAGTTACCGGCAAAGTCCGGTTCAGTTACGCCAACGTATGGGAACCCCGTGCAATGGAGGGTTCCGACCGAGCAAAATACTCGGTGTCCATTCTCATCTCGAAGACTGACTCGGCAACTCTGGCTCGGGTCAAGGAAGCCATCGACACGGCTCTCAAAGAAGGCATCGCCAAATTGGGTGGCAAGATTCCTCCCACGTGGAAGAATCCTCTCCGTGATGGGGACACCGAAAGACCCGACAATCCGGAGTATGCAGGGCACATGTTCGTCAATGCCAACTCGGACAACCGTCCTGGCATCGTGGACATCAACCTCAACCCGATCATCGAAAGAGAGGACTTCTACTCTGGATGCTACGGCCGGGCGTCGATCAACTTCTACGTCTACAACACGAATGGCAATAAAGGCGTTGCTTGCGGGTTGAACAACCTCCAGAAGTTGGCTGACGGAGAACGTCTCTCCGGGGGATCTTCGGCAGAGGAGGACTTCGGCCAGAACCCGTGGGAAGACGACGACCTTATGTAGGTTGGTATGCTGGGTCTTACTTGGGATTAGGGGTTCGAATCCCCGCCCAGCAACAAATTTAACAATAGTCAACATGCCGAGACGCTTATATTTCGATACCGAAACATATAGCCCGGAGGACATTAAATCCACTGGCGCCTACAAATACATAGAATCGGGGGACTTTCAACTCCTTATGGTGTCTTTCGCCTTTGACACCTCTCCCGTTCAGGTGATAGATCTGGCCAAAGGAGAGGAGCTCCCTGATTACTTCGTTTCTGCTTTAACTGATCCGGGGATCGAGAAATGGGCGCATAACGCAGTATTTGAGAGACTCGTATTTAAGCGTATAGGACTACCCATCCCAATTGACCAATTGTATTGCTCAATGACCAAAGCGGCCTATTGCGGACTGCCTTTGGCTTTGGGTGAACTCTCCAAAGCTTTGGTCCTCGGGGAGCACGGGAAGAAGTCGACCGGTAAAGCTTTAATCCGGTTTTTCTGCTCCCCGTGCAAGCCAACCAAGTCCAACGGGATGAGGACTCGGAACATGCCGGACGACGACCCGGGCAAGTGGAACGAGTTCAAGACGTATGCCGAATATGACGTGATTGCCGAACGCGACATCGTGGAACAGCTGGACCAATTCCCATTCCCGGAGTTCGAACGCCGGAACTACCTCGTAGACCAAAGCATCAACGACCGGGGGATCCTGATAGATCTCGACATGGCCGGGAACGCCATCTCTTTCGACGAGGTATACACGGAGGAGATGACTGACCGAATGAAGGAACTGACAGGCTTGGATAACCCGAATAGCTTGGCCCAGTTGAAGACGTGGCTTAGCACTAATTTCGGGCTCAACTTCCCTGCACTGGGAAAGCCCGAAATTCTCGAATATCTGAAAAACAATCCGGAGGCTCCCGACTTGGTCAAGGAGGTCCTCGCTGGTCGGCTTGCACTGTCCAAGACCTCAACTAAGAAGTACATTGCAATGCTCAACTGCGCTGCCAAAGACCGGAGAGCCCATGGACTATTCCAGTTTTACGGAGCCAACAGAACAGGACGTTGGTCGAGCCGAATGATTCAGCTCCAGAACCTCCCCCAGAATCACATGAAGGACTTGGACCTCGCCAGAAGCATAGTAGAGAAAGGAGACTACGGCCTTATCGAAATGTGTTACGGCAATATCCCGGATGTTTTGTCCGAGCTCATCCGAACAGCCTTCATAGCCCCGGAGGGGAAAATGTTTGCAGTAGCCGACTTTAGTGCTATTGAGGCCCGGGTCCTGTCCTGGTTAGCCCAGGAGAAATGGCGACTCGACGTCTTCAACACCCATGGCAAGATCTACGAGGCATCAGCATCACTCATGTTCGGGGTCCCCCTTGAGCAGGTTACGAAAGGATCGGACCTCAGACAGCGGGGCAAGACGGCAGAATTGGCACTCGGATATGAGGGGTCGGTCAACGCAATGGAGAAGATGGACAAAGAGAAGAAGCTGTCCAAAAAGGAAATGTACTCCATCGTAGCTCTTTGGCGTCGAGCCAATCCTAAAATCGTTGAGTTTTGGGCTGAGGTGAACGAAAAGGCCATTGAGTGCGTCCAGACCAAAAAGACTAAAAAGGTAAGTTGCCTCGTATTTGAACATGACGGAACCAATCTGACAATAGCCCTCCCAGCGGGGAGAAAATTATACTACAGAAATCCCCGGGTGAGACCCAACAGGTTCGGGCAGACTGGCATTGTCTATGACGGCATGGTCCAGTCAGTAGGATGGACTGAGGTAGAGACTTACGGGGGCAAACTGGTGGAGAACATAGTCCAGGCAATCTCCCGGGATCTTCTCGCCGAAGCAATGTACAGACTAAGCATTATGAAAGACTTCGAAATAGTAATGCATGTCCATGATGAAGCCATTGCAGAGGTAGACGAAGACCGAGCCGGGGATTGTCTGGAGACTATGTGCAGAGTTATGGGGGAGGATCTTCCTTGGCTGAACTGCTTGCCAATGGGATTGCCTCTCAAAGCAGACGGATACGTTACTAAATTTTATAAAAAAGACTAATGACATACGATGGGGAACTTGACATTGCAATCGGACTGAGTGCAAGATCAAAAGTATGGAGCAACAAGAAACTGAAATGGTCTGAATTGGTCAGTCGACTCGGGGAGGAGAATAAGACCACTGAAACATTCAAGGAATTTGTTTCTGCAAGCAAGGAGGACCAGCTCAAAATAAAGGACGTAGGTGGATATGTCGGGGGCTACCTGAGGGGAGGCAAAAGAAGTCCGGCCAATGTGGTCCACAGACAACTGATGACCCTCGACTTGGACTTTGCCCACAAAGACCTCTGGGACGACTTCACTCTCCAGTTTGACAATGCAGCTGTTCTGCACGGGACTCACAAACACTCAGATGCGTCTCCTCGGTACCGACTAATAATGCCACTGAGCAGAGAGGTCACGGCTGATGAGTATGTGGCCATAAGCCGAAAAATTGCCGGGATAATCGGGATAGACCTTTTCGACAATTCAACCTTCGAGACCAACCGACTCATGTTCTGGCCTTCTACGCCGAAGGACATGGTCTACTATTTTAAGGCCCAAGACGGTCCATGGATTGATGCTGACGAGGTCCTCAACTCCTATGCCGACTGGAAAGATTCGTCACTTTGGCCCACAGCTTCGTCCCGTTTCGAAGCTGTCGACAGAGCCGTTAAGAAGCAGGAGGACCCAACCATAAAGAGGGGGCTCATAGGAGCGTTCTGTAGGACGTACTCCATACCCGAAGCAATAGAGACCTTCCTCTCCGACACCTATGTCCCGTCAGCATTGGAAGACCGATACACTTACACAAAAGGCAGCGCCTCGGCTGGTCTGATCGTGTATGAGGACAAGTTCGCTTATTCCCATCATGGAACTGACCCGTGTGGGGGTAAACTTTGCAATGCGTTTGACCTGGTCCGCATACACAAATTCGGCCACCTTGACGACAAGGTAAAGGACCCCTCGTCGAAGTTGCCAAGTGTGTCAGCAATGGAGGAGTTCGTACGCAATGACCCCGACACTAAGACAACCATTGCCAACGACCACATCAACAGTGCCAAGTACGAGTTTGCCGATCCAGAGCATGATCGGACTCAGGAAGAAGTCGTCGAAAAGGAGGCTGACCCGGAGGCTGAGAGCGTCGAGTGGATGAAGGAGCTGGAGGTTGACCCCCGAGGAGCATACCTCTCGTCGGATGCCAACCTCAACCTCATATTTGCAAACGACCCCAGACTCAAAAGACTGTTCAGACATAACGACTTTGACGGTAAGAGGTACGTTTTTGGGAATCTCCCATGGCGTCGGGTTGTTAAGCCGGAGCCTGTCAAGAACGTAGACTATTCCGGGATCCGGAACTATTTGGGTTGCGTATATGGCATAACGTCCTCGCTAAAGATCGACGATGCCATGGCTCTGGAATTTGAACGCAACCACTTCCACCCGATTCTGGACTACCTCAATGACCTCAAATGGGACGGGATCCAACGGGTAGACAAACTCCTGATTGACTACATGGGGGCTGACGACAACATCTACTCTCGCGAAGCCATCCGCAAGATGCTGGTTGGAGCAGTTGCCCGAGTTATGAATCCTGGGGTCAAATTCGACCTTGTGCTTATGCTCGTAGGACCTCAAGGATCCGGCAAAAGTACGTTCATCAAAAAATTGGGAAAATCCTGGTTTAGCGATACATTCCTGACAGTCCAAGGAAAGGAGGCTCTCGAGCAGATCCAGGGGGCATGGCTTATTGAAATAGCTGAGCTCTCAGGTCTCCGCAAAGCGGAGGTTGAGTCAGTGAAGCATTTCATATCTAAGTCAGAAGACTCATTCCGACCAGCGTATGCCAGAACTTCTGAGATATACCCCCGGCAATGCGTCTTTTTCGGCACCACCAACGACAGCGAATTCCTGAGAGACCCCACTGGCAACAGACGCTTCATGCCAGTGGACGTGGTCCCCAACAATGCCAAAAAAGACGTGTTCATGAAACTGGACGACGAGATAGACCAGATATGGGCTGAGGCAGTTGTCCTGTACAAATCCAAGGAAAAACTCTACTTGAGCCACGAAGCCGAGAAAATAGCCAAAAACGAGCAAAGCTCGCACAGCGAGTCGGATGAACGGAAAGGCGTCATTGAGGCGTACTTGGAACGTCAACTCCCGGACAACTGGGACTCAATGGATCTCTACCAGAGAAGAGACTTCCTGGTCGATGAGTTAAACCCCAAAGGGACCACCCCCCGAGACTACGTGTGTATTGCTGAGATATGGTGTGAATGTCTTGGGCGGAACAGAGAGGACATGGACCGGTATAAGACTCGAGAAATCAATGACTTGTTAAAGAGCATGCCCGAATGGGAGCCATGCAAGTCTACTAAAAATTTCCCCATTTATGGAAAGCAAAAATACTTCGTGCGAAAACTCGATTGAGAAACGACTCGTCACTGAGGTGGAGAGAGTTGGTGGCTGGTGTTTGAAACTCCCCGCAATTCACAATGCTGGCCTCCCCGACCGACTCTGCCTGTTCCCCGGTGGCGAAGTCGTTTTTGTTGAGCTGAAAGCATTCGGTAAAAAGCCCCGAAAAATACAGACATTAATGCACCAGAAACTGAAAGCAATGGGCTTTCGAGTAGAGGTAATAGACACGACCATGGGTTGTAAAATGTTAGCATTGGAATATGACCGAAAATGATCTCCATCAATACCAGCTACAAGCTGTTGAACACATAATAAGCCACACGCACTGTGCTCTGTTCCTGGACATGGGATTGGGTAAAACAGTGTCTACTTTGACAGCCATCAACGAGCTCATGTTTAAAGAGGTCGAGGTCCGACGGGTATTAGTCATAGCTCCCAAAAGAGTAGCCGAATCAGTCTGGACACAGGAGGTCGAGAAATGGGACCATTTGAAGCACATTAAAGTGTCTCGCATCATTGGAACAGAACGTCAACGTCGTGAGGCTCTTGCCAAGAAGGCAGACGTATACACCATCGGAAGAGACAACGTGGCTTGGCTATGCGGGCTCTACGGGGGATTTTGCTTACCATTCGACATGGTGGTCATCGACGAGCTCAGCAGTTTCAAGAACCCCAAGTCAATCAGATTCAAAGCTCTTAAGCACGTTCAGGCTTCACTCTCCCGAGTAGTAGGTTTGACTGGTACCCCGGCACCCAACGGTCTTATGGACCTTTGGGCCCAAATGTACCTCCTGGACCGGGGAGAGCGCTTGGGCAAATACATATCACACTATCGTGACAACTACTTTAAGCCAGGACGTAGAAACGGGCATATTGTATATTCGTACGACATATCCAAAGAGAATCAGGAGCGCATATACTCAAAGATAGGGGACATCTGCATGAGCATGAAAGCTAAGGACTACCTCGATCTCCCCGAGCGAATCGACAACATAGTGGAGATCCAGATGCCCCCGGAAATCCAAAAAGCTTATGACTCCTTCGAGGAGGAACAAGTTCTCAGCATGATTGATCAGCTCGGGGACGCCGTAGAGATACCAGCTGTCAATGCAGCAGCTTTGTCCACGAAGCTCCTCCAGTTTGCCAATGGAGCAGTGTACGATGAACAGAGAGTGGCCCATGAGGTGCACACGTTGAAGATCGAAGCCACGAAGGAACTCATTGAGGACGCCGGGGGACAGTCAGTCCTCATAGGTTGGACCTTCCAGCATGACAGAGACCGGCTCATGAAGGCTCTCGCCAAGTATAAGCCCCGGGAACTCAAAACGGAGAAGGACATCGTTGACTGGAATGCTGGCAGAATTCAGGTTCTTTTGATGCACCCGGCTTCCGGGGGTCACGGGCTCAACCTCCAAGCCGGAGGACACCGCATCATCTGGTTTGGGCAGACCTATTCTCTCGAGCTGGAGCAACAATTCAATGCTCGGCTTGACCGACAAGGACAGAAGGAGGTCGTGATAGTCAATAAACTGGTATGCTCGAAGACAGTGGACCAGGACGTCATAAGAGCCCAGAAAGCGAAGACCCGGGGGCAGGATGCTCTCATGGAAGCTGTAAAAGCGAGGGTCGAGAAATATCTGAAAAAATATCGTAAAACATCGTAGTATTTGTCGCAGAAGTATTATATTTGTAGTACAAACAAAAGGACAATGAAACGATATTACTATGAATTAATGGACGAGGATTACAACAGCTACGAAGCAGCTATCCCCGACGGAAGAATCAAAGCCAGAGCCATTGCTCAAGCAAAGCGAGCAATGAAGGACTTGGGGATCCGAAGGGCTTTACTGGTAGTCAATAGCATGAGGACCTCCGACATATTGGACATAATCACAGTCGAATTGGACTGAAATATTTTCAATACTACACTTAACAACTAAACACTATGGAAAAGTTTATCGAAAAGTACAAGAGCTACAGCTCGAAAGTTCTTCAAAAGTTGGCCAAGGTCAAGACCGGTGACGAGCTTGACGCCATCGAATCCATCCTCGCATCGAGAGGAGCATCTCAGGAACATCCGGCAGAGGAGGGCGCTATCTACAACGCCACTGAGACCGAAGAGTACAAAGCCGAGAACGGCATCAAGGAGAACGACGAGGTCGCCGAGGAGAAGCCGAAAAAGGCTCGCAAGGCAAAGACTCCGAAGGAGCCCAAGGAGCCTCGCCTGCTGAAGAAGGAGATCTCGGACGAGGAGGCAAAGGCTAACCTCGAGAATGCCCAAGCCAACATCGGTCGCTTCTGCAGGTTCATCTGCACGAAGACCAAGGAGCAGACCGACGGCATCATCATCGGAGCTCGTCTCGACCCCCGCAACAACTTCATCCAGTACCGAATCAAGACCAACGACGGTTACGTCTGGGGCAAGGGCATCAACTCGAAGGACCTGGAGCTCGGCGAGATGGCACCGGTTCCCGAGGAGAAGCCGAAGCGCGGCCGGAAGAAGGCTGGCGAGGCAGCTCCCGAAGCAGAACAGAACGAGCCGGAGAACGCACCGGCTGAGGAGTAAGTCAGAACTCCTCGCAAAGTGGAGCCGTCACTCCACTTGGCACCCCGGAGTGGTACAGGAGGGTTCGAATCCCTCCCCGGGGTCTAACCTATATACTAAAAATCATGAGTAACATACTTAAACACGCTGACCAAATCATTAATGAGCGGGCGGAGGAAAAGGAGAGACAATACGGACCATTCATGGAATGCAACCAGAAGGCCGCAGAGATCGCTTCGGTCATTACCGGTAAGCCTCTGACCGCTCTTGACGTGTCTTGGGTCCAAGTGGCAGTGAAAATGGCACGTGAATCCAATGCACACAAGGAGGACAACCTCCTTGACATGGTAGCTACAATCGGGGCCATCAACAACGAACTCGAGGAATCCAAGCCGTTAAAAGCTCCGGGAGTAGTACCTACGTACTTCTCAACCATTTCGGGGGCTGTGGACTTCATCCGGATCAGTCCCATCGAGGTGCATGAGATCAAACATGTTCTCACCGAAGAGGGGCGCAGAATAGCTGTATACTACTCCCACAAAAACGATCCATTCCCAAACATCAAGCCATGAACACACAAGACTTTAAGCCATTCATTAAGAGCTGGGAAGAGATTTATGCCCTCCAGGGGGAGATCCAGCTCATGTACAGGCCATACTTCAAGGAGCGCATCGCGAACTTTGACATCAACACTTTGGAGGATCAGGAGCTTCTCAAAAAACTCTGTTGGCAGATTGTCGAGGAGCTCACAGAAGCGATGGAGGCCAAGGACAAAAACGAGAAGGACCACGTGCTGGAGGAGCTGATTGATGCCTTCAATTTTATGCTCGAGCTTTACCAGCTGTACGGTATGGCCCCAGACTTTGCTTGGGGTCACACATACGGGTTCCGGAAGGATATTGCCGACGAGAATTTCGAGGAGAACATACTGGAGCTGATCAAGACAATAGGTTTGGCTGCCAACTGCCTCAAGAACCGGGAGTGGAGACAATCTCAGTACATGGTTGACTTGGTGGTCTTCGAGGAGAGACTTTGGAACATCTGGGCAATGTTCGCTATGCTCTTCGGGAGCATAGGTGTCACGGAAGACAAAGTCCGGGAGCTCTGGTCGTTGAAGTATCAAGTAAATTTGTTTCGCATTAAATCCAAATACTGACATGGGTAGAATATTCAAAGACTGTTTCGAAATGATCCGGGAGATGGATCGGGAGCTCAAGGTTTCCGGCATCACGGTCCCGGTCAACCATTACCAAAACCAGGAACTCAGCGGGGACGACCGGCTCACCAAGGAACTCATCGGAGTGAGCTTCGTCATCTCGAAGCCGTATCTCGGCAAACGTGAGATGCTCGACTTCATGTTCAAAGACGAGGCCGAGCTCATCGAGAAGTATTGCCGAGCAGAGCTCTCCGACCGGCTTGACCGAAATGGAGTCAACCCCGGTAAGAGCTGGGAGATCCGCCGGGACTTGTGGCAGAAGCTGGTGAGCAAGACTCGTCAGGAGGGTCGCTTCGACTACACCTATTCAGAGCGTCTGCACATTTTTCACAAGGGACCCGAAATACACCAGTTGGACAATGTCATCATGACTCTCCGGGACGACCCGCACTCCAGACGAGCAATGGTCATGATCTTCGAGCCGGAGGACACCCGGGCAACAGCCGGGGCTTTGACCCGAGTACCTTGCTCCGTCAGCTACCAGTTCCTCATCCGAAACAATCGGCTCCTCGTGATATATTATATCCGGAGCAATGACTTCTTCAAGCACTTCGCAATTGACATCTGGTTGACGGAGGCCATGATGGACTACGTGTTCAACATCCTCGCAGCCACCTATCCCTCTCTCAAGAAGGGATCTCTGCATTACTTCGCTGGGTCCCTCCATGCATACAACGAAGATCTTTCCAAATGGGTAATCTACTAAATTATGACTATCGACGAAGCAAGAGCTAAAGCTCATCAGCAATATGACGATTGCATGTTCTGCCCGGGATGCCCGAAGCTCCTGACTGGGCTCCACATGGAGAGCAGGCGCTACACCAACTGGATCGAGAAGAAGGCACAAAAACTCGAAGAAAAGTCATGACAGGAGGAAGTGATGAGCCTATCATCATCGGGCTGGCAATAGCAGTAATAATCGGAATAGGGATCGTTTGTCTCATGGACGCTCTCAAAAACAAACTCAAGTGATATGTGCGGAATAAGTATAACAAGAAGGTTTAACGCCATTGACAAGATACAGCATAGGGGCATCGAGTCCGTCCAGATTGCCGAAGGAGGATGGTTCCTCGGTCATGTTCGTTTGCCCATTCAGACTGAGCCAGGGGATGACCTGGCTCAGCCCATAAAGCTAGCCGGAAACAACGGGTGGCTCCTTTATGTCGGGGAAATCTACAACTACCCTCAGAAGTATAACAGCGACGTCGAGTATCTTCGCGACTTGTTCGGATCCTCGTGTCTCGAAGACATCATCTATGAAGCCAACAACTGGGATGGCATGTGGGCAATATGCTGGTACCGGAAGGGTCAAATTATTGCTTTCACCGACCCCCTCGGAAAGAAGCAACTCTACTACGACCAATTCGGGGAAATCTGCTCGGAGATAACCCCGTTGGTGTCGGACTTCCGAGACTTCGATCGGTATTACCAGTCGGAAGTCTTCAAATGGGGATACAACTGGGATGACAGAACTCCATGGAATAACGTCAAGCGTATTATGCCGAATACTGTCTATTCCTTCGATGACATGAGGGTGAAGCCCACCATTATCCGGAGGGACTACTACAGATGGGGGATAGAGAAACGGAGTCATTTAGCCAAATCCAAGTTCGCCGAAGCCCTCCGGGGCTTGGTCGAGAAGTCCGTAAAACGCCGGGCAATGTACTCTAAAGTCCCGGTCGGAGCTTTGGTTTCTGGAGGACTGGATTCATCCATAGTTGCCTCTATTCTTCATCGAATGGGCCTGGGGGTTAATCTTTACATGGTGGAGAATAATGAATCAAAATTTGGCATGCTATTGTCCGAATTTTTAGGGGTTTCTATCACCTCTCTTGGCCCCATCCCCGATGATGATTGCCTGGAGAGGTGTCTCCGCTACAACGAAACCCCCATCGACTTGGGCTCCATGATCCCCCAGTTCCGACTCATGGAGAAGGTCAAGGAGAAGGTCATCCTGACCGGGGATGGAGCTGACGAACTCTTCGGGGGCTATCGCCGAGTTGATGATTATGACTCCCAGCTCTCAGACGTGTTCCAAGAGCTTCCGTTCTACCACATGCCTCGGCTTGACCGGGCTTCCATGAGGAGCACAGTTGAACTCCGGTCACCATTCCTGGGACATGATGTTGTCAGGTTCGCTCTCCGTTTGCCCCGGGAGGACAGAACTCACAAGCGCATTCTCAAAGATGCTTTCAGCGACGTACTGCCTCAGGAGATTCTCGACCGACCCAAAGAGCCTCTCAAGTGCCAAAGTATACGGCAGGATCCGATGGCGTACCGCAAGAAGTGTCACGAAATATTCTACAACTTATGGCAATAGCTATCGGATATTACCGGGTATGGTTTAAAGAAGATGACTCCAACACGGAGGCTCAGTGGTTCAAAATGACGCTCCGGAAGGGATCTGTTAGACCTTCCATCCGTTCTATAAATCGGGAAGAGGCTCTACGGTGGATCAAGTCCCGAAAAATGAAAGACGTCACCCCCGGAAATCCCGCAGGCAAGATATTTGAATCGGATGGTCAACCGTTCAAGAAGGCATTCCAGGAGCTGCCTCTTCACACTCGGTATAATTTCATAGAAGGAGCATCACTCTCATCAGGCACAACACACCGAGCTCGTCTCGAAAAATATTTTAAAAAATGAAAATCGTAAAAGTAAGAAATGTCAAGACCCCGACCAGAGGAACGGGTCTGCCCGCCGGGCTGGACTTCTACATCCCGGAAGACTTCGAAGCCAAACAGATCTGGCCGGGCGAAAGCATCAACATTCCGTCGGGTATTCGAGCTCGAATACCCCGGGGGTGTGCCCTCATCATGTTCAACAAGAGCGGTATTGCCACCAAGCACCAGCTCCAGGTCGGAGCCTGCGTGGTTGACGAAGACTACCAAGGAGAAATCCATCTACACGTCATGAATGTCGGCAAGGAGTTCGTCATCCTCAAGCCGGGGATGAAGCTGGTTCAGGGTTTGGTGATGCCTGTCTTCTATACCGGGGTGGAAGTTCTCGAGTCGGAGGCCGAGCTTTTCCCGCAACCGACTGAGAGAGGAACGGGGGGCTTCGGGTCCACGGGTGAATAGGGCCCCGGCCCCAAAAGTTGAGGGTTTTATTGTTTATTGTTTACAAATCAGGGGGACCCCCCGGCCCCAAAAGTTTGTCAAACCATTGTTTATTGTTTACAAATCAGGGGGACCCCCCGGCCCCAAAAGTTGGTCAAACCATTGTTTATTGTTTACAAATCAGGGGGACCCCCCGGCCCCAAAAGTTGGTCAAACCATTGTTTATTGTTTACAAATCAGGGGGACCCCCCGGCCCCAAAAGTT
>ENA-UONY01001791-UONY01001791.1-human-gut-metagenome-genome-assembly--contig:-CS9-NODE-1791-length-16762-cov-156.042138_pt1 | contig 16762 bp, 8 predicted proteins | sample MGYA00242465_ERZ724012 | MGnify/ENA metagenome assembly ERZ724012 | reverse complement strand
TTAACAGATCTATACGTCGATGCACCGATTGTCTCAGCCCAACTTCCATAAGATATTATCTCATCCTTTGCATTCAGATCTATTATTATACTAATATCACGAGAAGAGTGGTTATAAAAATAAAATTTGTAATCACGATCGAATGCCCCACAAGAGGTCAGTAATATAACCGTTGCAAATAAAATCTTCTTCATAAACAGTGTCATTAAAAAATAAAAATAAAAGGCCATCTAAAAAGGCTGGCATAATACACCATTGTAGTATAAAAGAACCAGTCAACGTGCTGCTTTCTTGGATTATTCGTTGACCAATTAGAAGTGATTGCTTTTTCATTATGCCTATCAAAATAATTGTAAGACATTTGATTCGACCAAACCTCATACCATTCCCTATGATGATCACTCAGACCGATGTCATCTGAAACAGAACCTATGATACTTGGAATACCCACAAGTGATAAGTACAGTGGCCCCAATACCATACTTTGTTTCGTATGACCATATTCGTGTGCAAAAGTTCTTTCTTTTTGCGGATCCGCTTCCAAATTATAACCATTAATATATGGTCCCAATGTCATTCCCCATCCATTTTTATGACCGTAACGGTTTACTAAAGTCGCACCGTGGTAGTATTCTACGTTCGTTCGCCAAAAATTATTTCTGAAATGAGAAACGGCATTCCCCAATAAGGTTTGCTTGGATTCCCACGTAAAACGTGATACATAAGAGAAAAGATTACCTGCAACAGTCCGATGTTTGTCCCAGGCAAAAAGTCCAGCATCAATTTTCGCGGCATTTGCCACCCTTTGGCCAAACTCTTTCCAAGCGTTATCCAGCATTTTACCAGCTTTGGATGGATCATTAAAACTCACGAAATACGGTATAACAACTCCTTTTACGATAGCTATCGGCAACCGAATCAGTGTTGTAATAATTGTTCCCAAAAACTCTCCAGTCACATCCGTATATCTCAGCGGATTATTCAGCGCATAGGAGTAGCGGTTGAAGTTCTGAGTGAAATCTGGTGCTTGGACGTAAGGATCAGGGCTGAGGAAACGACCAAGGAGTGGGTCATAGAGGCGAGCGTTCATGTTGATCAGGCCGAACCATGTCAAATGCTCGTGACCTGTAAAGCCACGGCCAAGGAACAGTTCTGGTTCCTCTCCGGCCGCATAGACCTCAAGAGTTTCCGGATCACGAAGCCTACCCCACGGGTCATAGCTATACTCAGCCACAAGTGTCCCGTCCAATGACGCAATATGGGTTATGCTGCCGAGGTAGTCCCGACAAATGTTGTAAGCAGTCCACTCTCCACCATTCTCACGCTGCAAGACCATCGGGGCAGAATAAGCGTCACCACCAAGGTATAAACGCTCTTTCGTACCGCCAGAAGTCTGATCGAACTCGTAACGATCGCCGACATAATACCGCGTCAGCAATTGCGTGGAACCATCCGCAACATACATCTTCACACGTTTTCCTTCCCCATCATAGGTGAAAGCTGCGCTCCTTCCGCCTTCTGTCAAGATAGACGGACGACTGTAACATGTGTAAGACACATTCTGGACACGTGATGGAACAACATTATCAGACTCCGGATAAAGTGAGGTTATCTGGTATGGTCTCGATGTCGTTCCGTACTCCATCATCCCGACACCGTCCATCGAAGTGATGTTGCCGTTGTCCGCATAAGCGATGACTCTGTTCCCTATCGATGTCAAGCGATTCAAATTGTCGTAGCCGAATTGCTCCGTCTGGTTGTTCGAACCGTCTGTTCGTACCAACAGATTACCTGTCAAAGGATCAAACTGATAGGTGAAATCCTGCAGATTACCGTCATCTATTTTCCTGTAAGTCGGAAGACCAAAGGCGGTGAATCCATACTCCCTTCCAATCACACCAGTAATAATTCCTGTAGCCAAACCAAGGTCGTTTTCAGACACGAGGCAGCGCACTATGGTTTCATCCGGAAGCGTGATTATCGTGTTATAACCATTATCATAGGTATAGTTCTCGGTCGTAATAGCCCCGTCCTGTGACACGTATTGTACACTCAACAACTCTCCATGACTTCCATAACCATAATTCTTTCTGAGCCATTTACCGTCCGGTACAATCTCGCGGGAAGTCACCACTCTGTCAAGATTATCATAGGTATATTCCGCACCCGTGCCATTGGTCGATTGCTCTGAAATCAGACGGCCATCATCATCGTAGGCGTAAGTAGTGTTATACTCGCCAGGCCGCTCGACGGATGTGGTTCTACCATACTTGTCTTTGTAGGTGACAACCGTACCATTCGGATTCGTGTGGGTCTGTTTGGAAGAGCCATCACTATTCCACACACAAGAATCGATCTGGATTCCCGCACTCGGATCTTCTATCTTAGTGCGACGGCCATAACCATCGTAAGAAAAAGATGTCACAACATTACCTGGAGCCGCGACCGATGACGGTTGACCGTCATTGCGCAATGTGTAGGTTATGGTTCCCCCAGCGTCAGAGACACTGATCACATTACCACTCGCATCAGTGGTCCGTGTAGAAGTGATTCCATCTTTTACTGTGGTCACGCTCACACCATTGTATGCCCAGGAAGAGTTTTTCCCTGAAGCCTCGACCAAACTGAGCGGACGACCATATTCATCATAAGAATATGTGTTCCAATAAGCAGCCTGGACATCACGGAATGGAAGCGAGATCCGGCTCACTCGCCCATTGGAATCATATTCTTTGTCCACGTACTGCCATTGACCGTCAAAGCGTTTGATTCCGCCACGCAGATCCCTGCCAAGAGCATCGTAATACGTGACACGATCTGGCCTATTTGTCTCTGTCTTAGTAACAGAATACAAGCCGTGGCCTCCCCAAGCAACATCTATTTGCGCCTCCGCGCCATCCGGGGTCGTTGTTTTGACCAAATTCCCGAGGCCATCATATGTGAACGATGTGACCCGACCGCGATAGTCTGTCTCCGTTTCCGGATTACCGAATTTATCATACTCGCCATAAGTGGTGGTATGACCCAAGGCATCTGTCTTTGACAGAATATAACGCCCGTCCTCGTCATAGACATAGGTGTCTCCCAAGAATTCCTCCGCACCATAAGGAGCGGTTTTCTCAGAAATCACATTACCATAGTCATCGTACTGCCAACGGACCTCGGACACAAGGTTTGTGGCATCTAAAATATTCATCGATGGCGGGCTTATGGAATCTATCGGCAGAATCCTATCAACCACACCTGAAACAGCCATTCCTCCCTTCTGTGTTCTTGGCGAACCATAAATCCCTACGTATTTTTTGTTTGTCAACGGCCTGAAATGATCATCATAAGTCGTAACAGAGCGTTCTTTCCAAGCCATCTCGACTTTACCATTATCTTTCTTGACAACGCTTTCTTCCTTAAGTATTCCAAGCATATACTTAGATGACGCGACATTATGTTGATAAGTGCGAGAGAGCTTCTCTGTCTGCTCTGCTCCTGACCCGACCCTGCGACTTGTCAGGACAGATATAGGATAATCATAGTTGTCATATGAATAACTGACCGTTGTCTCAATTCCAGTCAAGACATCGGTCGAAACGCTCTTTGTCAAACGTGGATTCAGTTTACCATAGGTTGTGCTATTGTTATCGTAAGTATTTATTGTTGTTGAATATGGAGCATTCCACACAGACCTGTGGCGTGCCTCGGCCTTTGTGGCCACACCACGTTTTTCCGGGTCAAGCACCTGATCAACAATATCAACAACACTACCTGTATCGTCATAGGATCTTATCTTGGAGAATCCGCAGAAGCCAAGCCCTTTATTATGAACCACTCCATTATAATAACTGTAGTATTTGCTAAGATAGCGGGTTGATGGATTGTCGTCAGACTGACACGCTTCCTCACGGGAAAGAACATAAATAGGCAACGTCCGTTGCGCATAGCCGTCCGAATTAGAAACCGAGACAGAATTATCCGTCCAATACAGACTCTTCTCCGGAAGATAGGTGTATGTGTTATAGAGTGTCTTGCCAAAACTGTCTATGGACTTTGCCAGATGACGCTCCTTTGGCGAAAGTGACGTATATGAATATTCATACGCATAAAACCCGTCCACCTTGATGAAACTGCTCATTCCCGTATAATCCACGACATTAGCAGGTATGATGCCTTTGGTGTTTTCTATTGATGCCGGAGACCTCTGACAACTTCCAAATGTACTCTCGTGCAAGTTCATATAGGTATCTATCGTTGTCCCGCTGATCTTGACAAGATCCGCCCAACCGTCTTGATTGACATCGATAAACATAAGAACATCATCAGCAGCCCTGGATGCAATGCTCAATAAAGAGATCTTGAATTCCGTACCTGTAAAAGAATGACAATACCACATATTGTTTTCACCAGCAAAAGGCGCCCATAAAATATCAATATAGCCATCACCATTGATGTCAGTAATATAATGTGGGCAAACTGTGGATGACAGGACGGTTGAATTGACCTCACTATATGTATTTTCCTTACTGAAATACTTTGTTGCCTGAAGACGATAGACATCCAGACCAGAATCAGTCGCATAGCACAATTCCGTTCTCGTGTCGTTGTCAATGTCGCAGGTGATAAGGCATCCCACCTTGTCTATCGGAAAAGCGAACAATTCCTCTTCGGATAGCTTACGTTTTCCGGAGATGTCTATCAATGCCGCATAAGACACTTGATCGTAGGTTCTCGTACCGTTGTAATTTTTATCAAAAGCGACAGTGAGAAGTTGGATTTTCCCGTCTCCAGAAAAATCACCCCAATAATAAGACCTCCTTGCCGGACTTGTGAAATACTTGTTCGAATGCACTCCGTTAACCAACACCGTGAACGAATAGTCCACAACCGGGATTCCGGAACTATTGCATCTATAGACTGTTATCAACAGTCTTGTGCTTGTGTCGACAATGCCATCGAAATTGACCTTGACTATCTCATCAATTCCATCACCATTCACATCAACGGCCTCAATCGTCTGAAATCCTTCGCCTGTGACTATGCTGTCATCAACATCATTAATGTCAGAGAGGCTCGGAGCAAACAGGATCTTCTGATCCTTGGGATACAGACTGCCGAACTCATAATAGTTATGTCCGAACAAAGGCTTACGATGATCCGTGACTTCGTATTCGGGGAAACTCGGATAAATCAACAGACCGTCATTGAAACTGTTCGCGACAAACTTTCCTCTCCTGTAGTAAAGATCCACATCCTCTTGCGTGAACGCACTTGACAGGAACAGAGGATCATCCTTTTTGTACAGATAATCGCCTCCTTCTGAATCAACTTCCTCATCACCATAAGTGAACTCCAAAGGACGCAAAGAATCTGTCCCGGATGTATATTCAACTTTTGTGAGCAGGAACACATTATCTTTCTCTTCGTAGGAAAGAGAATAATTCCCAATCTGGTCACTTCCGTTTTTGGAAATGACCTTGGTTAGTCGATAAGGCCTACGTACCAATTTTCCTGCATAGTACGAAATAAAACTATTCCCGAAATCATAACTAAATGATATCTCACCTCTATACCGTCCAGAATCATCGAAACCATAGCGTATTGAAGAGATTCTATGATTGCCGTCAACCAAGTCCCAATAATAGTTAAACTCAATCTTGTTGCCATCAAGATCACGGGACTCGACGGCAGGATAGGATGGCAAGTTGAAAGCCTTGTCGGATTCTACACCATACACAACCGTAAGGCCATTAGGGTACAACGCCGTAAACCTCATCACATATCCCTGCGAATTCTTCTCCGGAGCCACCAGAATATGCCCTGATGCCGTCTCCAATGGGTAAGCGGCTGATGTGGCGGAATTAGAGTTCTGGACAAGCGGTACTCCGTCAAGAGCAAACGCAGCATCTTTATCCTCTACACTTGCTCCTTTTGCCACGCCGTGATAATAAACATTCTTATTTATAAGGCATATAGTTGATAGGCCTTGAATATCCCATCCGTAACCGACCCAACCTTCGCCAGCCTGGCTGTTGTACCCAAGGGCTATTGACGGTGTCAATTTGAATCCGGCTGCTGTCACAATAGGAATCTGGTAAGTTCTCGCTCCTGTTGGCGAGACACCAGCCTCCATCGGAATCTCTCCGACAGCATAATCAGAAAAATCCGCCTGAACCGAGGCTCGCCTCGGGGACTTTCTCACCGAGACAATAGCCTCTTGGGAAGCCCGGAACGTGTCGAAATGCTGATTTTTCTCCTCTTCAGAAAAGACAAGAGACCGTCTCTGTGCCGGATCTGGGTGATGCAGTGTCCCGAAATCAAACGGCTTGACACTGTACTTGACGACAACGTCACCGTTGTCCAGTTCAACCACAGTACTGTCAATCCGAGCCTTAACGGACTGCGCAGTTCCAGTCACCTCAACTGCGCCCCAAAGGAACAGAACTGAACAAGTCCCGATTATCGCATTATAAAAGCGCCTCATTTCCTATCCAATCACGTTTGTAGAAATCAATCCAAGAAAGACTCATCCTGCCATATTTCCCTATGCCGTGAGCATATTCATTCATTGGACGTTTGTTCTCAATAAAATCAAAGTGCCACATAAGTGACGTATTTTCCGCTTTTTCCTCAACCTCACCGGATGCAAGAGAAGCGATACTACCGAGATCTTTGAAGACTGGCAAAGAGCATTTTAACTGTTCATCAGCATCTATGGACATATCCGATGACGCCGATGCGACATTCGTCGTTTCCACAGTAGTTCTTGAGGTTCGGTTCCCTGCCGAATCGTAAGAATACACTATTGATGTCTGACCATTAACTGACAGACACATAAATGATAGCAATAAAAAGGCTATAACTATAATTCTTTTATACATAAAACATCCAAATATTATTTTATTTTTGATTATTCATCTCAAGCATCAATCTTCGGAATACTGTTCTGTAAGATAAAAGTTCTTAGCCACAATTGAGATCAAACCATTTGTGGTAGCAGTTTCTATCTCGTACTTGTATATTTTTTCATTAGAATGGCGAGTTATCTTCTCGCCGCTGGAACGAATTATTTCATCGTATTCGTATTTAAACCTTGAATCAGCTATTTTTCTGGTTATTTCTTCTACCGAAGCCCACATAATCGTCTCATCACAGATGATTCCGCCACAAAGATCAACCTTGAAATAACTAAAATCAACAAAATATATTGAGCTGAATGTATTATTAGGATCCGGCCACTGAATGTCCAGACGTATCTGATTATGACTTTCAGGGCAACTTCTGTCAACTACAATCTTGAGGATTGTAGCATCGTGCCATTCCAAATCATAAAAATCAATAAATTTCATAGCAATCTATTATTTAACTGGTTTCTTATAAATCCAAGGCCACCTGTCCAAACTTTTATGATTGTTACCTTTGCTAAAACGGCTATCATGATAATGAGGATAATTCGGGCCTTTTCGTCCAGGAGGTGTTGCAGGGTCAATCCTTACTAATTCTTTCATGAATTTACCATCCGGATCAGCAAGTCCAAAACTTCCTTTTCTATTTTTATGGGAACGATATACCTGTTGCCCCTAAATCGGCACAAATGGCATAACAAGCAAAGTGATATTAAGTTATTCAGGAATGTTTGCTTCCTCTGTATATTCGCTGTTTAATTGCCTTGCCCTTTCTTTTGCATCTTCCATTGAGAGATACCGTTCATTAAACATTGGCACATAGTCTCCATTTGTCAATCGCTCAATTATAAATACGCCATCCAAAGTCTCGGAAACAGCAAATATTGGCAATATCGTAGGTATTACTGGTATGCCGGTATCATAAATAGGGCATATTCCATTAGCATAATTATTAATCCAAAATAAACGAATGCCATCCCGAATCAGGTCTTCCTGTTCTTGTGTGATGATTACATACTGTGATACCTCACCATTGTATATCAGAGACCCGCCAATTTGCTCAAATGCATAGGCGATTTTCATTATGTTAGAATTGGAGACTAAAGACGTGATGTCCCATTGATTTTCACTATTCTCATCAATGACAACATCCGTCAGCATTGAAAGCAACGATGGGGTGCAATGTTTCTGTAATTCAGAATATAATGCAGGTTGAATCTTCATAAGCATTTTTTCAAAGATAAAACTATTTATGTACAAAACAATAATTTTAAGGATTACTTAATACACTTTCATTATTATTTACTGCCCTACGGTTTGCCCATAACGAGGGAACATACGGATCTCAGACATCTCTTTCGTTGGAGGATAGTATATCTGACACCTTAAACGGACAAGATCGTCTTTCATAGCGTTTTCACAATTTTTCAAAATTTGAAATATACTTTTCAGTGAACAAATAATCTTCCGGGTAGTTCATTATAACATTATTAATAAACTCCATTCCCTTAGATTTATCTCCTGTAAGATAATGCATTATAGGAAGTCGTATGAACAAGTCATAATTTGCTGATCCGAACTTAAGACCCTCTAAAAAAGAGATTATCTTATCTAAAGATGCAAATTCTTCGTAATATGTTACAGCATATTTTTGTATCGCGGCACTAAGGTTTTCGACAAAAGGAATAACGTTTTCACAAGATTTGTCAAAATCCCATTCGATCCATTTGTTCCCCGGCATCAAGTAACCAATATGACTTGATATCGTCGAAGAAAACACTTTACACCAATCCTCATCTGCAATTTCGGCCAATAGTTTTTCTACAGTCTCATACCTTACTCCGATCTGTGGAGCGACAGAGCGATGTGTTATGGTCTGGCCTGACGAGATGTTGAACCCAACAGTAGAAGACACCTCCGAAGTAAGTTGTTTGTAAAAGAGATATCCTTTCTTTTTGTATCCAAGATCTTGGCAAAGCTCTTTAAGTACCTGATTTATATTTGTTCCCATACTGCACTAAAATAATTCTTATATCCATTTTCCACACATCATTTCTTAACACTTCCATTTAAATCAAAATAAAGTTGAGCATTTTTCATCGCACTATCCATTCCTTCAATATAATAATCTCCAATAGGACCTCTATCGCGAACTTCCTTCACCAATTCCGCATCCGACAACAGCATCTTTGTATAATCATAAATATCCTTCTCTTGATCGTTTTCGTTCGAATAATGACGACCACCTATACTAGACCATAGATAAATCTTATTTAGAGGATCCAGCCTATGAGCCTCCTGCATCATATTATCCGCCGCCGTTTCATCCATACCATACAACCACTCACACCAAGTCGTAATAAAACCCATAAAGAACATATATGATGGATCATTCTTAAATTTTGCACATCCTGCTTGAAAAGTTTCAACAGCAAGAGCCTCACATTCATCGTAGAACATCGGTTCACAGTCAATAGTTCCCAACGACCGCTCCTCCACTAAAATCACCTCCAAAAGGTAAACCATATTCAAATATGCATCCGGATTATCAGGAGTGTTCTTAATAATGTTCTGCATTAAGACTACAGCCTCACTCCATCGGCCATCCAACATCATTGTTTTTAATTCTGCTTTCCAATTTTTCATACTTACCTAACAATATACATAGTTCCAACTTTAGGGACACCGTTAACAACACGCCCCGTAATAGTCACAGTTTGATTATATATGTTTACATTTGCTGAAAACAATCCTTCTGTTGATACGGAATACGCACCATTTGCTCCTTGGATAGCAGTACGCACGAGCTCTCTCTCATTACCTCCAAAAGTTTGTAACAAATCTCCAAAGTTGTGATTATGAAGATTTCCATGAAAATAATGATTCAAATTATTAGGACTTGTAGCATATCTAACCGCATCATTTATTGCACTATCAGAAAAAGTCGTTCCCGAATGAGACAATTGTTCCACAGGTGGCATTCTTAGTGTATGCTGTGGCGAAATGATATCAGAACCCCTTGAGGCAGGAAGGTCTGCCAAAGGTTTCGGACTATCAGGCTCCACAGGCTTAATCTTGGGACCATCATCCTTCAAAGGTGGTCTGATAGCCTCTGACGGAGCAGGGACCCTCGGTGAACCAGTCCAGAAAGTCTGCTTGTTCTTTAACGCAATGCATCCATTGGTGACACCGCCAACCAAAGCTCCAGTTGCAGCACCTGACAAAGCGCCAAGACTCGCACTTTTCAACATGTCCTCCTCATCTCCACCAGCAAGCGAAGTCATACCGGCACCAGAAATAGCACCACCTACCGCGCCACCTGCAGCCCCAGCAATTGCGCCTCCACAAAAACCACCTAAGCTACCAAGTGCTCCAGCTACGGCTCCTCCTGTATATATTGATGCCGCACAAGATACCGCACCAACCGCACATCCACCAACAACTCTCCAAACCTTATCCCAACCTTTAAGGCCATTCTTATCTGCGATTGTGTAGGCTTTATACCCTCCATACGCAGCACTTGCCAATATTGCACCTGCTATTATAATAGTAGTGGCCGTTATAACAAACTCCCCATTCGGATCACCATATTTTAATGGATTATTAAGAGCGTAAGAGTAACGATTATAATTCTGGGTGAAATCCGGCGCCTGAATGTAAGGGTCGGGACTGAGGAAACGGCCTGTGAACGGATCATAGAGACGGGCATTCATATTGATCAGTCCGAAATATGGAAGATGTTCGTGGCCAGTGAAACCTCTTCCGAGGAAGAGTTCCGGTTCTTCACCACTTGCGTACAACTCGAGAGTCTCTGGATTACGGAGACGTCCCCACGGATCATAACTGTACTCCGCCACAAGTGCCCCATCAACTGACGTGATGCAGGTCACACTCCCAAGATAGTCTCGGCCGATGTTGTAAAGCAACCACGGACTGGAATCATCCTTGACATACACCATCGGTGCGGAATAGGCATCTCCACCAAGATATAGCCTTTGGACTGTCCCATCAGCCTTCGCATCAATTTCATACTGTCCTCCAATATAATATCTTGAAAGAATAGGTGTCGCTCCGTTTGCTATCAGCATCTTTGTCCTATTTCCATCGCCGTCATAAGTAAAAGAGCAACTTACTCCATTCTCAATTATCCGGGAAGGACGGCTGTAGCAAGTATATGAGATTGACTGCGGTACCCGTGGGACATCCACGCCGCTCTCAAGGTCAATTTTAGTCAGTTGATAAGGTCTTGCATTGTTTTCATAGGAGAAAACTCCTGTACCCTCCTTCTCAGAAATATTGCCGTTGGGTCTGTAAGACACTGAATATTGAGACAAATCACCGCAAGCATCCGGGATAACCGTATCCAATCTATTGAGATCGTCATATCCAAATACCTCCCCTGCACTATTAACAGCATCGAATCTATCATTAAGATTTCCTGTGACAGGATCAAAGTCATAAGCGAATTCTTGGACTGTCCCAAGGGTTCGTCCAGCAGGAAGGCCGTGTGCATCAAATGAATAGAATCTGTCAACATTCCCTGTTAATGCACGGGTAGGTTGGCCAAAGTTATTCTCTTCAACAAGCCGCCAAATCACCGTACCCGTGGCAAGTGCGATCTGGACTTTGTAGCCATTGGAATATGAATACACCTCGGTTGCAATCTCACCATCCTGACTTGAATACTTTACAGTGTTCACAACACTGCCATCTCCGTAAGTATATTCCTTCAAAAGCCATTTGCCGTCAGGCACTGTGGTCCTTACACTTGACACCCTATCCAAATTGTCATAAGCATAGACAGTCGATGTTCCATTAGTAGAAACCTCACTAATAAGAAGGTTATCGTCAGAGTAAGTGTAAACAGTGTTATATTCTCCGGGCCTTTCAACCTTTGTCTTACGACCATACACATCCAAGTAGGTGACTACAGATCCATTCGGATTTGTTTCCGTTACAACGGAGGATCCATCATTATTATTCACATAAGAAGTGGATCTGACACCTGCGCTTGGGTCTATGATCTTTATTCTTCTCCCGTAGGCATCATACTCAAAACTTGTCAAGACACTTTCCGGAGCCACAACCTGATCAAGTTGACCATCCGGACGATAACTGTAGGTTATCTCTCCTCCAGGATCCTGTATGCCGCACACACGTCCTGACTGATCTGAAGTTTTAGTAGAGGAGATGCCTTCTCCCGTTGTTGTCATCGACAACCCTGAATAAGCCCACGTAGAGACTTTCCCTGAAGCCTCCTCTATTTTAATTGGACGTTTATAGGCATCATAATCATACAAAGCCCATCCAGATGCCGAATCCTCCTTGAATGGCAATGAGACCTTGTTTACCAAACCGTCAGCACGATATTCAGTGTCTGTGACAAGCCAAGTACCATCAAAACGTTGAACCTCTGACCTTACCTCTTTTCCAGTGGCATCGTAATGGTTTTTCGAGGTCGGTTGTTTGGTAACTGATTTAGTCACAGTATAAAGACCCTCTCCACCCCATGCGGTTGTCACTGTTTCTTCAGACAAGTCAGGATATTGTTTTCTTGTCACATTGCCGAAACAATCATAACTATAGTAAGAGGAACGACCTTTTGCATCCTCGACAATCATAGGTGACCCATAAGAATTGTACTGTGAATAATTGGTCGTACGTCCCAACGCATCAGTCTTGGATTTTATAAATCGGCCATCGTCATCATAGACATAAGCATCTCCTACAAAAACGGTACTTGAATATGATGCCGACTTTTCAGACAAGACATTGCCATAACCATCATATGTCCACCTTGTCTCCCCGGTTTTCTTGCCGCCATCCACACCAGTAAATGTTACGACAGAAGATGGTCTCAAAACAGACTCATCATACGATGTGACAGTCCGGTCAATCCACGTAGATTGATTGGCAGATTTTCTTGTAACCTTACGAGTGGCCTCCAAGCCAAGAACATACTGTGAAGGATTCCGTTTATGCGAATATGTGATTTCGACCGTCTCAGAACTCGAACCATCCCCAACACCCGTGACAATCTTTATAGGATAATCAAAAGCATCATAAGAATAAGTTGTCGTGATCTTTTTTCCTGTCAAATTATCTACAGACAAAGATGAATATAAGCGTGGATGATACTTCCTATAAGTACCATATACCTTATTCCAGGTATATGAAATAGTTTCAAATGGCGATGTGGAGGACGTTACATTACCAAGATATCTATTCATCTCAGTAACCACACCCGAGTTTTCAGGATCCCGCTTCTCCATTGTTGTGATCCATTCACTGGACCGTTGCGACAGCATATCAAGAGCTGAGACTTTGCCGAAGCCACAAAAACCAAGTCCACGACTGTTGGCAACAGCATCGTAATAAATGTAACTATTATGCGCCAACCTTGTTGAGGATAAATCCGTTGTTGTGGATTCTCGGAGAAGATTCAACGGAAATATCCTCCGCACAAAGCCATTCACCAGCGAATATGAACGAGATTTATCTATTGAATAAACCTCTGAGTATGGAGTGCCAGAAAGGCTCAATATCTCTTGACTCGACATATCGACATACCTATCCTCGGTCACAGTCCCGTAACTATCAACAACAGAAGTCAATAGTCTATTACTTGAAGTGTTTGCGCTGAATCCATAGCTTTTGACCTCATATCCAGTAACCGAAATCAAACTGCTTGTGCCGCGATAATTTGTGATATTACATGGAATGAGATTGGATGCAGACACTGAGGAAGATAGACGATGTTCTATTTGGATAGCCCCGTTTATATTTCTGTATATTGATATATTAGAACCTCGACCAGAACGACTGGTATTCCGATTATAACGCCCTCGCTCCACCAAATCAGGATATCCATCCATATCAACATCTAAAAACAGGTAATCAGAACCGCCATGGACAGGCAACAAAAAGTTAGAATCAACAAATGACGAACCTGTAAATTTGAATACTTTCCATGAATTTTCAACAGGAGTCGCACGTGTTGATCCTCCTTCCGCTATATTTCTCGGAATAGATCGATTTATCGCTCCATCCAACACAGCCGGAGCTATGACAATATCAAGGTACCCATCGGCATTCAAATCGGTAAAAAACATCGATTTTCCTATTGCTATATCAGTGGAAGCAAGGCCCCAATATGTCTTTGTAAGGTTGAATCGGCCATTGTAAAATCTATAAGATTCGACTCCAGATGATGTTAAATGGCACAATTCAGCCTGACCATCATTGTCAAGATCTACAGAGAAGATTGCTCCACTTGCATAATCTTCCCGTGAAAAATCAAAAAGGGTCAAATCACTTAAAACGCTTCCGTTCATTATGTCGACAACCGCAAATCTGGAACTGCGACTATTACCCTTGATATCTTCATCAAAAGTCATTGTGAGCAATTCCATTTTGCCATCACCATTATAGTCTCCGAATTGATAGACCCGCTCAAGTGGACTTGTGTATCTTTTAACAGTGATTGTCCCTTCCAATGACACCGTCTTTGATGACAGCACCGAAGGCGTTCGCCCATTGGTGTACTGATAAACCGTAAGGGTCAACGTCGTCTTGTCGTCTTTGACATCCCCGAAGTTTATTTTCACCAATTCCTCTATCCCATCTCCATTGACATCCACCGCTTCTATAGTCTGAAAGCCCGCTCCTGTCGTAAGCGTGCGATCAACATCAAACACGCCATCCTCTACCCGAGGTGCGACCAAGATAACTTGATCTTCGGGATACCCACTGCCATATTTGTAGGAACGTTTCGTCTCATACCACTTCTTATCCCAATAGACCACCTTGTATGGTGAGAAATAAGGATATATGATCAATCCATCATCATAACTATTTGGAACAAGTTTCCCCCTATTCTTTACGGTGGTTATACTGTCATTGAAGTAAGACATTAGATAGCCATCACCCGTCTGTCGAAACGATCCATTCTCAATATGAACTACAGTCTGCCCTGTTCCTTCCCCTCCATAATGGAAACGCAGAGGATTAACCGATTGATCTGCAACCTTGCATTCCACGTTATTTAAAAGATTGACACCATCGGACAGATTGTGACTCAAATTGTACTCGTGACGTATGCCGGGACTACTCACCCTCGTAAGCAACTTCTTACAGCTTACAAGTTCTCCGGCATAGTACATTTCGACGCAGTCCGTCCTGTCCTCATAGAAAAAATAGATGGACTCTTTCGGGGGTGTGACAGTTCCGGAAACTCTTCTATGTCCATAATCTATTTTAGAGACAACATAGACATTACCAGTATACGACAGTGACTCATAATTGAACGTTATCAGATTTCCTATCACATCCTCTATCTCTGTGACAGGGTAACATCTTCTTGCCGATGAGTTTGTTTCCCAGCCATACTTAACCTTACGCCCGTCTGGATAAATAGCTGTGAAGTAAGAAACAACTCCGTTGGAAGCAAGGTGCTTCATTACCTTGATGTTTCCTGAAACTGTCTCAAATTGATAGGTAGGTGTATATGAGTCAGTATTCTTTACAAGACGAACTCCATCAAGGTTCCAAACCGCATCTGAAGAAGAGGGATCAGGAGCCGTCCAACCTCCGTCATAGTACGGAGATTTTCCGGACACTGTGATAGAGGATAGTCCACCAATACTCCATCCATAACCAGCGATGCCATTAGAGCCCTGACTGTTATATTGAAGAGAAATCTGAGGAACCAGACCATAACCAGGAACGGTTGCTATCGGGATGTTGTAAGTTCTTGCTCCAGTTGGCGAAATGCCTGATGCAATCGGAATCCCTGCTACAAGAAGGCTTGTGTCAATCGCATCAGCGGCAGACCTCTGAAATGCTGCCTTTTTCAAGCCATTGACTCTCTGCATCCTTAATATCTGTCTGGCAGAAATGGCAATGCGCTCAGAATTTTCAGCAGTCACCGATGCCGGCTCCACAAAAGCTTGCGACACCAATGTGAACGAAGAATCCCCCCTTTCGTTCACCTCATATCTTTCATTATACCGTTCATCAACGCATCGGCTTCGTTGTCCATTTGCCAAAATCGGCATTATCAATGCAACTAAAGCTAAAACCGTGACTGCGCTTACTCTTTTACCCATAAATCTTTTCTTTATCCGTCTTCTGAAATAGTTGATATTGTATCAATTATATTTCAAAAAAATTGGTTCCGCGGATACTTAATGACAACAAAAACAATCCGTATCTTTCAATTTACAAATCAAATTCACCATAGAAATTCACGCCATCGGAAAGAGTTACCGAAATGCGATAGTAACCGGTTCCGGAAAGAGGCAAAAGAAGTGTCGTTGTAGAGATCTGATCATAATACGAAGCATAATCTCCAGTTGTAAGATTCTCAATCTCGACTTCAACAGAAACAACTTTATTGGCAGAAAGAAAAATCGTGTTGGCATTACCTACCAAATAACAAGATAATTCGAAAGGATCTCGTTTCGGTACTTTATGGTTCAAAGAAGAATCTTCGTTTGTCTTATGCATAGTGACTGGTGTAATTACTTCTACACAAGTAGTGGATAACATCTTCGCATAAACGGGAAATGATGCGGCTATACACATCATAAATAAAACCAGAAGGTAAACTTTTCGCATACTCGCTTGTATTATTTTTGTTTGTGCAAATGTATACCTATAATCCTCTAAAAACTCAAAAAGGGGCATTTTTGGCGTTACAGATTTCCGCAATTTGGTAGCATCGAGAACTAAATTTTCAACGTTTTACAAATAGATAAAAACTATTGCTAAAGATGATGCATCCATAAGTCACTGATTATCAATACCCCCCCCTCAGACTGTCTGAAAAGTCGCTTTTAAAGTTCCTGACATTGCAATATCTGGAGGGT
>ENA-UONY01001776-UONY01001776.1-human-gut-metagenome-genome-assembly--contig:-CS9-NODE-1776-length-16881-cov-4.271485_pt1 | contig 16881 bp, 17 predicted proteins | sample MGYA00242465_ERZ724012 | MGnify/ENA metagenome assembly ERZ724012 | reverse complement strand
TCACCTTGCAGATTCTCATCAAATCGTCTCCTCTTCACCGGGTTCCCTCACTCAGGCCTCGCCGGTACAATTGCCTCGTTCCGGAAAACCCGCCAGGGATTCTCCTCCAGTAAAATTTCCGCATACCGCCAGGATAAATCCTGGCCAATCATATCCCGCACCTGGGACAGATCCGGGTTGCGATGCTCCACGCTGTGGGCATCGCTGGCTACCACATGTGCAAGTCCGCGCTCCAGAAGCCACCAAGCCGTCTGCTTTGACGCCGCGCCCATACGGCCTAGGATCGTTCCCTTGTTCAGCTGAAGAACGTAGCCCTGGCGGAACCAGCCGGCCGCCATCTCCGGCCTTCTTTGTATTTCGTAGTACCGCTCCGGATGGGCCACCACCGGGATGTATCCCCGGTCCGCCACCAGACGCAGTGTGTCATTCATATAATTCCCGTGCTCGCCAAAGTAAAACTCCACCAGCAAATACCGGGAATCGGCCAGGGTCAGCACCTCCCGCCGGTCCAGCAACTCCGGCAACTCCGCCGTGGCAAACACTTCCATACCGGCCTGCAGCTCCAGCCCACAGCCCAGCTCCCGGAGCCCCTGCTGCAGAAGGTACACATAGCGGCGGTACTCCTGGACAGAGCGCCGCCGTCTCTGGCCCGGCCGGCAAAAGTGGGGCGTGGCAATGATGCGCTCTGTCCCGTTTTCCCAAGCCTTCCAGGCCATGGAGCACGCCTCTTCCACACTGCCGGCGCCATCATCCACACAGGGGAGAATGTGGCAATGCATATCTGTCACGGCGGTACTCCTTTCTCACAAGGGTTCAGGCTGCACAATATAGGTCAGCAGTAAAGTATTATACCATAACCAACGCTGATGCGCAACAAATTTCTCCCCGTTTTAAATAATAGTCTTTCCCTTTTGGCCGAAGGTCCATCCCCCTCGCCTCTTAAGGGAGCATCTGATCACTTCACAGCGGCAAGTGACTCCACAATTCCAGCTGGCAGAGCGCTGCAGCGCCAGTGCGTCTTAAAACAGCAGCGCTTCAGATTGATAACATTATGACCAGAGCGCATGCTCCACAGTGAGCGGGTAGCTTGATTATAGTTGTATCTTTTGCAGGTTGTCAACGGGAAACTGGATCGTACCCCTGCTTTTTGACGTTTTTTACATTGTTTGAGGCATTTCTCAGTTCTGTCTAGATTTTCTCCCAAATTTGTAGTATACTGTGCAAGAAAGATTTTGTGCAGCCGCAAGCGCGCTGCACTCTCTGTCCCGTGATCTTTTAAATTTCATTTCTTGGAGGCCCATATGTTTCGCAAACACAAAGGTAAATTTGCGGCAGGTTCCCGCAACCGCTATCAAAGCGGCAACACTCCACAGAAGCCCCGAAAAAAGAAAAAAGCCTGGCAATGGGTGCTGCTTACCATTTTGCTCATTCTTCTGGCGCTGATTGCCGCCATTGTCATTTTCGTCATCACCTCTCTGAACAAAATTCAGCGGACAGACCCCAATGCAGAGCGCCTGTCCCAGGAGGAATACGACCAGCTTTTGGGCACCGATGAGCTGGATCCCAACGCCACCTACCCCACGGTGGACGAGGATTCCATCACCTTCTCCACCACACCGGAGGGTAAGGTTATCGGCAAGGAGGATTACATCATCAACATCCTCCTCATCGGTCAGGACCGCCGGGAGGGCGAGGGCCGCTCCCGTTCCGACTCCATGATTCTGGTCAGCTTTAACAAAAAGACCAACAAAATCACCATGGCCTCCTTCCTGCGGGATAATTATGTGCAGCTTCCCGATGATTATCTGCCCAACCGGCTGAACGCCGCCTATGCCATCGGCGGCATGGAGATGCTGGACGAGACCCTGGAGATGAATTTCGGCGTCTCCGTGGACGCCAACCTGGAAGTGGATTTCTCCAGCTTCTCCTCTATTATTGATATTTTGGGCGGTGTGGACATCGAGCTCACCGAAGCCGAGGCCAGCCATATGAACGGCGAAGATGGCTGGGGTCTCACTGGCGGCGTTAACCACCTGAACGGTGAGCAGGCCTTGACCTATTCCAGAATTCGGAAGCTGGACTCGGACTTTGGCCGCACCAACCGGCAGCGTAATGTGCTCACCTCCCTGTTCCAGGCCTTTAAAAACATTGATCTCACACAGGCTTTGGGCCTCATCAATGAGATCTTCCCGCTGCTGACCACCGACATGAGCAACGCCGAGATGATCGGTTATGTCACCGACCTGCTGCCCATGCTGGCCAAGGCGGAGCTGACCAGTGTCCACATCCCGGGAGATGACGACTACTACAACGCAACCATTCGTGGCATGATGGTCCTGGTCCCGGATCTGGACGCGTGCCGGGAAGTACTGGCTGAGGCACTCCAGTAACTTCTGCTGGCGAGTCCCTTAAAACCCAATGCGATGGTCTGGAGTCCAAATTGGGCGAAGGCGCCCAGAAGGACCAGCCATCTTACAGATTTCCGTAATAAAAGATGGAGGTAGCACCTCCTGTTGGGTCGCAAAATGACATTTGCAGCACCCAGCATAGAGAATACTAAGGAAAACAGGGGATCAATATGACACAACACAAACCATGGGACCACACAAAGGTCCCGCGGATTCTTCTGCTGCTTTTGTTGGACATCCTGCTCATCAACTTGTCCAGCTTTCTGGCTCTCTTTACCCGTGTGGAACTGGATCTGACCGTACTGTTGGAATCTGGCTTTCTGGACAGCATCTACCGGTATGCACTGATCGACACCGTGTGTACCATTCTCATTTTTTGGCTCTTCCGGTTGTACAACAGCCTCTGGGCCTACGCCGGTACCAACGAACTCACCCGCATTGCCGCCGCTTCCATCGTGGCCGCTACGGTCAAGTACGTAGGTATGCTCCTTCTGGCTATGCCGGCCCCCAGAAGCTTTCCGGTACTGGACTGCATGTTTCTCATGGCCCTTGTGGGCTGCAGCCGCTTGGCTTACCGCTACTTCCGGGACATTTTGCAGCGTAAACGGAAGAGCGGAGCGCAAAAGCGTACCATGCTCATCGGCGCCGGTGACGCTGGTGCCATCGCTCTGCTGGAATTCCAGAACAGCCAGCACTCGTCGAACCACGTGGTCTGCATCATCGATGATGCTTCCCGCAAACGGGGTCAACTGCTGCGGGGCGTCCCCATTGTAGGCGGCCGGGAGAGCATTCTCTCCGCCGCTGATAAATACCACATTCAGGAAATTGTCCTGGCCATTCCCTCTGCCAGTGCCGGGCAGCAGCGGGCCATTCTCTCCATCTGCCAGAAAACCAAATGCACCCTGCGGACCCTGCCCGCCATTTACCAACTGGCAAACGGAGAGGTCAGCATCCAGAAAATCCGCAATGTGGAAATTGAAGACCTGCTGGGCCGCGACTCCGTGCAGGTGGACCCGGCCGGCATCGGAAAATATGTGGCTGGCAAAACCATTCTCGTCACCGGAGGTGGCGGCAGCATAGGCAGCGAGCTTTGCCGCCAGTTGGCCGCCTTCGGCCCTACCCAGCTGATTCTCTTTGACATCTATGAAAACAACGCCTATGATGTTCAGCAGGAGCTGCGCAGGACTTATCCCAACCTGAATCTCACCGTCCTCATCGGCTCCGTCCGGGACCGGAAGCGCCTGGAGGATCTGTTCGCCCGGTACCGCCCGGACCTGGTCTACCATGCTGCTGCGCACAAGCATGTCCCCCTCATGGAGGACAGTCCCTGCGAAGCCGTAAAAAACAACATATTCGGCACCCTGAATGTGGCGGAAATGGCGGACCAGTACGGAGCCAGCCGATTCCTCCTCATCTCCAGCGATAAGGCAGTCAATCCCACCAATGTCATGGGCGCCACCAAGCGGGTCTGTGAAATGATCATCCAGATGTTGGACGTGCGCTCCAAAACCGAGTATGTGGCCGTGCGGTTCGGCAATGTTCTGGGCTCCAACGGCAGCGTCATTCCTCTGTTCAAAAAGCAGATTGCCGCCGGCGGTCCTGTGACCGTCACCGACCCCCAGATCATCCGGTACTTTATGACCATTTCCGAGGCAGTCTCCCTGGTACTCCAGGCCGGTGTTTACGCCAAGGGCGGCGAGATTTTTATCTTGGACATGGGCGACCCCGTTCGAATTGATGACCTGGCGCGGAACATGATCCGCCTGTCCGGTTTTGAGCCGGATGTGGACATTCCCATTGTCTATACCGGCCTTCGCCCCGGTGAGAAGCTGTTTGAGGAACTTTTGCTGTCCGGCGAAGGGATGCGTAAGACCCAAAATGATCTCATCTACATTGGCAAGGATCAGCCCTTTGATGGTGAGGTGTTGCAAGCCCAGCTTCGATCCCTCTACCAGGCCGCGACCCAGGGGCGGGATGTTCGGGGTCTGCTGGCCCAAATCGTTCCGGAATACCGGGTTCCAGTCCACGCCTGAAAAGCAGCCGGCATAAGGAAAGCGTGCTACAGCATGTCATGGGGTTTCGCCCAGTCACGGTGCTGAAGCACGCTTTTTATGCACCTTGGCAGCCCACCGGAGCAGCTGGGGCCGCAAAGGCCGCAGAACCCGCCACAGGCCCCAGAGCGCCCGTTGGTCCAGCCGTCTGGCCGGAAACGCCTTGCCCCCATCCCGGCTGATCCAGGTCACCACCCCCAGAATCTGTTCCAGTCCCACAGTCTCCGTCCAGGTCTGGCCATCTCCCCCCACCTGAACCAAGCCGCCGGCATCCCGGCGCAGAACCCGGTGGAGGACCAGGGCGTGTCCACCCTCCCGGCAAAACAAAATTACATCCCCCACCCGGGGACTCTGGTACCGGGTTCCCCGAATGTATACCACATCCCGGCGGTGCCGCAGAAAGGGAACCATACTGCCGCCGGTCACCAGAAGCGGCACCAGCAGGTCCTCCTCCAGAAGGGCTGGGAAGGACTGAGCCGCCTCCTCCGGCGTCACCGTCCGAAACTCCGCCATATGCCCCATTTTTATGGCTCCTCTGGGCTTCGGCTCTTTTTTTTCAGCTTGTGCCGGTTTCCCTGTTCATCCACCAGATAGGTGCGCTCCAGCTGTGCCGTCAGATTCTCCCGAATGGAATCCAGATAAATCCGTCGCAGCCTGTCCCGTTCGGAAGACTCCGCTGGGGTCAGGCCCTCTGTCTTGGCTTTCCTTGCCAGCTCGTTGATTCTTGTAATCACATCTTCGATCATTGCAATCCGCCTCGCTTCACTTGAATTTTTCAATTTCCACCGAGATCCGGCCCTTCCGCGTCTGTCCCTTGATCTCTGCCAGCCGGATTTTTCCCATTCCCCGCAGGGAAATCACAGCGCCAGAAGCCACCTGCCGGTCCGGCTTCTGGCAGGGCAAGCCGTCCACTGCCGCCCCACCGGACAGCACCAGCTCCGCCGCCCGGGCCCGGCTCAGCCGGAAGCCCGCCCCAATCACGCTGTCCAGACGGCACGAGGCCAGCGTCCCCCGGACGGTCTCCGTCTCCGGGAGGGGAATTCGGGCCTCCTCCAGGGGGACTTCCTCCAGATGCAGCCGGGTTCGCCCTGCACTTGGGAGATTTTGCAGCACATAGGGAGCCATTTCCCGCAGGAGGAAGAAGTCGCAGGAGCCACGGCCCACGCAAATGTCTCCAACCGTCTCCCGCTTGATTCCAGCGCCCATGAGGCTCCCCAGAAAGTCCCGATGGGTGAGGCAATCCGCCTCAAAATAGCTGGCGCGGATGCAGGTGACAGGCCCCTCGGTATACAGGCAGTCCGCCTCCAGATAGGGCGGCAGATAGCAGGCTGCCGCCCGCTCCGCCCCAGGATAGCCCCCAAAAAAGGTCAGCATCTCCTCCCCCATAAGGCGGCGCACCAGCTCCTGCTCCCTCAGCGAGAGGAAGCAGCTGAAGGCCGGAATCTCCCGCCGCTGCCCTGCCGACAGCCGCTCCCAAACCCGGGCCAGCAGCACCCGGTCCTCCGGAGTCTGGGCCAGACGCTCCAATTTTTCCTTTGGTCCCATTGCCACTCCCCCCAACCGACTGGAATATCCTTGTCATTATACCCCATTTCATCCCAAATTCCTAGGCCCAAATTCCCCTTGACAATGGGCATGTATATAGCCAAGGCTCGTTCCTTGTGTAGGGGCGGACTACTGGGCCGCCCGGCAGGAACAGTCCCACCCTTCCCCCATCTCTGACAAATTCGTACTGCCTACCGGCGGTGCGTCCAGGTGGCCGCACCCTACGAAGCGCGGGGCTACGGCACCCTACGGCTCAGTGGGCAGTATGCTAGGCACATGCCCCGGGGGGAGCTGCCGCTCCAGGGCATCCCAGGGGGCAGCCCTGGCAGCACCGTTGCCACATTGGGATGTCTCGCAGAAGCAGAGCGTCAAGAATTTCTCTATCCCCCCTGAAATTAAAGAATCCTTAAGAAAGCAGCCTCTTTCATCTTAAACCTCCCGGGGATATAATGAAGAGGCGGAGAGGTGAAGCACATGTACAACATTCTGATTTGTGACGACCAGCCGGACATTGTAAATGCCCTGAAAATTTATCTGTCCATGGGCGACTACCGTCTGTTTGAGGCCCATACCGGACGTCAGGCAGTGGAGCTCGTCCAGAAGGAAGAGATCCATTTGATTCTCATGGACATCATGATGCCGGAAATGGACGGTATCGCCGCCACACAGCGCATCCGGGAGTTTTCCAACGCTCCCATCATTTTACTCACAGCCAAAAGTGAAAACGAAGACAAGGTCCTGGGTCTCAACATGGGGGCCGACGACTATATTACCAAACCTTTTGTGCCCATGGAGGTTCTGGCCCGGGTCCGGTCCCAGCTCCGGCGGTATACCCTTTTGGGGGGGCAGGCCCCAGAGAAGCCCAGCGTCCTCACCATTGGCGGCATCTGCCTGGACGACGAGGCCAAGACCGTCACTGTGGACGGGGAACCTGCCAATCTCACTCCCATGGAGTTTGCCATTTTGCGGCTGCTCATGTCCAATCCCGGAAAGGTCTATTCCTCCCGGGCTCTCTATGAAGCGGTATGGAACGAGGCCCCCCTGGGCAGCGAGGGAGCCGTGGCGGTACACATCCGCCACCTCCGGGAGAAAATTGAAATCAATCCCTCAGAGCCCCGGTATCTGAAGGTAGTCTGGGGTCAAGGATACAAGATGGAGGGAGGAAAGCCCTGATGTACAACACCCGCTACAGCCTTGCCCTGAAAACCGGCTGTTTTCTGCTTCTGCTTGTAGCCCTGGTAGCAGGTGTGGCAGGAGGTGTGGCCGCCTGTTATCTGGCCGATCAAGGAGCCTATACCCTGGCCCGGAAGGACCTGCTGGAGCAGGGGCTGCAAGAGCGGTGCAGCAGCATCGCCGACAACGTGGCCCGGGCCTATGCCCAGGAGGTTTTTGGCTCGCCGGAGGAAGAGCTGCCCAGCAACCTGTTTGGATATGCCTACGATGGGCGTTGGCAGTTGTATCCTGAATATTACAGCGGAAAAAGTAACTACCGCTACGAAATCCGAGACGCATCCGGCACACTTCTAAAAACCACCTACCAGGGCGAGGAATCCCTGTGCACCCAAACCAGCACCGTGCGGGTAGATTCCGTTTTGATTGCCGAACTCCACCCTACCGGTATACCAGGTGAAACCGTCTCTCCGCTTCAGGAGGAGCCCGATACCGTTTTGGAGGTCGCCGACGGTGACACCTTCTGGTATCGGAAAACGGTGGATCTCACCTACTCTGTCACCGGCTATGTGCTGAAGGACATGGCTTATGACGACACCTTTTCCCAGTATGCCACCCTGGTAGGGGCCATGTACCAGTACCGGTTTGTGCTGGTGGTTCTGGTGTCCGTCTGCCTGGCCGCCCTGCTGTGCCTCACGGTCTATCTGCTGAGCGCGGCTGGACGTCGCCCGGACCAGGAGGGTATTTTCTTGAATCCCCTGGACCGGGTACCCGGAGACCTGTACCTGGTAATCCTTGGCACCGGTTTTGCAGGCCTTTTGGCTCTGTTTCATCAATCCTTCTATTGGCCCGGCTGGATCACCCTGGTCACAGGGGTTGGGTGCCTCATTGTAGGCGGCATCCTGGTGATGGCAGCCCTCCTGTCCCTGGCCACCCGGGTGAAGTATGGAAAGGGGTATTGGTGGCGCCATTCCGTCATAGGCTTCTGCCTTTTGACCCTGCTGCGTGGTTCTTTGTACCTGCTCCGGGGCATCCGCTCCGTATTTCGGATGCTCCCCGTCATCTGGAAATGGCTGCTCACCGGTACAGCCGCAGCCTTGATTACCTTGGTGTGCCTCAATCCCGTCACCTCTGGACTGGGAATGCTGATTGTCCTGGGGATGTGGACCCTCCTCATCGTGTATCCCGCCTGGTCCCTGGGCAAGCTTCGGGAGGCCGCCCGGCACATGGCTCAGGGGAATCTCCAGGAAAAGCTGGACCCCACCCATCTCCACGGTTCCTTCCGCCAGATTGCCCAGGACCTGAACGCCTTGGGTCAGGGAGCTAGTCTGGCCGTGGAGCGGCAGCTGAAGTCTGAGCGCATGAAAACAGAACTCATCACCAATGTCTCCCACGATATTAAGACCCCCCTGACCTCCATCGTGAACTACGTGGACCTCCTTCAGAAGCCCCACACCCCCGCTGAAGGAGAGCAATATTTGGAGGTACTGGCCCGGCAATCTCAGCGGCTCAAAAAGCTGACCGAGGACCTGGTGGAAATGTCCAAGGCCTCCTCCGGCAGCATCCCGGTGAATCTGGCCCCGGTCAACGTGGTGGAGCTGGTAAACCAAGCCCTGGCAGAATATGAGGAAAAGCTGGCCCGGGCCAACCTGCCCGTGGTCCTCACCGCTCCCCAGCCGGAGATCCTGGTCTCCGCCGACGGCCGCCTCTTTTGGCGGGTCATGGACAATCTCCTGGGCAACTGCGTCAAATACGCCCAGGCAGGAACCCGGGTCTATGTAGATGTTGTAAAATATGAAAAAAAGGTTATGATTTCTGTGAAGAACATCTCCCGAACGGAGCTGAATCTGCCGGCAGAGGAGCTCATGGAGCGCTTTGTCCGAGGCGATAGCGCCCGGAACACCGAGGGCAGTGGTCTGGGATTAAACATTGCCAAGACCCTCATGTCCCTGCAAAAAGGCAAGCTGAACCTGGTCATAGACGGCGACCTGTTCAAAGCCGTCCTCCTCTTCGATTGCCTGACCCCCACCCCGGAAGAAGACGCCCCATAGGCGTACAGCTGAGGGGGGAAGTCCCGCATAAAACGCACTGGAGCGGCAGCTCCCTTGGCTTCCCCCGGGGGAAGGCAGGGCGCACCCGCATCCGTGCAACATCCCCATCAGCATTTGGACCCCACAGAAAGGAACCGTGACGCCCCTATGTCTCTATCTGAAAAGAAGAAAAAGCGGCTTTTGACCGTCATCATCGTCCTGTCCCTCATCCTCATGGGACTGGTCACCTGGCTGGTAGGCAAGCCTCTGGTACAATTTGCCAAGGACCCCAACGGTTTCCGGGCTTGGGTGGATGCCCACGGAATCTGGGGGCGGGTTCTGTATGTAGGCATGGTGGTTTTCCAGGTTTTGGTGGCCCTGATCCCCGGCGAGCCCCTGGAGATTGCGGGTGGTTACGCCTTTGGCGCCTGGGAGGGGACCTTCCTGTGCCTGCTGGGAGCCACCCTGGGCAGCACCCTGGTGTTTCTGATCGTCCGCCGGTGGGGCGTTCGGGTCCTGGAGCTGTACTTCCCCAGAGAGAAGATTGAATCCCTTAAATTCATGCAAAACACCCCCAAGGTGCGGGTGGTGGCCTTCTTCCTCATGTTCATCCCCGGCACCCCCAAGGATCTCATCAGCTATTGCATGGGTCTGACCAAAATCCGGCTGTCCGAATGGATCATCCTCAGCACCGTAGCCCGCATCCCCTCCATCGTCACCTCCACCGTCGGCGGCGACGCCCTGGGCGGCCAGGATTACCGCTTCGCCATTTGGGTCTTCGCCATCACCCTGGCCATCAGCCTCCTGGGCGGGCTCATCTACAGCGTTTACACCAAACGCCACAGTCTCAAATCCATCCCCCAGAAAAAGGGCCTGGAAAACACCTGAAAAGGAGGAGCTTGAATTGGAGCACGAGGACTTTCTGCTCTTTGTCAGCCGCCTGGCTATGGCCTCCCGGCTGAGTCAGGAGGCCGCCTTCCTGCAGCATGGTGTAACCCGGTGCCTGCTGCACAGCATCGCCGTGGCCTATTACTGCGACCGTCTGGCAGCGCGTCTTCAGCTCCTCCGCTTCCAGCGGCGGCAGCTGCTGCGGGGCGCCCTGCTTCACGACTACTTTCTCTATGACTGGCATGATCCGGACCCCTCCCACCGGCTCCACGGCTTTCACCACCCCGCCCGGGCCTTACACAATGCCCGGCAGGATTTCAGCCTGGACCCGGTGGAGCAAAATATCATTCTGCGCCACATGTTTCCCCTGACGCTCATCCCGCCCAAATACCGGGAGGCAATTCTGGTATGTCTGGTAGATAAGGGCTGTTCCCTGTATGAGGTCTTTGCCCGCCATCCCTACAGCAACTGGCGGATTCAGGCAGCCTGCGCCCTGGTCCTGCAGAGCGCTCCCGCTTCCCCTTCTTGTCCCCATAAAAACTGAAAAAAGAATCGCCATCTGCGGGCACAGAACGGAGTTTTCCGATTTCTGTGCCCGTTTCCAGGTTTTATATGGGGCTTGACACCAAAATTTAAGAAACTCCCACTTCCATTTTCCCGGAAAACCCTGTATAATTATGCCCATGATGAAAAAAGAATTGAATTTGAACCCTCTGGACCGGCGGGGTTCCTTCCCCTTTTACGCCATTGCGCCTGTGACCGGTACCCTCGCGTGCAACATGCTCACCTATTATGGCAGCCGTCTCATTACCCGGGGCCTGCCCCACTGGGATCTGACCCTGCCGCTGGACCGTTGGATTCCCTTGGTTCCGTCGGCGATTTCCGTGTACATTTTGGCCTTCTTATCCTGGGTAGTGGGCATTTGGGTCATCGCCCGGGAGAGTCCTGCCGTCTGCTACGAGGTTTTGGCCGGAGAGCAAATCGCCAAGCTCCTGTGCCTTGTCTGCTTTTTTTTCCTGCCCACTACCATGGAGCGGCCAGAGGTCACCGGCAGCGGCCTGTTCCCTTGGCTGACCCGGCTCATTTACCGGCTGGATACCCCGGACAACCTGCTTCCCTCCATCCACTGCCTGGAAAACTGGCTTTGCTTCCGTGGTGCCCTCCGCTGCCGGAAGGTGGGGCGGGGGTATCGGCTTGGGATGTTCCTCTTTGCGCTTATGGTGTTCGCCTCTACCCTGCTGGTGAAGCAGCATCTGGTACTGGATGTGATTACCGGCGTTGCGGTGGTAGAAATTGGTCTCTTTCTCTCCCGGCGGACCGGCGCAGGGCGGCTCTATGAGCGGTTGAACCGCCGGTTGGGCATTTCTGTATGAAAAAACGAAATCATCTCATTTTATGGCTCGTCTTATTTCCCCTGCTGGCAGTTGCTGCGGTGTACGCCGTGGTTTCCGCCAACCAGAGCTTTTCCTCAGATGTATTTTGGACTTATTTGTCCCAGGTGCAGCCGGTATGGCTGGCTGCGGCTGTGGGCTGCACCCTGTGTTACATTTTTTGGGAGGGACTGAGTCTGCACACCATCTGCCGCCGTCTGGGCAGTCCCTTCAACTTAGGGCACGGCATCGTCTGGTCTGCCGCGGACATTTTCTTCTCCGCCGTTACCCCCTCTGCCACTGGCGGGCAGCCTGCCTCCGCTTGGTGCATGCTCCGGACCGGTGTGCCGGGCTCTGTCTGCTCCGTGGCTCTGCTCCTGAATCTGGTGCTTTACACCTTGTCCATTTTGGTGATTGCCCCCATCGCCATTGCCCTGTGCCCTGGCATCTTTTGGGGCTTCAGCCTCCCGGCTCGCTGGCTGATTGCTGTGGGGGCGGTTTTGCAGCTGGCTTTGGCCGGGCTGTTTCTTCTGCTCCTGATCCGCCCGGGCCTGGTGGAGCGCCTGGCAGGCTGGTGCCTGGACCTCCTGGCCCGGGGCCGCATGCGCCCCCGGGCCGAGCGGTGGCGGGCCGCCTTGGCTGCAAAAATGCCGGATTACCGGTGCTGTACCCGGGCCTTGCGCCGGGACTGGCGTCTCTTGGCCGCTGCTTTCTCCTGCAACCTCCTGCAGCGGCTGTCCCTGCTTCTGGTGCCGGTGTGCCTCTTTTTGGGCTCTGCAGGGGCTCCGGAGCAGGCGCTTCCCGCAGCCGCCATCCAGGCCTGTATTGTCCTGGGCTCCAACGCCGCGCCGCTGCCAGGCGCTATGGGCGTGGCAGATTTCCTCTTCCTGGACGGCTACGGTCCCCTGGCCCAAGACCCTGTAAGCATGGAGCTTGCCAGCCGGGGTATCTCCTTCTACGGCTGCTTTCTTCTGTGCGGCCTCATTCTGCTGGCCGTTGCGCTGGCATCCGGAATCTATAGAAAGAGAGCGAAACTATGATTGGCTTTTACGATTATACGGTTGTTCTGACCTATTGCTCCATCATTTCCGCCATTGTGGGCATTGTCCTGTCCCTGGGTGCGACAGCCCATCCCCAGTGGGCGGTGCTCCTGCTGCTCCTGTCTGGATTGTGTGATGCTTTCGATGGGAAGGTAGCCCGGACCAAGAAAAACCGAACCAAAGCCATGCAAAGCTTTGGCATCCAGATTGATTCTCTGGCGGACATTGTGGCTTTTGGCATTCTGCCGGTATGTATTGGCCTGGCTCTGTGGCACTATAGCGCCGACAAGGCCGAGGCTGGGGCCTTTGTTCTGCCATATTTCGTCCCCATTTTCATCTCCTGCCTGTACATTCTGGCGGCTGTGGTTCGCTTGGCTTATTTCAACGTAACCGAGGAGGAGCGCCAGAGCGCAGGGGCCTCCAAGCGGGAGTTCTACACCGGGCTTCCCGTGACCTCCGCCTCCCTCATCTTCCCCACCCTGGTCCTCCTCCAGCGGATCACCCGGGCGGATCTGTGCTGGCTGTACCACGCTGTGATGCTGGCCACCGCCGGCGCCTTTGTGGGAAAATTCCATGTGAAAAAGCCCAATCTTCGAGGCATTCTCATTTTGGTCACACTGGGCGCAGCAGAATTTCTCCTGTTTTTGCTGCTGCGGCTTCCAACGCGCCATGGGTAAGGGCTCCGAATCCTCCCCCCCCCTGTCCTTCCTCTACAGAACTGTGGCGGGCCGGTTCCTCCTGAAGGGACTCACCGCTCCGGCCTTGTCCCGTCTGGCTGGCCGGTATCTGGATAGCCCCCTATCCAGGATTCACATTCCAGGATTTGTCCGCCGGAACCGGATTGACCTCACCGGCTGCGAAAAGCAAGTCTTCTCCAGCTTCAACGATTTCTTCACCCGAACCCTGCGGCCGGACCAGCGTCCTGTGGACATGGACCCCACCGCCCTGATTTCTCCCTGCGATGGGCGGCTGTCTGTGTACCAAGTCGATCCCTCTCAGATGTTCCGCGTCAAAGGCAGCTGGTACAGCCTGCCGGACCTTCTGGGAGACGGAGAAGCGGCCAGGCGGTACACCGGCGGCCTCTGTCTGATATTCCGCCTGTGCGTAGATGACTATCACCGGTACTGTTACATCGATTGGGGGACCAAGGGAGAAAATCACTTCCTGCCTGGGGTGCTGCACACCGTGCGGCCCATTGCTCTGGCCAACTGCCCGGTGTTCCTCCAAAACAGCCGGGAATACACCATCCTGGAAACGGAGCATTTCGGCACCGTCACTCAGGTGGAGGTGGGCGCCCTGCTGGTGGGCCGCATTCAAAATCACCACGGTCCCGGCCCCTTCCAAAAGGGCCAGGAAAAGGGCCTGTTCCTGTTCGGCGGCTCCACCAACCTCCTGTTTCTGGAGCCTGACCAGGTGAACCTCCTGCCGGAGCTTCAGGACCAAAGCCAGGAGGGCCAGGAAGTCCCCGTCCGCCAGGGTCAAGCCTTGGGTTACGCTCTGTCCGCCAGGTGTAAGCTTTTACAGAACGTGTAGGGTCAACGCCCCAGTTACACGCCTCCTGCGCCGCCGTCCGGCATAGACGGCGGCCTTTTTGCATATGGTAGAACCAAACAGGAACGGGAGGGCGGACCATGGGGACAAGAGTAACGGAACTGCGGTGCAAAGAGGTAATCAATATTACAGACGGCCTGCGTCTGGGCTTTGTATCCGATGTGGAGGTTCAGCTTCCAGAGGGAAAAATCCTGGCCCTGGTGGTGCCGGGCCCCTGCCGCTTCTTTGGCCTGTTCGGACGGAAGGATGACTTTGTCATTCCCTGGAACTGCATCCGCCGCATCGGCTCCGACATCATCCTGGTAGAATTGGAGCCGAACAAATGCCGGGTCCCCCGCCCAAAACCCAGGTGGTTTTGATCCCTCACGGGTTCGCCTTTCAGTGATCTGATGGCATCGCAGAAATTTGCCTGAGATTGTGAAAAAAGTGGAAAATTCCGAAAAAAACACTTGCAATTGGGATTTCCATTTGTTACAATGTCCTAGCGTGGCGTAAAGCGCCATAGCTTCAAAACCACACACCCGGGGATCAGGCCCGCAGGTGCCGCCAAGGCGGTGCGTTCCTGAGATGATCGGGGTGGAGGCAAAACAAAAAAGGAGAAACAACATTATGGCAATCGTATCTATGAAGCAATTGCTGGAAGCCGGCGTACACTTCGGCCACCAGACTTTTTTTTTTAATGATAATTTGTCCACCTATATCTACACCGAGCGGAACGGGATCTATATCATCGACCTGCAGAAGACCGTGAAGAAGCTGGAAGAGGCTTACTCCTTCGTGCGGGAGCTGGCTGCCAACGGTGAGAGCGTTCTCTTCGTGGGCACCAAGAAGCAGGCTCAGGACGCCATTAAGGAAGAGTCCGAGCGGGCCGGCCAGTTCTACGTCAACGCCCGTTGGCTGGGCGGTATGCTGACCAACTTCCGCACCATGCGGACCCGGATCGACCGGCTGGCACAGCTGCGGAAGATGGAAGAAGACGGCACCTTCGCTATGCTCCCCAAGAAGGAAGTCATCAAGCACCAGGGCGAAATCGCCAAGCTGGAGAAGTACCTGGGCGGCGTGAAGGAAATGAAGAAGCTCCCCGGCGCTCTGTTCATTGTAGATCCCCGGAAAGAGCGCAACGCCATCGCCGAAGCCCGGAAGCTGGGCATTCCCATTGTGGCCATTGTGGATACCAACTGTGATCCCGACGAGATTGATTACGTGATCCCCGGCAACGATGACGCCATCCGCGCCATCCGCCTCATTGCCGCTACCATGGCCAACGCCGTGACCGAAGGCCGCCAGGGTGAGAGCTACAGCGAAGAGCCCGCCCCCGCTGCCGCCGAGGCGCCCGAGGCCCCTGCCGCTGAATAAAGCATCCAATTGAGGGGCTGTTGCCAGACGGAACGGTCAGGATATGTCCTGGTCCCCCGCTCTTGGTGACAGCCTCTTCCAAGAAATGAAGACGTTGATTAGGAGGATATCATTATGGCATTTACTGCTGCTGACGTAAAGAAACTGCGCGAGATGACCAACGTAGGCATGATGGACTGCAAGAAGGCCCTGACCGCCTCCGACGGCGATATGGACAAGGCCGTGGAATGGCTCCGTGAAAAGGGCCTGGCCGCTGCCGCCAAGAAGTCCGGCCGGATTGCCGCTGAGGGCGCTGTCTGCGCCATCGTGGAAGACGGCGTGGGCGCCATTGTGGAAGTCAACTGCGAGACTGACTTCGCCGCCCAGTCCGACAAGTTCACCGGCTTTGTGAAGGATGTGGCTGACGCCGTTGTGAAGTCCGCTCCTGCCGACCTGGACGCCCTGCTGGCCGCCTCTTATCCCAACAGCGATAAGACCGTGGGCGAGATGATCCCGGAGAAGGTCCTGGTCATTGGCGAGAACCTGAAGGTTCGCCGTTTCGCCCGGTACTCCACCGGCGTGACCGTTCCCTATATCCACATGGCCGGCCGCATCGGCGTGCTGGTCAACATGGAAGTCGAGGGCATCGAAGCCTCCGCCCTGACTGAGCTGGGCAAGGACCTGTGCATGCAGGTCGCCGCTATGAACCCCTCCTTCTGCGACAAGGCTGACGTAGACCAGGCCACCCTGGACAAGGAGAAGGAAATCCAGCTGGCCCTCATGGACAACGACCCCAAGATGGCCTCCAAGCCCCTGCAGGTGAAGGAAAAGATCGTCCTGGGCAAGATGAGCAAGTACTACGAGGAGAACTGCCTGATGCAGATGGAGTTCGTCAAGGAGAAGGGCGTCTCCGTGGAGCAGCATGTGGCTGCCGTTGCCAAAGAGCTGGGCGGCAAAATCGCCGTCAAGTCCTTCGTCCGCTACGAGCGGGGCGAGGGCATCGAGAAGAAGCAGGAAGACTTCGCCGCAGAAGTCGCCGCTCAGATGAACATGGGCAAATAAAACGCTAAACCTGCTGCAAAAGTGAATGGTTCAGACCAATCCCCCTGAAATTTCAGCGGGAACCGTCTTGACCGTTCCTTTTGCAGCAGTTCTTTATTTTTTAAGACATACTGGGGCAGAGCTTCCTCTACTCAATACGCAATGATGGTCCTTCAAAGCGAAAATAAAGCCGTTAAATCTATTTATTCTTTCTATTTCCACGATTTATCTGGCTGCATCGATTTCCATATTTTATAACCATGCCATCTTTGCAGATGAACACAATTTACATATGGCCGAAATCATGGGCGGTGATTTCTACCTACATGTGGTCTGGCTTCGCCAACTGCTTCTGTCTATCCTCTGCGTGGTCAGCGGGGCGGGTATCTTTGTCAAGAAAAACAAATAATATTTCAAGGTTGCTCACTTTCCCACCGATCTATGCATTCACA
>ENA-UONY01001770-UONY01001770.1-human-gut-metagenome-genome-assembly--contig:-CS9-NODE-1770-length-16918-cov-6.663464_pt1 | contig 16918 bp, 9 predicted proteins | sample MGYA00242465_ERZ724012 | MGnify/ENA metagenome assembly ERZ724012 | reverse complement strand
GGGCTTGCCGCAGCCGTATTTCTCGCCGCGGTCGTAGTAGATCTCGGAGCAGGGGCCGCACGGGCCGCTGCCGTGCTCCCAGAAGTTATCTTCCTTGCCGAAGCGGAAAATGCGCTCCGGGGCGATGCCGATCTCGTCGTGCCAGATGTTCCAGGCCTCGTCGTCGTCGAGATAAACGCTCGGATACAGCCGGTCGGGATCGATGCCGACCCAGTCGGGGGAGGTCAGGAATTCCCACGCCCAATGGATGGCTTCGCGCTTGAAGTAATCGCCGAAGGAGAAGTTGCCGAGCATTTCAAAATACGTGCCGTGGCGCGCCGTTTTGCCGATGTTCTCGATATCGGGCGTGCGGATGCACTTCTGGCAGGTCGTCACGCGGTGGCGCGGCGGCTCCTCTTCTCCGGTGAACCAGGTTTTCATGGGGCTCATGCCGGCGTTGATGAGCAGAAGCGAGGGGTCGTTGCGGGGGATCAGCGAGAAGCTGGGCAGACGCAGATGACCTTTTGTCTCAAAGAAGGAGAGATACATCTCCCGCAGCTCATTGAGTCCGAAATTTTTCATACTAACCTCCAAAAACAAATACACCCCGCCCCTGAAATACAGGGGCGGGGAAAAACATTCCACGCGGTACCACCCTGATTGCGGCCATTCTCAGCCGTATCTCGTGCGCCCGATAACGGAGGCGGACCGCCGCGCTCTTCGCGCGAAGGCTCGAAAGTGGCTGCCGCGGCGCCGGACGAGGGGCTTTCAGCCTCCCCCTCTCTCTGTAGACCGTATCAGCGCGGCTTGCTTCGTCATAGCCCAAAAATCTTATACATTCTATCACGAAATATCCGCTTGTCAACCGGGAAAATGACTCTTTCCGGCGCTTTTTCCGCAGCGGAAAAACATACTACTTGCTATCAATGCGCAAAAGTGTTACCTTTATAAAGGGTTTTTATGCTTCTGATGCGTTTATACTATCCCAGGGAGGGGAAAAAATGCCGGACTGCGGCCACGGACTCGTTTCCGTTCTCATGAGCGTATATAACGGCGCTTCCACGCTGGAAAAGGCGGCGGCGTCCATTCTGGCGCAGACGTACCGCGATCTGGAGCTCATCCTCTGCGACGACGCCTCCACAGACGGCACATGGCGCATCATGCAGCGCATTGCCGCCTCGGATGCGCGCGTAACGATCTTCCAAAATGAAACGAATCTCGGTCTCGGCGCTTCGCTCAACCGCTGTCTTTCGCGCGCGGGGGGCGAATATATTGCCCGGCAGGACGCTGACGATCTCTCCGATCCCGACCGGATCGAACGGACGATGGACTTTCTGCTCTCGTCCGGCGCGCCCTACGCCGCATGCGGCGTGCGCGTATTCGATGATTCCGGCGTTTGGAGCACGCGGCAGTTTCCGCAGAAGATCACAAAGCACATCATCGCACAGAAGAATCCTTTCTTTCACCCGACGATGATCTTCCGCCGCGCGGTGATTGAGAGCGTGAACGGCTACCGCGTCGCGCCGGAGACGCGCCGCACGGAGGACTACGATCTCGTGATGCGGCTGGCAGCAGCCGGCGAAATCGGGGAAAATTTACAGGCGATCCTCTACTCGGTATATGAACCGCAGGAGGCCTATCTCCGTCACAATGCCAAAACGCGTCTTTATGAAGTGCGCGTCCGCGCGCACGGGCTGCGCGCGATGGGCTCCCCGGCTTCGGATTATATCTATCTTGTGAAACCCCTCATCATGGCGTGCGTCCCGCGCGGCATGATGCGCTCGGTAAAGCGGCTGCAATGGAAATGGCAGAGCCGCAACGGAAAAAAGTGAGGAACACCGGATCATGGCATTCAACAAAGGCTACGTAAAAGAAAAAATGGAGGGCTTCCGCCGCTTCACGCCGCTGCTGCGCGAGCTTGTGGTGCGCGACATCAAGGTGCGCTACCGCCATTCCGCGCTGGGGCTCGTGTGGACGGTGCTCAACCCGCTTTTGATGATGGTCGTCATCACGATCGTCTTTTCCACGCTCTTCAAGCAGAATATCCCGAATTTCCCGATCTACTATCTTTCGGGCTCGCTCATTTTCGCGTTCAATTCGGAATCGACGACGACCGCGCTCAACTCGATCATATCCAACGCCTCCCTCATCAAAAAGGTCTATATCCCGAAGTACCTTTTCCCGCTCTCGAATGTGCTTTCGGGGCTTGTGAATCTCGGGTTTTCGCTCATTGCGATGTTCATCGTGATGCTCATTACCGACGCGCCGTTCCACGCGACGCTCCTGCTGCTCCCGATCCCCATTTTCTATACGTTCCTCTTCTCCGTCGGGCTCGGCATCCTGCTCTCGGCGGTCACGGTGTTTTTCCGCGATATCGCGCATTTCTACAGCGTGTTCATTCTCGCATGGACATACTTTACCCCCATCTTCTACCCCGTGGAGATACTGCCGGACGTCGTGATGAAGCTCATGCAGCTCAACCCGATGTACCATCTCGTCACCTACATGCGCTCCATCGTGCTCTACGGCGTGTTTCCGAGTTTGAAGGAAAACCTTCTCTGCCTGTGTCTGGGGCTTCTGATGCTCGCGCTGGGGCTTTTCGTATTTTATAAAAAGCAGGACAAGTTTGTCCTGTACGTCTGAGCGGAGGTGCGCCATGGGCAGCGTTATCAAGGTAAACGATGTTTCGATGATGTTCAATCTCAGCTCGGAGAAGATCGACAGCATCAAGGAATATTTCATCAAGGCCGTGCGCCGGGAACTGCATTTTCAGGAGTTCTGGGCGCTGCGGGACATATCGTTCACGCTCGAAAAGGGCGATTCTCTCGGCATCGTCGGGCTGAACGGCTCCGGCAAGAGCACACTTTTGAAGATCGTCTCCGGCATTTTGAAGCCGACGAAGGGCACTGTGGAGACCTACGGCAGCATTGCGCCCCTCATCGAGCTCGGCGCAGGATTTGACGCCAATCTCTCCGCGCGCGAGAACATCTATCTCAACGGCGCGATCCTCGGCTACAGCCGCTCGTATATGTCCGAGCGGTTCGACGAGATCATCGAGTTTGCGGAGCTTCAGGATTTTGTAGACACCGCCGTGAAGAACTACTCCTCCGGCATGGTGGCCCGCCTCGGCTTTGCCATTGCGACGATGAACGTGCCGGATATCCTCATCATTGACGAAATTCTCGCCGTCGGCGACTACAAATTCCAGGAAAAGAGCTTTGCGCGCATGCAGGAGATGATCGCCTCCGGCGCGACGGTTGTTTTTGTCTCCCACTCGATCGAGCAGGTGCAGAAGATCTGCAAAAAAGCGCTCTGGCTCGAGCACGGCCATATGCGCATGCTCGGCGACGCGGACGCCGTGTGCGGGGAGTATATGCGTTCATGAGCACCACCGCACCGAAGAAAAAGCGCGTCCTTTTTATCATCAACCAGTTTTTCAAGGGCGGCGCGGAAACCGCGCTCGTGAATCTGCTGCGCACGATGGATGCCTCGCGCTTCGATGTCGATCTCCTCATCTTTGATATGATCGACCTGCCGGGCAGTCTCTCCCTCATCCCGGAGATCCCGGCGTGGGTACACGTTATCAACGTGGCCGAAAACGAAAAGAAGGCCGCGTTCGTGAAAAAAGCGGTCTTCAAGCTGGAGCGGAAGCTCACCGGCACGCAGCCGTTCCGGCGCGGCGCCATCCGCTATCTGCAAGGCCAATATTACGACGCCGCCATCTCCTACGGCGAGTGGTTTTCGAGCGCGCTCTGCGCGCGCTATGCCGCGGCGCGGCGCAAGTACGTATGGATTCATGCGGACATGGACAAGGCCGCCTTCCTCCACCCGGACATTCTGCGCTTTGAAGCGCAGTTTGACGGCTTTCTCTTCGCCTCCCGCCATTCGATGGAGGGCGCGATAAAGAAATATCCGCAGCTTGCCTCCCGCTCTCTGGTTATCCCGAACCGCGTGGACGGTGAGAAGATACTCGCCATGAGCGAAGAAACGCTGCCCATCCCCCTGCCGGAGGACGGCCTGCCGCTGCTCGTGACGGTTGCAAACATCCGCGAGGAGAAAAACCATTTGCGGCAGGTCGAGGCGATGCAGCAGCTCTTTTCCGAGGGGCTGCGGTTTCGCTGGGTGAACATCGGCTCGCTCGCCAACGCCCCGCTCGTGGAAAAGCTGCGGCTGGCCGTACATGATGCGGGGCTGGAGGACTACTTTACGCTGACCGGCCCGCTCGACAACCCCTACGGCGTAATGCGAAAGGCTTCTGCCGTGTGCGTCCTCTCCGACCATGAGTCGTGGTCGATGGTCATCACGGAGGCGAAGGCGCTCGGCGTGCCGGTGATCGCAACGCGCACCTCCGGTGCGCTCGAACAGATCAAAGACGGCAAAAACGGCGTCCTCTGCGGCTTTTCCGATGAAGAGATCGCCGAAAGTCTCCGCGCCTTTCTCACCGGCGGCGCGGCGGACGCGATGCGCCGGAAAAAGGAAACACATACCGCCGCCGGCGCGGCGGGGACGCTGGAAACACTGTTGGAAAACGAAACGAAAAAAGTTCTCTATGTATTCGACGATATAAACTACACGAGCGGCGCACGTGCCGCGGCGCTCGCGCAGGCGCGCGCCGTGTCCAGCGTGGCAGAGGTCTGGATCTATTCCGCCGAGCCGTGCCGGGACGCCGCGCTCAAAAGGGAGTTCCATTTTCTGGAAACGCCCGGCAGCAGTGCGCTGCGGCTGCTCACACGGCCAACGCGGCAGGTGCTGCGCGACGGGAGCGTATCCCGCGCCGGAAAGCTTCTCCGGCTCGCCTACGCGGTACTCGCGCATATCGGGCTCGAGTCTGTGCTGCCGAAGGCGCTGCGGCGGCGGAACATGACCGTAGCCTTTGAGGGGTTCGACACGATCTTCGTTGTGAGCGAGGCCTCCAAAATGCGCGAGTTCGTCTCGCGCTGCCGCCATCCGGGAAAAATTCAATGGATCCATACGGATTATACCGCCTGGCGGGAGCTGAACGAGTGGACGCGCGCCGTAACGAAAAATGACGCGAAGCTCTACCGCCGGTTTGATGCGATCGTCTGTCTCAACAAGTCGCTGCGGGAAAAGTTTCTTACCGTCTATCCGCAGTTTGCGGAGAAAACGATCGCCGTGCCGAACCCGGTGTTCCGCGCGGAGATACGCGAGCGCGCCAAAGCGCCGCTCACGGTGCCGGTGGACGAGAGCGTATGCAATCTCATCACCATCGGGCGGCTTGAGCGCGAAAAGCGCTACGACCGGCTGCTCGACATTGCCGCGGAGCTGCAAAAGCGCGGCTTTGCGTTCCGCTGGTACTTTGCCGGCGACGGCCCGCTGCGCGAAGAGATCGAGCGGCAGCTCACCGAACGCGGCCTTTCCGGCTGCGTGACGCTGACCGGGTACATGGAAAACCCCTGTCCTCTGCTCGTGCGGTGCCGTGCGCTTGTGCTCTTTTCCGAGTATGAGGGCACGCCGGTCACCATCGACGAGGCCAAGGCGCTCGGCGTGCCGGTGATTGCCAACGATGTTGGCGGCGTGCGGGAGATGCTCGAAGATGGGCGGTATGGCAAGATTGCGAGCGACTCTAAGAGCTTTATCCAATTCATTAGACAATCATAAATGGGAGAAAAAGAGATGGCAAAAATTGTTTTTTTATTTGATGATGTAAATTATAAAGGCGGCGGCCATTTTGCCACATTTAAAAAAGCAAATTATCTTTGCAGCCGCGGCCATAAAGTTATCCTGTATTCCCCAACGAAGGCGGAAAACAGCACAAAATCCTTGCTCTTTCCCGAAATAACCGTCACGGACAAAATGCACGTCTCCGACGCCGATTACATCGTTGTCCCGTTTGAAAACTCCACGTTTTTCGAAGAAATTGCAACGCTTAATGTTCCCCGCGCTAAAAAGATTCAATGGATCCACACAAACTACGACACCTGGAAAAATGCCGCTCAAGACGATGTTGAGTGTCGGCGTAAGCTCCTTGCTTTTTATGATACGATCGTTTTCGTTTCGGAAAACGCCCGGCGCAGCTTTTTGAAGCACTTTCCCGAATGCATTGTAATCCACAATTTTGTTGACAGTGATCGCATCCGCGCTATGGCCGGAGAACCTGTCGAGGAGGATTACTTTATCCGGCGATCTGATGACCAATTGAATGTTGTATTAGTCGGTCGTCTGGAACCGGAAAAAGCATTCCACAGGATGCTGGATGCCGCGCGAATTTTAAAGCAGGATGGTTTGGAAATAAACTGGCTGATTCTCGGCAAGGGGTACGAGTACGATTCTCTGATCCGCAAAAAAGAACAATATGGTCTGGACAATGTCCATTTTCTCGGATTCAGAAAGAATCCCTATGCCTATATGAGAGCTGCCGATATCGTCGGTGCGCTTTCGGAATATGAAGGATTTTCTCTCACTATTGTTGAAAGTCTTCTGTCGGGAACCCCTGTCATTTCAACCCGCTCCGGCGGTGTGACGGAAATGGTAGAAAACTATGGCTGGGTCATTCCCAACGATATATTTTCCATAGTCCGCGGGATGGAAGAAGTTTACAACAGCCGACAGTCGCTGGAAGAAAAAAGGCTTGCTTTAAACACCTATACATATGACAATACCGAAATAGGGCAAATTCTGGACACTCTTTTTCAGCTGCCCGAAGAAAGCAGATGCACTGCCATGAATACAAAAATGACATTTGTTCCCCAGAAAGAAGAAAAAAGTGCACCGGAAATATCCGTAATCATTCCCGTATATAATGTGCTGCATTATCTGGCAGAGTGCTTGAATTCTGTCGTAAACCAAACCTTTACGGACTATGAGATCATAATCGTGAACGATGGGTCTACGGACGACTCCCAATCGGTTATTGACGATTACGTCTATCGATACCCCGAATTAATTCGCGCATTCACGATTAAAAACCGTGGACTCGGCGGTGCGAGAAATTACGGAATGGAAAAAGCCCGCGGCCGTTACTTTGTGTTCGTTGATTCGGACGATTACATTCACAAAGATGCGCTGAAACATATGTACGAGGCCGCCAAGCTCCACAATGCTGACTACGTAATAACAGACATTATCTCATTCTGGGAAGATGGAAAACAAGTACACTCCAGCTCCTGCGATTTTCCCAACATCAACCGTTTTGAGATCATTAAGCACGCTGCGAAATACGGAATTGTGGCCGCATGCTCCAAGCTCATTGACAGGGAGCTTTTTAACGTTATCCAATTTCCTACCGGATTCTATGAAGACCTTGCCACAACCCCAATTCTTCTCAGCTACGCAAAAAATATCTACTATCTTCCCGAAGGCCTGTATTTTTACCGCCAGCACGCCGGCTCCATCACATCGATAAAATCCGGTGACAAGCGCCTGCTCGACTGCTATGCCGCGTGGGACCGCATCCGCGAGCACGCTAACCCGATCTTTGAAAAAGAAATACAGTACACCATTTATTGGAGCATCAATTTCTTCTGCACCGATTTTCTGGATGATTTTACTGAGAATGCAAAAGTCTATTACGACCGGAACCGGGCGTATTTTGAAGGAAACGCCTATATTGCGGAGGCAATCCGGAAAAAGCGGTTTCTGGACTTTGAACATCTGGACATTATCCCGAAGATCATCCATTACTGCTGGTTCGGCAACGGCGAGAAAAGCGAGCTTATCCAAAAGTGTATGGATTCCTGGAAGAAATACGCGCCGGACTTTGAGATCATTGAATGGAATGAATCCAACTGCGATATCCATATAAATGAGTACGTTGAAGAAGCATACAGCAAAAAGCAGTATGCTTTCGTCGCAGACTATTTCCGTATGAAAGCTCTGAATGAATATGGCGGCGTGTACATGGACACCGATATTGAGCTGCTCCAACCGTTGGAAAAATACCTGTATTGCAGCGCATTTTTTGCTTTTGAAACACCGGATTTCGTCAACGCCGCAATCGTTGGCGCCGTAAAAAATCATCCTCTCATTGATGAGCTGCGCCGTTCATATGAAGAAGACACTTTCAAACTGACTAAAGATCCCGGGGAGATTCTTACGATCCCGCGCCGACTTACCGGGTTGCTTTCCAAACGGACAAAACTTCAGCTGAATGGAAAATCGCAGCTTTTAGAAGGCAACATCCGTGTATTCAGCGCCAATCGGATGACTGTAAATGTGCATGATGGGAGATGTATCTGCGAGCACCATTACGAGGGCAGCTGGCTGAAAAAAGGTGTCGGCTCTGCGCCGGATTATACGTATGAGGTTTTGAAGCATTACTTTACATGGGATCTGCTGCACGGAGACGGTGCGCTACTCTCCGGCGACACAGCGCAGCTTCTCGCCTACTACAAAAGCGAATGCAACCGTTATGAGAATTCCACTTGCTGGAAGATCACCAAGCCGCTCCGTATTCTCGGAGATTTTCTGAAAAAGATTTTCCGGCGCAAAAAGTCTCCTGAACAGGGCACATTACCGGAGTGCAGGTTATGAAAAAGAATAAGAACTATAACTATCTTGCATTGCCGCTCATACTTCTGTCCGCGCTTTATCTCACCTTTCTGGTTGACCTCCATACGCTGGAGACCGCATTGCAGAGAGTCTTTATCTTCTGCTATTTTGTGGTCATGGGCGTACTGGCGTGCTGCCTGAAAAGCAAATACGCCGAGGGAAAGCCGTTCCCGGCAAAAAGCCGGATTGCCGCGGCGGTGCTCGCCGCTCTGCTCGTCAGCGCGGGGTGGAATACCTTCCTGCCGCATGTGCGCTTCCCGCTGGAAGATTCTTACATCTATACGCTCTGGGAAATGATTCTCTATACGCTCGGCGCGTGGACTGTGGTCTCCTACTTTGCGCAGCTCGCGCTGCTGTTTCTTGCCCGCCCCATCGAAAAGCGCGGCTGGACGGAGAGGCAGAAGGTCTCTGCCTTTCTGCTCATGGGGAACTTTGTGTTCCTCTTCTTCACGAGCGACAAGATCCAGCCGACGCACCTGACGCAGGGATTTCTCCTGCTGCTGACGGTCGCTTCCGTCTGGTGCTTCAACCGGAAGAGCGGCTGTATGGAAAAGTACCGCACAAAGGGCTCCCGTGCCGCCATTGGGGTAATCGCCGTTTACGCCTCGCTCGCGAGCTTTGCGCAGCGGTTTTTTCTCAACGGCAACACGCGGATGCACTTTTCGCTGCCGGGGCTTTTCTATGTGCTGAGCGGCATTCTCTGGTTTATCCCCGTCATCTGGCTGCTGCTGTTCGCGCTCGAATGGCTCTCCGCCCGTCCCCAGACGCTGCCGAAGCCCGGAAGCCGGAAAAAGGCGCTGTGCGTTCTTCTCATCGCACTGCTTCTCTGTCAGGTTTTTGTGCTTCTGGTGGAATGGCCGGGCGGATTCCCGCCGGACGCTGTTGATCAGTTTCATCAGGCCATGGGTGATTACGGCTTAAGCGATAACCACCCGTTTGTCCATACGCTGCTCGAACGCGCCGTTCTGACCGTCATCCCCCACCCTGCCGCGCTCACGGCGGTGCAGCTGCTGCTCTTCTCTTCCATGCTGTGCGCGTTTCTCATGATGGGGTACGACCGCGGTGCGCCGCTGCCGCTGCTCGTGATTCTCGGGTGCTTCTTTGAGCTGATGCCAAATCAGGTGCTCAGCTGGACGAACGTACTAAAGGATTTCCCGTTCACGCTCGCCCTGCTGTGGGGTACCTACCTCCTTTTACAGCTCGCGCTCGACATGCCGCGCAGCCGCAAATGGCCGTTTTATATGGCACTCGCGCTGGACATATTTCTCGTGTCGCTTCTCCGGCACAACGGTGCCGCGCCCGCGGCGGCGATGATCGTTCTCTGCGTCGTTCTCACCGTCCGGCGCTACGAGCAGGTGAAGCTCCGCGCGCTCACGGCGGCCGTGCTCGCCGCGGTGTCGTTCGGCGTTTTCAAGGGGCCGGTCATGACGGCGCTCAACGTTGCGCCGGTGTCTCTCTCGCCGTTTACGACGCTCTTCTGCGCCGTGGGCTCCTGCGTGAATAAAGACCTGCCGTTCTCGGAGGAGGCGGATGCGATCCTCGAAAAAGCCCTCCCGCTGGAGGATTGGCGCGATTATTACGCTCGCTACTACGGCCACGACTTCTATTACTGGGGTCGCCCGGAGGGAAGCGTTCCTTACGAACCGCTGAACGTGACGACGGAGGAGCTGTTCCGTGTCTACGGTGAGGCGCTGCGCAAGTACCCGGACGTGGTGCTCAAAGACCGCATCGATGGGTGCGACGTTCTCTGGGACGTTGTGCAGCCGGAGGATGGCTTCACAGCAAAATCCTCCTGCGCGGTATACAATATCGAAGATTTTTCTTCGTATCTCGATCTGGACGATTTCCGCAACCGGGACGGCGATCTCACCGAATACCGGCAGACATTCTTTGCCAAGGCCTATCTCTGGACGACCGGGACGGCGCGCAACAGCGTGCTGGACATACTGCTCTGGCGCACGGGCGCGTATCTGATTGCGTTCTGGGTGCTGCTGCTTTTCTGGCGAAAAAACGGCATGCAGCGCTTCCGCTCCGCGGCTGTGCCGCTTATCGGCAATCTCATCATCTCGGTGCTGTATGTCTACCACCAGAGCTTCCGGTACGTATACTTTGTGCAGGTGTGCGTGCTCGCGCTCCTCTTTGCCACGGTCGTGTGCCGGCCGCGGCCGCCGCAGCCGGAAGAATAAAAATGCCGCCGCGTTCCCGAAACATCGGAAACGCGGCGGTCGATTTTCTCAGGCGTCCTTTTTATCGACGCGGTATTTCTTCTTGAAGAAGCTCGCGCGGATGCCGAGCTCCTTGCCCTTGACGAGGCGGACAAAGTTCTTCCGGTGCTTCCAGAAGATGAGCGCAACCGTGGCGGCCATGATAGCGATATCCCAGCCGCTGCGTCCCGTGAGGATGCACCAGACGAGATACCCCACGCTCGCCGAGAGCGTGCCGATGAACATATAATCCGTGACAAGCGTGATAATGACGACGCCCGCCACAAGGATGAGGAACAGCCGCCAGTCCAGCGCAAGCGCGCTGCCGAGCAGCACCGCAATGCCCTTGCCGCCCTGAAATTCGAGATAGAACGGGTAAAGATGCCCCGCCACGCACGCCGCCATCGTCACGGTCTGGATTGACGGCGAATTGTGGAACAAAAATCCCGCCAGCCATACCATGAGCGCCGATTTGAGCGCGTCGCACAAAAAGACGACCACCGCCACGCCCGAGCCCATCGTGCGCCCGGCGTTCGTCGTCCCGGCGTTGCCGGAGCCTTTTGTGCGGATATCAAAGCCGCGCTTCTTCGCCAACAGCCACGCAAAATTCACCGCCCCGGCCAGATAGCCCGCGAGAGCGCAGAACACATATGGGAGAACGGTTTTCAAAAAAGTCTGCATGAATGCGATCCTTTCGCAGATACATAGAGAAATTTATACACTTTGGCATACTACTATGTGATATCACAGTATAAAGATTTTGTCAACGAACACATCCGCGCCATTGTCGTTTCCGGCGGGAAGGTACTTGCGTTTCCGCGCTTTACCGGGTAAAATGTATCTGTATGTAATTTTGTATGGAGGTAGTATATGTACTGCACAAAAAATATTGCGTCGGATCTTGTCTGGGTCGGAGCAAACGACCGCCGCCTTGCCATGTTTGAGGGCGTTTATTCCGTTCCGGCAGGCGTTTCCTATAACTCCTATCTGCTCAAAGACGAAAAGACCGTCCTCTTTGACACGGTTGACAAGGCCGTGAGCCGCACGTTCTTTGAAAATCTCGAGCACGAGCTGGGCGAGCGAGCGCTCGACTATGTGATCGTGCACCACATGGAGCCCGACCACTCCGCCACGCTCTCGGAGTTGCTGCTGCGCCACCCGGAAACGACGGTCGTATGCAACGACAAGACCGCCGTGATGATCGCGCAGTTCTTCGGCAAGGACGCCGTAAAGAACATGCATCTTGTTAAGGAAGGCGACGTGCTCTCCGCCGGCGCGCATGAGCTCACGTTCTATCTTGCGCCGATGATCCATTGGCCGGAGGTCATGATGACCTACGACAAGACCGCGCACACGCTCTTCACCGCGGACGCCTTCGGCGTTTTCGGCGCGCTCAACGGCGCGATCTTCGCCGACGAGGTGGATTTTGACCGCGACTATCTCAAGGAGGCGCGCCGGTATTACACAAACATCGTCGGCAAATACGGCGTGCAGGTGCAGAATCTCTTCAAGAAGATCGCGGGGCTGGACATTTCCATGCTCTGCCCGCTGCACGGCTTCGTATGGCGGGAAAATCTCGGGTATATTCTGGAGAAGTACAACCTCTGGAGCACTTACACTCCGGAAGACAAGGGCGTGATGATCGCGTATGCGTCCATCTACGGCAACACGGAAAACGCCGCGGAAATTCTCGCCTCCAGGCTTCGCGAGCGCGGCGTGCGCACCGCGATGTACGACGTGTCCGTCACCCCGGCCTCGGACATCATCGCCGAGTGCTTCCGATGGAGCCATCTGGTGTTCGCCTCGGCGACGTATAACGGCGGCATCTTCGTCACGATGGACGAGCTGCTGCGCGATATTGCCGCGCACAATCTCCAGAAGCGCACCGTCGCCTTTATGGAAAACGGCACGTGGGCGCCCGTGAGCGCGCGGCAGATGGCGGCGATTTTTGCCCCGCTCAAGAACATGACGGTGCTTGAGCAGTCCGTTGCCATCCGCTCCTCGCTCACCGAAGGGCAGCTCGCGGAGATCGAGACGCTCGCCGATGCGCTCGCGGAGGGCGTCCGGTAAAAACTGGCAACGAAAAATAACAAAAATTTGGCGCGCGGAGGAAACCTTTTTGCGCCGCCGCGCGTCTTATAGTCAGAAAGCAAACGGCAGAACCTTATGTGCGCCGTTTTCAAGGAGGTAACTTTGTTATGACAAAGAAACTGATGGCCCTTCTGCTCGCCGTACTGATGGCAGTATCGCTGCTGCCCATGCCGGCGCTGGCGGACGGCGCTACTACAATCAATAGCCTTTCGGAGATTGACAGCACCAATGGGGGCTCCTATGTTTTGGATAAAAGTGTCCAGAACATTGAGCTCTCCGAGCCTTTGACTGTCAGCTCAAACGTGACGATCGAGCTGACCGGACAGACGGTCACGCTCCAGCTTCCTGAGGGCGGCAACTACGCCGATTCGTCGGTTTTTCATGTGACGGACAACAGCAGTCTGACGCTCAAGGGCAGCGGCACCGTCAAAGTGCCGGATAGCGCCTCCGGCGTCTTTGTCGCGAAGGACGCCGCCGTGACCATCTCGGGCGAAGTCAGCATCTCCGGCGGAGCAAACGGCGTGAAGGCCACCTCCGGCGAGAGCCGCGTGAAGATCAGCGTGAACACGCTCGGAACGATCGAGTCGGGTGTTGGCATCAATCTCTCCGGCGCAACCGGCACAATCGAGATTGCCGCGGGAACCATTAAGGGAAAACCCGCCATTTCCTGCGAGAATAAGCTCGGGGAAATTGCGAAATCCAAGGTTGTTTATATCGGCAAATCCGCCGCTGATGAAACGCAGCTTGGCGAAAAGCCCACGGGCGAAATGCTCGTCTTTGATAACGGCGAAGCGCCCGAGCTGACGCCCTCCTCCGCCAAGCGCACCTCGGAGACCGAGGCTGCCGTCACCTTCACCGCCTCGAAAGCCGGTACATACTATTACCAGCTCGACGGCGAAACCGCTCCGACCGCGGAGGACCTCTTCAAAACCGAGGCCAAGCCGCTTGTCCGTGGCGAAAACACCATTCCGCTTACGCTTGACGAAAAGGAACACACCGTATACATCGCCGCAGTGGATAACTTCGGCAAAGCGACCGAATCGACTGTAACGGCCGTCATTCCCGCGGTGCTTGCCGCGCCGGACAACCCCCATTGGGACGGCAAGAGTGCGAAGTGGGACGCCGTTACCGGCGCAGCCAGCTACACCGTGCAGCTTTTCAAGGACGGCCAGCCTTTCAATAATGGTGAGTTCAGCGTGCCTGCGGCGCAGACCGACGATCTCTCCAATACGATGAAAGACGACGGCTCCTACACCTTCAAGGTGCGCGCCGCCGCGGACAACACTGTCGGCCTCTGGTCGAAAGAGAGCGACAAGCATACTGTTGACAAGAAAGCGCCCAAGCTCAACGTGGTAACTGCCGTGCGCGAATCGCTGGAGAAGGCTTCGATCACCTTCAGCTCCACCGAGGACGGCACGCTCTATTATCTCGTCGGCGGTGATGATACCGCGGACGTCTTTGCCGAGGAAAACAAAAAGGAACCCGCCGTCACCGCCGGAGATAACACGCTCTCCATCACTGGTCTGACGAGCCCCGACAAGGTGACCGTCCGCATCGGCGTGATGGACGCAGCCAACAACCAGAGTGATGTTCTCAATGTGACCGTTCCCCTCTTCGTCCCCGCGCCGGGCAACGCCCGTTGGGATGACCAGACGGCGGCGTGGGACGCCGTGGTCGGTGCGACCTCCTATACGGTCAAGCTTTTCCGGGACGGAACGGAAGTTGCGCTGGCCAACAACACCACCACCGAAACCCGCTTTACTTTCTCCTTTGAAACGAGCGGCGTTTACACCTTCCAGGTGCAGGCCGTCAGCGGCGACGTGACCAGCGCCTGGTCGGAAGAGAGCGGCAAGCATACTGTTGACAAGACAGCGCCCAAGCTCGAAGTGGTAACTGCCGTGCGCGAATCGCTGGAGAAGGCTTCGATCACCTTCAGCTCCACCGAGGACGGCACGCTCTATTATCTCGTCGGCGGTGATGATACCGCGGACGTCTTTGCCGAGGAAAACAAAAAGGAACCCGCCGTCACCGCCGGAGATAACACGCTCTCCATCACTGGTCTGACGAGCCCCGACAAGGTGACCGTCCGCATCGGCGTGATGGACGCAGCCAACAACCAGAGTGATGTTCTCAATGTGACCGTTCCCGTGTATCTCCCCAAGCCGACCATGGCCGACTGGTATAACGGCACGACGAATGCCCGCTGGAACGCGGTGGAAGGGGCTACTGGCTACAATGTCCAGCTCTTCAAGGATGGCAATGCGTTTGGCAATGCCACCTTCGTAAACGGCGGTGCCAACACATCGGTCGACCTTGCCTCCGCTATGACCGAGGACGGCGTTTACACCTTCAAGGTGCAGGCGACCGCCACCGGTACGCAGAGCGAGTGGTCGGATGCTTCCGCCACGAGCTATACCCGCGATGTCCAGAAACCCACCGTCAAGGCCGCGGATCCCCCCCGGCGCATTGACGCCAAAACGGCGGAGTTCTCCTTCATCGCTTCGGAGGACGGCACCTATTACTACATGGTCGGTCTCGTGAACGGCGGCGTTCCGACCGCCGAGCAGGTCGCCGACGACAAGAATCCGCACGCCGGCTGCACCAATGCCAAGACCACCATCAAGCTCACCGATATTGCCGACACGAACGCCCGCAAGGTCTACGTTGCCGTGCGCGACAAGGCCGGTAACCTGAGCGAGAAGCCGTTTGAGATCACGATTCCCGCTTATACTGTGACACCGACGCCCACCCCGACGACCGCGCCGGCCACACCGACACCGACCGCCGCGCCCACGACCTATACCGTGACGCTGCAGGGCGGCACCGGCTACACCATCGCCGCGACCGGCGGCTCCAAGAGCCCCGTGAATGCCGGCGGCAGCTTCTCCTTCACCGTGACGCCCAGCAGCGGCTACACCCGCGGCAACGGCTTTGCCGTGAAGGCCAACGGCACAACGCTCACGAGCAACAACGGTGTTTACACCATCAGCAACATCAACGCCAACCAGACCGTCAGCGTTTCCGGCATCGTGAAGAGCCAGAACGGCGGCGGCACGCTGCCCGCCGCGCCCGCCATCACCACCACGACGCTCGCCGCGGCCACGATGGGCAAGGAATACCGCCAGCAGATCACCGCCACCGGCGGCACGCCGATCACCTGGTCCTACAGCGGCACGCTGCCCGACGGCATGACGCTCGCGGCCAACACCGGCATTCTCTCCGGCACGCCTACGCAGGAGGGCTCGTTCCGCTTCGCCGTGAAGGCGACGAACTCCACCGGCTTCTCCACGCGGCAGATGACGCTTGTCGTTGCCGGCAGCGAGTACTCCGTCACCAAGGGCGCGAACAGCGAATGGACGCAGGGCGGAGACAAGGGCATCGATTTCTCCGGCAGCGGTAAGGGCACGTTCACCGTGAAGGTGGACGGCGCTGCGGTCGCCGCTGGGAAGTACACCGTCTCCTCCGACGGCTCCACCGTTACGCTCAAGCCGGAATACCTGGATACGCTTGCCGCGGGCTCGCACACTGTGACGCTCGTTTACAACGACGGCAGCGCAAAGGCCAAGTTCACCATCAAGGCGAAGGATAAAACCGTCGCCCCGACCGTTTCCTCCCAGCCCGCGGACGCCGATGTCGCGCCGGACGGCTCCGCCACCTTCACCGTGACGGCCAGCGGCACCACGCCGCTCCTCTGCCAGTGGCAGGTGGATAAAAACGACGGCAGCGGCTGGACGGACATCTCCGGCGCGGTGAACGCGAGCTACACCGTGGAGAAGGTTACCGCCGAGCAGAACGGCTGGAAGTACCGCTGCGTGATCAAAAACGCCGCGGGCTCCGTCGAAAGCAACGCCGCAACGCTGACCATCAAGGAAGCCATCGGCGATGTGAAGAAGAACGATGACCAGAAGGACACCAATTCCGGCGGTCTCGGCCGCATCCTGCTCATCACGGGCATCGTTGTCGCCGTGCTGGCGCTCGCCGCTGGACTGTATTTCTACTTCCGCCGCCGCAACACCACGCGGTATATGGACTAAGTTCTTCCGATAATACGGCAAACCCCGGTGCGATCTCCGATCGCACCGGGGTTCTTTGTTGTTTTGGGGGCTGAAAACCCTTCAGTCACGGCGCTTTGCGCC
>ENA-UONY01001769-UONY01001769.1-human-gut-metagenome-genome-assembly--contig:-CS9-NODE-1769-length-16922-cov-14.433153_pt1 | contig 16922 bp, 17 predicted proteins | sample MGYA00242465_ERZ724012 | MGnify/ENA metagenome assembly ERZ724012 | reverse complement strand
CACGATGCCCGCCGTCAGGGTGATGCCCACGCCCATGGCGGCGTTGGTGATAGTGCTCATGATCTTGGGCAGGAAGATGTCACACAGGGTGGTCAGCGCTGCACAGAACAGGTCCAGAAACAGGGTCTTTTTGTACTTTGCCAGATAGGGCAGAAAACGCCGGATCAGCGCACCGCTGCCTGCGTGGTGCGCCCCGGGGTCGTTGATCTTGGTTTTTGACATGGTTCCTCCTGTTGTAAAACCCTCTCAGGCTCACTTTGTTCGCCAGCTCCCCCGAGAGGGGGAGCCTTTGCATCTTTCGGGAAGCTGTACAAAACCTCCCCCTTTCGGGGGAGGTGGCATTGCGCAGCAATGACGGAGAGGGTTCGTTCTCTTACTTTTTACTGTAATCCCGCTCGCCGTAGATGGCGGTGCCGATGCGCACAAGGGTGGCACCCTCCCGGATGGCGTTTTCAAAGTCGCCGCTCATGCCCATGGAGAGGGTCTCCATGGACACGTTGGAATAGCCGCGCTCTCCGGCCTGCACAAACAGCTTGTACACCTCGGCCAGATAGCGGCGGTTGCGGGTATCGTCGTCGTTCACGGGCGGAATGGCCATCAACCCCTTGACCCGGATGTGCTCCTGTGCAGCAGCGGCATCCAGCAGCGGCCAGAGCGCTTCCGGTGCCACGCCGGTCTTGCTCTCCTCGCCGCCGATGTTCACCTCCAGCAGCACGTTCTGCACGATGCCGGCCTTGGCTGCTTCCTTCTCGATGGCGTTCAGCAGATGCTCGCTGTCCACGCTTTGGATGAGGCTGGCACGGCCCAGCACTTTTTTAATTTTGTTCGTCTGCAGATGGCCGATAAAGTGGCTGGGCTTGCCGCAGTAAGCACCTGCGTCAAAGTTTGCGCACAGCTCCTGCACATGGTTCTCACCGAACACATCAATGGGCAGGGCTGCGCTTGCAGCCACGGTCTGTGCCGTGCGGGTCTTGCAGGCGGCGCACAGCTGCACCGCTGCCGGGTCGCGGCCTGCTTCACGGGCCGCGGCTGCCATCTTTTCCCGGATCTCTGCCACGGCCTCCTGCATCTGTTCCAGATTCTTTTCTGCCATAAAGCTCAGTCCTCCTCGGTATACTTGGCGCGTTCGCCGCCGATGAGCTTCGGGCGGGTGCGGGCACACAGAATGTTCGCTTCACCAATTTTGGAAAGGCTCAGCCGCACCGGCACAGCCACCCGCTTCAGGTGCATCCCGATCAGGGTGCCGCCGATATCAATGCCTGCATGGGCACGGATCTCTTCCACGGCCACCGGCTCCCGGAACTTCTTCCAGCAGGTAGTGGCCCAGCTGCCGCCTGCGTGGGGGCGCGGCACCACGCACACCTCTTCCCAGCCGTATTTTTCGGCGGCTTCGCGCTCGATGATAATAGCGCGGTTCAGATGCTCACAGCACTGCGCGGCCAGCCAGATGCCGTTTTCGGCCAGCACTGGGGCAAGGCCCGCGTACACGGCCTGCGCGGCTTCCAGACTGGAATCCTTGCCGATGTGCCCGCCCACGATCTCGCTGGACGAGCAGCCTACCACGAACACATCGCCCTTTTTCAGCTTTGCTTCGGCCAGCAGTTCGGTCACTGCCTGCCGGGCCTGCATCTCGATTTGTTTTCTGAATTCTTCTGTCATAAAAAACACCTCGGTTTTTATCAAAGATCAAAGATTTGCACTGCGCACCTTTTCGCTGCCTGCAAGGCCGAGATACAGCCTGCTCTCCACCGGGCACAGAGCTGTCACACCGCCTGCACCCTTGCTGGAGACCGTCCGCTTCCAGCTGCCGTCTGCCGTATCTACAGCTTCCGCACAGGGCGCATCGGCAGGCAGGCTGAACAGCTTTTCCTGTAGATTCCGGCCTGCACGCAGGGCAATGCCCCGCAGCAGGGTGCTGTCGGCGTTCTTTTCCAGCCAGCTGCTGCGCGCCCACCGGTAGCCGATGTACAGGGTGCCGTCTGCATCCACAGCAAGCGCACCGGGATACCCCGGCAGGCCGGAAACAAAGCTCTGGCAGTTTTTACCGCCCGCCGTCAGGTCGCGGGCATCGGCGGCAGCGCTCCACACACAGCGGTTCCCAAGGTCAGCCACGAACAGCGTGCTGCCGTCCCGGCTCAGGGCCAGCCCGGAAGCACCGGCCACACCGCCCAGCACCTTCTGCACCGTGCGTGCTGCCGGGTCGTATACATACACGCAGCCCGTGCCGGTGTGGGCCAGCAGTTCGGTGCGCAGAGTGCTCTCCAGCCCGTCCGCGGCACTGGCACTGGCAGCAACAGCAAAGTAGATCTTGCCGTCCGGCGCGGCTTCCACCGCTGAGACAGCCCCCAGCGGCGCACCGTCGATCTGGGTCACTACCTGCTCCACCGCCGTGCCCCAGCTGTCGTGGGCGGCGCGGCACAGGCTGCCGCCGCCGGGCGTGAGGATGCTCAGCCACAGGTCCCCGCTGCCGTCAAAGGCAAAACCGGTCAGCTCACCGTCCACGGAAAGGATGGCCGCATCATGTCCGCCGTCGGTGCGCACAAGGTCGCTCGTGCGCTTTTTTAAGGCTGCGCCGTCGTATGCTGCGGCATACACAAGGCCGTCCTGTGTGCGGATGCAGTCCACACCCTGATATTCGCCCAGATCCAGCGTTCCCTTATGATCGGCGGCAAGGGCCGTCTGTGCTGCACCAGTGTCCTGCCGGACAGGAGGGGCATCGTACGCCTGCGGCGGCGTATCGATGGGCCGGAACACCAGTGCATACACCAGCGCCAGCAGAATGCACACGCCAAACACCGTGCTGGCCGTGCGGAACCGCTTGAGCAGCGCGTCCCGCTCCACCGCCATCTGGGCCGCATACTCGGCACGGCGGCGGGCAGCGCGGGCATTGGCGCGGTTTGCCCGGCGCATCCAGCGATCCACGAACAATGCCACCTGCGGCCCGATGGTGAGCGACGCAATGGCAAGGATGAGCAGAAATTCAATAAGTCCGATCCTCATAGGGCTTTTTCCTTTATCTTCAGAGCTTTTTCAGGGGGGTATCCCCTTATCGTTTCAGTATAGCATCTGTGGCGCGGCAGTTCAAGCACCCAACTCTGTCTCCCGGCTTTTGCCGCCGCCTGCCGCCTTTTTCTCCATCTTTCCTGCCAAAGCCTTTTTTGCCGTGCTGAAATATGCTATACTGATTATAAATATGGCATTCTGCACCGGAATGCCGCGTGTCAGTGTAAAAGAGGATAACATGGAAGCATTCAAATATCATGTGCAGCCGGGCCGCTACCGGCATTTCAAGGGCAACGAATACGAAGTGCTGGGCATGGCCCGCCACAGCGAGACCGAAGAGGAAATGGTGGTGTACCGCGCCCTGTACGGGGAACGCGGGCTTTGGGTGCGTCCTGCCGCCATGTGGTGCGAGACCGTGGAGCGGGACGGCAAAGTGCAGCCGCGCTTTGTGCGCATTGAGGAGTGAACCGGCAGTTTTTGCCGATGGGATAAAACGGAGGGTGATACTTTTGTACAGTGAACAAAAACAGGCGCTTGCCGCCGAACTGAGCTTCAAGCATCCGGCAGTGCTGGCTGTCAGCGGTTCCGCAGGCAGCGGCAAGACCGCTCTGCTGGCCGCGCTGCTGCCGGTGCTCAAGAGCCGCGGGCTGAAGGTGGGCGTGATCCGCGAGGCTGACGATCTGCGCCTGCCCGCCGAGACCGACCGCCTGCATGAGGCCGGTGCCGAGGGTGTGGCCGTGTTTACTGCCGGGCGCTATCTGCTTACCGAGCAGTTCCGCCTGAACGAGCAGGACCTGCTGGCTTTGTTCGAGCGCCACGGCTACGACCTTGTACTGCTGGAAGGCTTTGGCGACAGCGGCTGGGCCAAGATCGAGGTGGTGCGCAGCTCGGTCAGCCCGGTGGGCACCGCGTTCCAGCCCATGGCCATCGTGGGCGATGTGCCGGGCGCTGATTTTGCACTGGACGATCCTGCTGCTCTGGCAGACTGGATCGAGAACCAGATGCCGTCCCTGTAACGGAGGTTCTGCATGAAACTCATCCGTACCGAAGACGCTGTCGGGCAGGTGCTCTGCCACGACATTACACAGATCATTCCCGGCCAGTTCAAGGGAGCACGCTTCCGCAAAGGGCACATCGTCCAGCCGGAGGATATCCCCGTGTTGCTCTCCATTGGCAAAGAGAATCTCTATGTCTGGGAGAAGCGCCCCGGCATCCTGCACGAGGACGAAGCCGCTGCCCTTTTGTACAAGGCAGCGGCGGGCCGCAACATCCACGGCACTGAGCCGAAGGAAGGCAAGATCGAACTGGTTGCCGACTGCGACGGTCTTTTGAAGATCGACCGCGCCGCCCTGCTGGCCGTGAACCGCACCCCCCAAATGATGATCGCTGCCATCCACGGCGACCTGCCCGTGAAAAAGGGCCAGAAGCTGGCCGGCACCCGCATCATCCCGCTGGTGATCGAGCAGGAGAAGATGGATGCCATGCAGGCCGCAGCAGGCAGCGAACCCATCCTGAACGTGCTGCCTTTCCACCCGAAAAAGTTTGCGGTCATCACCACCGGCAGCGAGGTATTCAAGGGACGCATCGAGGACAAATTCACCCCCATTCTGGTGGGCAAGCTGGCCGAATACGGCTGCGAAATGACCTATCACAAAACCTGCGACGATGACCCCGCCGGGATCACCGCCGCCATTCTGGAAGCAAAGGCCGCAGGCTGCGAGCTGATCTTTACCACCGGCGGCATGAGCGTAGACCCCGACGACCGCACGCCGCTTGCCATCAAGAACACCGGTGCCGAGATCATCACCTATGGTGCACCGGTACTGCCGGGTGCCATGTTCCTTGTGAGCTATCTGGACGGTGTGCCGGTGTGCGGCCTGCCCGGCTGCGTGATGTACGCCAAGCGCACCATTTTTGACCTGCTGCTGCCGCGCCTGCTGGCCGACGACCCCATCACTGCCGAGGACATTGCCCGGCTGGGCGAGGGCGGGCTGTGCTTAGGCTGCGCCGAATGCCACTGGCCCAACTGCGGCTTCGGGCATTGCTGAAACCCTCTCAGTCAAAGCCTTACGGCTTTGCCAGCTCTCCCAAAGGGGAGAGCTTTATCAAGGTAAAAATTATGAGCGAAACAAAACTTTCTCATTTTGATGCGTCCGGCAGCGCCGTGATGGTGGATGTGAGCGAAAAGCCCGTCACTGCACGGCAGGCTGTGGCCCGCGGCATCATCACTATGAATGCGGCAGCCTTTGCCGCTGTTCGGGACGGCACCGCCCAGAAGGGCGACGTGCTTGGCGTGGCCCGCATTGCAGGCATCATGGCGGCCAAGCGCACCAGCGAGCTGATCCCCCTGTGCCATCCGCTGCCGCTGAGCAAGCTGACTGTGGATTTTCACCTTCTGCCCGAACAGCAGGTCGTAGAGGCCGTGTGCACCGCCAGGACCATCGGCGTGACCGGCGTGGAAATGGAAGCTCTGACCGGCGTTTCTGCCGCGCTGCTCACCATCTACGATATGTGCAAGGCCGTGGATAAGGGCATGGAGCTGGGCGAGATCCATCTGGTGGAAAAGACTGGCGGCAAGAGCGGACATTACATCCGGGCGGAGGGCGGCTATGTTTGATTCCAAGGGCCGCAATATCCATTATCTCCGCCTTTCCGTGACCGACCTGTGCAACCTGCGCTGCCGCTACTGTATGCCGGACGGTGTGGACAAGCTGGAACGGGAGGATATCCTGACCTACGAGGAATTCCTGCGCCTTGCCGCCCTGTTTGCCCGGTGCGGGGTGGATACCGTGCGGGTCACCGGCGGCGAACCGCTGGTGCGCAAGGGCGTGGAGCAGCTGGTCAGGGGGCTGAAAGCCATCCCCGGCATCCGGAAGGTCACCATGACCACCAATGCCGTCCTGTTGGAGCAGCAGCTGCCCGCCCTGCTGGAGGCCGGGCTGGACAGCGTGAATATCAGTCTGGATACGCTGGACCCCGCCCTGTTTGCAAAGATCACGGCCCGGGATGAATTTGCCGCCGTGCAGGCGGGCATCCATGCCGCGCTGGAAAGCGGCATCCCGGTCAAGCTGAACTGCGTGCCCCAGGTGGGCGTGAACGAGGGCGAGCTGGAAGCGCTGGCCGCTCTGGCACAGGACAAGCCCCTGCAGGTGCGGTTCATCGAGATGATGCCCATCGGTTACGGGGCGGCCATGCCCTGTATCTCCGGCCCGGAGCTGCTGGCCCGCTTCCGCAGGCGCTGGCCGGAGCTGGCCCCGCTGCCCGGGGCAGCATGTGCCGCGCTGGGCGACGGCCCGGCGGTCTATTACACCGTGCCGGGCTGGAAAGGGGACATCGGCTTCATTGCCGCTGTCCACGGCAAGTTCTGCGCCTCCTGCAACCGGGTGCGGCTGACCAGTCAGGGCTTTCTGCGCCCCTGCCTTGCCAGTGAGGCTGGATGTGACCTGAAAGCCCTGCTGCGCAGTGGCGCGGCGGACGAAGAGCTGCTGACTGCTATCCGTACCACCATCTGGGAAAAGCCCCAGGAACATCATTTTGAATTGAAACAGGACATCCCCGCGACCCGGGGTATGTACCGAATTGGAGGATAAATCTATGGGAAAACTTCTGGCGATCTGCACCAGCCCCCAGCGGGGCACGGTCAAGACCGAAGTGGAAAGCGCACGCCTGACCCCGGAATGGGGCATTGAGACCGATGCCCACGGCGGGAACTGGCACCGTCAGGTCAGCCTGCTGAGTGCCGAAAAGATCGAGAACTTCCGCAAGAAGATCTGGGTGGACTACGGTGCCTTTGGTGAGAATCTGGTGGTGGAGGGCTACGATTTCCGCAATCTGCCCGTGACCAGCCGCTTTGCCATCGGGGACGTGGTGCTGGAAATGACCCAGATCGGCAAAGAGTGCCACAACGACTGCGTCATCAAGCAGAAGACCGGCGAGTGCATCATGCCCCGGGAGGGCGTGTTTGCCCGGGTGCTGCATGGCGGCGAGATCCACGTGGGGGACGAGGTGACCCTGCTGCCCCCGCCGGAAAATCCGCCCCTGCGCGCTGCCGTCATCACCCTTTCCGACAAGGGCAGCCGGGGTGAGCGGGAGGACAAGAGCGGCCCCCTGATCGTGGAGATGCTCACCGCTGCAGGCTATCAGGTGGAGGAGACCATGATCCTGCCCGATGAGGCAAAGGCCCTGAAAGCACAGCTCATCCGGCTGGCCGATGGCCGTCAGGTCAACCTGATCCTGACCACCGGCGGCACCGGCTTTGCCCCCCGGGATATCACCCCGGAAGCCACCTATGCCGTGGCGGACCGCAACGCCCCCGGCATTGCTGAGGCCATGCGTTACCATAGCCTGAGCATCACCCCGCGCGGGATGCTCAGCCGTGCCGCCAGCGTGCTGCGGGGCAAGACCCTCATCGTCAATCTGCCCGGCAGCCCCAAGGCCGTGAAAGAGAATCTGGAGTACATCCTGCCCAGCCTGGAGCACGGGGTGCGCATTGCCGCCGGGCTGGACGGCGAGTGCGCCCGCAAATAAGTCTGTTTCACCGCCGCGGCGCTGCTTTTGGTGCCGGACGTGAAAATAAAAGTACAACAAAAGCATATCCACTGTAAGGAGCAAGACTATGAAAACTATGATCTCCCGCCGCAGCTTCCTGTGCGCTGCCGGCATCGCATCCGCATCTGCTGTTCTGACCGCCTGCGGCGGCTCCTCCAGCAGCACTGCATCTTCCACCGCATCCTCCGCTGCCGCCTCCTCTGAAGCTGCCTCCGGCGAGAGCGTGGAGCTGATCGTTTTTGCTGCCGCCTCCTTGACCGAGACCCTGAACGCCATTGCCGAGACCTACTCTGCAGAGAACCCCGGCGTGACCTTCAGCTTCAACTTTGACTCCTCCGGAACCCTCAAGACCCAGATCCAGGAGGGTGCGGACTGCGACCTGTTCATCTCCGCCGGTCAGAAGCAGATGAACCAGCTGGACAGCACCGCTTCCGCCGATGTGAACACCGAAGGACTGGACTTCGTGGACAGCGATTCCCGCGTGGACCTGCTGGAGAACAAGGTCGTTCTGTGCGTGCCCGAGAATGGCGATAAGGGCATCGACAGCTTCGATTCTCTGGCCGAGCACCTCAAGGCCGAGGACATTCTGTTCTGCATGGGCAACAGCGATGTGCCCGTGGGCCAGTACACCCAGAAGATCCTTGCCTACTACGCTTTGGACGAGGAAGCACTGGCCGCAGCCGGTGTCATCACCTACGGCTCCAACGTCAAGGAGGTCACCACCCAGATCACCGAAGCCAGCGTGGATGCCGGTGTCGTGTACTGCACCGATGCCTACAGCGCAGGCCTGACCCCCGTGGATGAGGCCACCAAGGAGATGTGCGGTCAGGTCATCTATCCTGCCGCCGTGCTGAAGGCCGCCCCCAACGCCGAGGCTGCCAGGGAGTTTCTGGCCTATCTGCAGACCGACCGCGCCGCGACCGTGTTCGAGAGCGTGGGCTTCACCGCACTGTAAATCCGTTGTTTTTCAGAGCTTCCCCTCCGGGGGAAGCCTTTTTATTCGGAGGTATCATTTATGGACTGGTATCCCCTTTGGAACAGCCTGCGCATCGCCCTCGTCAGCTGTGCGGCGGTGTTCTTCCTTGGCATTTTTGCCGCCTACTATATTGCCAAGCTGCCGCGCACTGTCAAGGGCGCGCTGGACGTGGTGCTCACCCTGCCCATGGTGCTGCCGCCCACGGTGGTGGGCTATTTTCTACTGCTTTTGTTCGGCGCAAAGCGGCCGCTGGGTGCCTTTTTCATGGAGCATTTCGGCGTGAAGCTGGTCATGAACTGGTACAGTGCCATCTTTGCATCCATCGTGGTGGCCTTTCCGCTGATGTACCGCACGGCGCGCGGCGCGTTTGAAAGCTTTGACGAAACGCTGGCATGGTCGGCGCAAACGCTGGGCCAGTCGGACGTGTGGATCTTCTGGCGGGTGCGGATGCCCTGCTGCCGTCAAGGCATTCTGGCCGGCACGGTGCTGGCCTTTGCCCGCGCGCTGGGCGAGTACGGTGCCACCAGCATGATCGCAGGCTACACCCCCGGCAAGACCGCCACCATTGCCACCACCGTGTACCAGCTGTGGCGCACCAACGACGAAGCCGGTGCCATGCGCTGGGTGCTGGTGGATATCGTGATCTCGGCAGTGGTGCTGCTGGCCGTGAATCTGCTGGAGAAAAAGCAGAAAGCAGGTGGCCGCACATGAGTCTTGAAGTGAACATTACCAAAAAGCTGGATGGCTTTACCCTTCACGCCAACTTTGCCGCGCGCAGCACCGCCACGGCCATTCTGGGCGCGTCCGGCTGCGGCAAAAGCATGACCCTGCGCTGCATTGCCGGTATCGTAAAGCCGGATGCGGGCCGCATCGTACTGGACGGCCGGGTGCTGTTTGACAGCGCCCAGCACATCGACCTGCCGCCGCAGCAGCGCGGCGTGGGCCTGCTGTTCCAGAACTACGCACTGTTCCCCAACATGACCGTGGAGCAGAACGTGCTCTGCGGCCTGAAAGCCGAAAAAGACAAGGCCGCCCGCAAGGCCCGCTGCGCCGAAATGCTGCAGGCCATGCGGCTGGAATCCCTTGCCAAGCGCTACCCGGCCCAGCTTTCCGGCGGACAGCAGCAGCGCACCGCGCTGGCACGCATCCTTGTGGGCAGGCCCAAAATTCTGATGCTGGACGAGCCGTTCAGTGCGCTGGACAGCTACCTGCGCGAGGAAGTGGAGGGCGAAGTGGGCAGCCTGCTGGCCGGGTTTGGCGGCACGGTGCTGCTGGTCACCCACAACCGTGACGAAGCCTACCGCCTGTGCCGGGATATGATCGTGATGGATGGCGGGCAGGTGCTGCGCACCGGCGGCACCAAAGAGGTGTTTGCAGACCCGCAGAGCACCACCGCTGCACGGCTGACCGGCTGCAAGAACATTCTGTCCTGCACCCGCGTGGATGCCCACACCGTGCGCCTGACTGGCTGGGATGCACCCCTTCACCTTGCCGCCGAGGTGCCGGAAACCTGCACCGCCGTGGGCATCCGCGCCCACGACTTTGCCCCCTGCGCACCAGCTGCGCCGAACGCTCTTCCGGTGCAGCTGAACTCCACCAGCGAGAATCCCTTTGACTGGAACCTGATCTTTACCGCGCCGGACGGCACCACCCGCCTGTGGTGGAAGGTGAGCAAGACGAACCTGACCGCTGCGTCGCCGGAGGCACCGGCGTTTCTGGGCACTGCACCGCAGAACATCATGCCGCTGGGGTGACGGACAGCACGCTGGGGATTTTCTTCAGCGCTTCCTGATCGGCCTTGTTCAGGTCCTTGACCGCGAACCGCAGTCGGATCATGCAGTGTGCCACGCTGGAAATGTTCTCGGTGCCGCCTGCCGGTTGAACTCCTCCGGATAGGGGGAATCCAGATCGTAGGTGCGCAGTCCGGCTTCCACATGGCCCACCGGGATGCGCAGGTAAAAGCAGGCCAGCGCCGCCGCACCTTATCCACAAGCTCACTATTATATGCGCCAAACTCGGAATTGTGCAGGTCGGAAAGCACCACCATCCGGCTGGGCCTGCGGTCTGCCCTGCAAACTCCGGCTGTGCAGGGCCGTTTTTCTGTGGTATACTGGTACTGGAAGCAGCCCGCCGCTGCGGGCACTTTTTTGAAAAGCATTCACGCAAACTTCACAGCTTTTTTTTATTCTTGCTGTATGATATTCTGGTCAAGAAGTCTATTATTGAGGAAGGTGTCTGTATTATGGCTAAGATCCTGATCGTTGACGATGAGCCGCGTATCCGCGAGCTGATCCGTGAACATTTACAATATTCCGGTTATATCTGTGAAGAAGCCGCTGACGGCACAGCTGCGCTGACCCAGCTTTCCGGCGGAGCCTTCGATCTGGTCATTCTGGACCTGATGATGCCGTTCATGGACGGTATGACCTGCCTGCGGGAGATGCGCGCCCGCCACATCAACACGCCGGTCATCATCCTGACCGCCCGCGGCGAGGAATACGACAAGCTGGCCGGCCTGGAGAGCGGTGCCGACGACTACGTTGTCAAGCCCTTCTCTCCCCGTGAGCTGGTAGCCCGCGTCAAGGCCGTGCTGAACCGCACCATGCCCAAGCCCGCCGCTGCCTCCGACACCATGACCTTTGGTGAGCTGACCATCGACACGGCCAGCCACACGGTGCGCGTTTCCGGCGAGGAGGTGGCCCTGACCCCCAAGGAGTTCGACCTGCTGGTGTTCCTTGCTTCCAACAAGGGCATCGCCCTCAGCCGTGAAAAGATCCTGCAGAAGGTGTGGAACTACGACTACTTTGGCGAGGACCGCACCGTGGATACCCATGTCAAAATGCTGCGGGGCCATCTGGGCAAGTGCCGCAGCTACATTGCTACCGTGTGGGGCATCGGCTACAAATTCGACCCCGACGCAACGCGCTGATAAAGGAGCGGAGGATTCATGCGGCACCATCACTCCCCCGGCATCCGCGGCCAGCTGATGTGGTTTTTGTGTTGTATCTGTCTGTTCCTGCTGGCACTGGTGTGGTTTCTGTCCACCCAGCTGCTGGAACCGCTGTACACCAAGCACATTGAAAAACAGCTGACCACTCAGGCAGAAAGCATCACCGCCGAGCTGGACAAGGCTATTGCAAACGGCGAAGCCCTTTCGGCATGGTCTTTTGGCCATCTTACGGTCAACACCACGTTCTTTGACCGGCTTGCCACCCAGCTGTACGCCAGCGGTTCGCTGAACAGCTTCTGTGTGGATATTTCCGATACCACCATGCGCACGATCTATAAGATCGAGAACCAGTCCTACTGCAACCTGCACGAAACGCTGCTCTCGGATTCCGCCAACAACGATATGATCGTTTCCACCGCTGTGGCCATGCGCAAGAAATGCCGCACCACCGGCGGCTTTGTGCAGACCCTGAATCCGCCGCGGCTCTCCGGCTCGGCACAGCTGCTGGTAGGGCGCAACACCTCCGGCGGCGAGTACACCGTTCTGGTCACTACCAGCCTTGTGCATGTGGCTGAAGCCGGCAAGGTGCTGAGCACCGTGCTGCCCATGGCAGCGGCGCTGATCTTTGCCTTTGCCATGACGGCGGCATGGCTGTTCAGTGAGTGGTTCACAAAGCCGCTGCGCCAGCTTTCCAGCGCTGCCCGCCAGATGGCCATGGGCAACTATGCCGTGCAGGTGGATACCCGCCGCAGCGATGAGCTGGGCGATCTGGCCCGGGACTTCAACCACATGGCAAGCGAGGTGCAGCATTCTTCGCAGATGCAGCGCGACCTGCTGGCCAACGTCTCCCACGACCTGCGCACCCCGCTGACCCTTATCAAGGGCTATGCCGAGACGGTGCGCGACATTACCGGCGACGACAAGGCCCACCGCGATGAGCAGATGAACATTATCGTGGACGAGACCGACCGCCTGACCGCACTGGTCTCCAGCGTGATGGAGCTGAGCAAGGTGACCAGCGGTGCCGACAAATGCGAGCGCGTGCACTTTGATATGGGCCAGCTGTGCGACGAGGTGAGCGAACGGTACGATGCCATCTGCGCCCAGAACGGCTGGCAGCTCCAGCTGGAGCTGCCGGACGAGGAACTGCCCGTTTACGCAGACCCCAACATGATGCAGCGCGCACTGCATAACCTGCTGGGCAACGCCATGCACCACATCGGCAAAGACGGCATCTTCATCCTGCGGGCCCAGCGCTGCACCGAGGGCGTGCGGATCGAGGTGGAGGACCACGGCCCCGGCATCTCTGCCGAGGACCTGCCCTATATCTTTGATCGGTACTACCGCTCCCGTTCGGATGCCGGCAAGCAGGGCACCGGTCTGGGCCTTTCCATCACCAAGGCCATCTTCCAGCAGCACGGCTTCCGCTTTGGTGTGCAGAGTGCCATCGGCATGGGCACTACGTTCTGGTTCATCATGAACGACCTGCCCGCCAATGCAGCCGAGATGGCCGGGCAGGAATAATCAGGAATAATTTTAAAGCCGGGATGACCGTGTGGTCGTCCCGGCTTTTGCTTTTTCTATAGAGCATCGTTTCTGCCCGCAATGCTGCGGCCATTCCAAATGATTTACTGGCTGGAATCTGCTGTGCGATAAATTCCGAATGTATTATCCGGTGCGGGCATTTCCACCCGGGAGGCACGATCATTCACAGCCCACATCATCCAGCCCATTGCAGCCAGTGCCGCCAGAATGATGATCCATTTGACAAAATTCGGCAGTTTTTTCATAGAAGATCCTTCAAATCCGTTTTATACTTTATTTTATATTTTCAGCTTTTATTCCGGTCTGCAAAGCTTCCGTGCACATCTGAGCAGCTCTTCGGCCTGCTGGCTGTCCAGCTGCTTCACCCATGCACCGCGCGCTGCTGCGCCCTCGCCGGTGCTGCCCGCTTCGGCAAAGCAGGCAAGGTCCGAGTCGGTGCGGCTCTGCCAGGGCGAAAAGCCTTCCGGTGCAATGTGGGCTCCCAGACGGCAGTCCAGCACAGCCGTTTTACCGGTGGGCCGCCACGGCCTGCCCAGAAACACCGTGCCCGCCGGGCAGTTGTCCGAGACAAAATCGCAATCCCAGAACACAAAGCCAAGGCCGTTCGCACCGCCGGACGGCGCTGTGACGTAGCTTGCAGGCAGGTGGTTGTTCACGGTGCGGATGGTGCACTGCTCAAACAGAGCGTCCGCGCCACCAAAAATAAAATCGATATCTCCCACGATCTCGCAGTGCCGGTAATACTGGGCCGTCGGGCGGCGGGGCGCAAAGCGGCCCGGGCCAAGGAAGCCATCCTTCTCCCGCTCCTTCTCCGGCAGAGGAGCGCAGAACAGCGTATCCTGATTGCTCAGCAGCCGCACATTCTCAAAGAGGGTGTGAGAGCAGTCCACATAAGCCGCCACGGCCTGCCCCACCTTTGCCCCGGGGCCGGCATCGTTTTCAATGGTCAGGTCCCGCACCCGCAGTTCTATCCCCCGGAAAAACGCGGTATAGCTGCGGAAGGTGTGGGTGGGCCTGCCGTCCGGGTGCGGCAGCCTGCCGCCGTCGCCCCACACGATGCGGGTGCTTTCCATGCCTGCGCCGATCAGGGTGATATCCTGTTTTTCGCACACCAGCTTTTCGCGGTAAACGCCCGGGCCAATGCGGATCTCTGCTGCGCAGGCATAAGGCACGGCCAGCACCGCTTCGGATACCGAAGCAAAATCGCCGCTGCCATCCTGCGCTACGGTTATGGTAAGCATGTTTCTGTCCTCCTGTTTTGTTTCTATGCTTCCATAGTATACCTTCTCCTCCGTCGAAAATCAACGAAGTTTATATGAACATCAAACGCATTTTTCCAGCCGCAGCACCGCCGCCGTAATGTCGTCCGGCCTGCCGGTCTTCTGGGCGCGCACGCGGGCCGTTTCCACCAGCGTCTTTGCAACTTTTTCCGGCGCATCTCCTGCCGCAGCGGAAAGCTCCAGCTGCTTTGCCACCCAGCCCGGGCCGTCCACCAGCAGCCCGTCCGAGACCAGCACCGCATAATCGCCCACCGTCAAATGCACCACCCGGCTCTGGCCGTTCACTCCGCCCAGAATGCCCACCGGCAGGCTGGTGTCGCCCACAGCACGTACCCGCCCGCCGTGCACAAGGAAGCCCGGTGCCGCACCGGCCTTGAACAGCCTTGCCGTGCCGGTGTAAAGATCCACGCTGATGAGGTCCAGCGTGGCACCGCTCTCATCCTCACTTTTCAGGGCAAGGGCCACGTTGACCAGCCTTGCCGCCAGCTCTGCGGTAAAGCCCGCCTTGAGCAGCCGGGCCGTCAGCTCGGCGGCAAGGTTGCCATCCACGGCTGCAGGCCTGCCGGTGCCCATGCCGTCGCACAGGATCATCTGCGCTGCCGCCGGGCTGCAGAACTGCTGCACCGCATCGCCGGAAATACTGCCCCGCGCCGCCGCGCCCGCCATACCGAACACGGCCCGCAGCACAGGCTTTTCGCTGAACAGCAGGGTGGTCATTCCCTTGCAGGAAAGCACCTGCGGCACTTCCAGCGTGCGGCGGCAGATGCGGCCCACCTCCCCGGCCAGTGCGGCCAGCTCCTGCGCCGAGAAGCGGGTGCGCGGCAGCGTGACCGCCGCATGGGTGCGGCCCAGATCATCCAGCGTGACGGCACACTCCTGCGGCGGAGTGCCAAGCTGCGCAAAAAAGTCCGCCACCCGGCCGGATTTATAGGGTTCCGGGTCGCCCGGACGGCCCAGCTGCTCTCCCAACACGCCCAGCGCTTCGGCCACGGCGCTGTACTGCTCGGTCAGGGCAGTGCGCATGGCTTCGGCATGAAGGCGGGCCTCCTTGCGGCTGCGGTACAGCGCAAAGGAGCGGTTTGCCGCTGCGCACAGTGCTGCCGGGTGGATGCACCGGGATAATTGCCCGGGTAATTGAGCCGTTTCCAGCCCGCCGCTGCTTTCCAGCAGAGGGCGCAGTGCTTCCATGCCCTCCAGCGTGGCGGCATACTCCTGCTTCCAGCAGGTATCCCGCCGTCCGCAGTTAAAACAAAGGGTATCATGTGTGTTATCAATTACCCAATGGAAATCCTCACACCGGTGCGGCAGCGTTTCGTAGACATCGTTCACGGTCTCTGCCAGCGATGCAAGGCTCTGGGACACCTGTTCCAGCCGGGTGGCCGCTGCACTGTACTGCTGCGGCTGGGCCTGCCCTGCCTGCGGCTTTTCTTCCGGCTCCGGCACAAGCCACGCTGCGGGCATGGCCGCTACGGCCGTGATGCCGATGCAGACGTTCAGCAGATATTGGAACGCGCGCCCGGGCGGCTGCACACAGAGTGCACCGGTCACGCAGCCGCCCGCGTAGGCGGCTACCGTTTCCATGCGCCGTCCGGGTGCCAGCACTGCCGCTGCCACTGTGGCACAGGCAAGGCCGGATGCCGCAAAGCTGAGGGCCGGGTCTGCCGCGCACAGCGCAGCGCCCAGCACCGCGCAGGCCGCAAGCGCGGCTTTGGCCTGCCCTTTGCTGCATAAATACAGTTCCAGCGCCGCGCAGACGATCACGCCCGGCAGCAGCTGCCACAGCTGCACACTGCCCAGCGCCGCCGCTGCGGCCGCACCCACCAGAAGCATCCCGGCACCCGGCTTTTCGGGCGCGAACTGCCGCAGACAAAAGCCCATGGCTGCGGCCAGCAGGGCATCTGCCGCACTGTAAAACACCAGCTCTGCCCCGCCGCCGCCAAAGGCAAAGCACAGCGCCACACCCACCAGCGTGCCGCAGCCCGCCAGTGCCGCCGGGGTCAGTGTTCTGGCACCCATCCACCGCGCTGCCACTGCAGCACCCAGTGCGCACAGCATACAGACACTGCGCAGCGAGAGCGCGCCAAACCCGTGCAGCAGCACACCCAGCGCCGCACCCGCCGCACAGGGGGCAAAACAGTCCTCTGCAAAGCCCAGCACAAAGCCCAGACCAAAAGGCATCAGTGCACCGTACAGAACGGCCCAGCCGCCTGCAAATCCCACTGCCACAGCCGCCAGCCTGCGCGCTGCCGGGCGCAGCTCCGCCCGCCGTGCCAGCGCTGCCCGCTGTCTGTTCTGCCGCCCGACCGCTGCCAGACCCATCCGCTCTGTCATAAAAACTCCCCGCTTTCCGGCGGGGCGTTGTGGTTCTGTTCCCCGCGCTTTCTGCATATACTGTAGCGCGGGCGCGCGGCGATTTTTGGCGCGGTGCAGTGTTCTGCCGCAAACCGGCCCAAAGACGCAAAAAAGCCCTGCAGCGTTCAAAAATGCTGCAGAGCTTTGTGGTTTTATGGCAAAAATCAGCCGTTCAGCTTTTCAATTGCCGCTTTTACGCGGGCAAGGGTGGTTTCGCGGCCCATCATGCAGGCAAGGTCGGTGCCGCCGCCGGGGGTGCGCTGCTTGC